>Ga0208413_1001156_pt1 | contig 17625 bp, 17 predicted proteins | sample AntAceMetag02UKD_FD_184761 | JGI IMG/M metagenome (GOLD analysis project Ga0208413, IMG submission 184761) | Saline lake microbial communities from Ace Lake, Antarctica - Antarctic Ace Lake Metagenome 02UKD (SPAdes) (version 2) | ecosystem: Environmental > Aquatic > Non-marine Saline and... | reverse complement strand
TTTCGCCTCGATGATCCGAGACCAGTATCTGATCAGGTAAATACAAAACTAAATCACGATCAGACTCCTCTCGAGCTTGGTATCGAAGCACATCTTCAAACTGAAACGTAAGGTCGTAGCCCAGCGCACCATAAAGCCCAAGGTAAGGATCTTCAGCACTATGAAAACAATTTATCAATTCCCGCAGCACCGAAAACACACTTGGCTGACGACTTCGAAGCTCTTCTGATTCTGGCATCGAGCCGGTCTTTACAATGAGGTTTAAGCTTTCCTTGCTAACACTGAGCTCGGCGATTGCATTGCAATTCTCAATCACCCGGTGAATTTCTGGTAAAAGTATATTACCCCGCGTATTGAGCGCATCAATACGCATTTCTCGTCCGCGGGCGGTGATCTGAATAGGTGGGTTTACAAAACCAATATCCCAGCGCGTGTATCTGCCGGGGTACTCGAAGCTCGAAGCAAGTAACACCCCTTTTTGGCTATTGAGAGAATTAGCAAGATCGACCATCGCCGTGTCGTAGTCGAGCTCGACGCTGGAACGTTTGATATTGATGCCGCTTGCGCAGCGATATTGAATTTGTTTTTGAACTAGTTGCATCACCAAAACCTTTTATCGTGTTATGGCCGTCTTGGATGCGGGAGCTGAACTATTGAAAGAGTGCTTTTTAAGCAATAGACCACCGAAACCCAAGGCGGCCCAAGAAGAAAACTAGCGTTATTCTCTTTGGCAGCCTGTGTAGCTTGGCCACCAAAAATTTATATATGTGTTTGTTCGTATAATCATAGGGACCGGATGATGCTCTGCAGGAAAAACGAAGTCAATTGTTATTTAGTCAACATTCCGCCTCGAAGCACCTCCTTCCCTATTAAATACTACTAAACTAAAAGTAAGGTGTTTTTACTTGGCATCCTAGTTAACCAATCTGGCCACAGATTTTTACATAATTATCAGCAAGTTACTGACATTTTAAGGTGCTATTGAGTGATCACAAAATAATATCAAGGCGTCCATCTGCGCGGCGGCGCCTTGTGCGCTCGAAAAACAGGCTAGCCCGAAGGCGATTCTCCTAATTTTGGGGGCTGCCTTAGATGAAAACCATCGCTAACGTTAGAATCATTATTCCAATCGGTATTTCATGCTGGACCCTGCTGGGATTTTATTTGCCTGTATCGCTTTTTTTCATTGGCTCTACCCTGCTTTTGGTGAGCTTTAGCGCAATGTTTTTTATCAAGCTCGGGGTACTCGAAAGCTCACAACAGATTATTGCTACCATCGAAGAATTCGAGACGGGCAATCGCACTGCTAGAGTTCCCTCCCAGCAATTCGATGAACTTGCTAGCGTTAACTCAGCCATTAATGATCTTCTCAATAGCGCTGAAGCTGAAGAATGGCGATTAAATGAAAAGCGTATTCGTTATGAGTCCTTAATCGAGATGATGACTGACGGCTTGATCACGATAAACAGCAAAGGCAGCACCGGGTCATTAAATTCTGCTGCGGGGAAGCTACTTGGTTATAAAGAGAACGAATTGATTGGGGTTGAAATTTCAACCATCATTACGGATCCAAAATCTCTTTCGGCAAAAGATTATCTAAATGGATTCATTGACGACGAAACAGGTGGCACGCCAAACCAAGAGGTCGAGTTGATAAGCAAGAGCGCAGACAAAATTCCAATCCAGTTTACTGTGAGCAAAATATTAGCTCAAACGCAACTACTCTATATCGGTGTACCAAGCGACATCTCCAAGATCAAGTCTATGCAAATGGAACTAGCATCATTAAACGATGAGCTTAGTAGAACCAATGAACGACTAGAGAAAACTGCGATTACCGACTCACTGACTTCGCTATTTAATCGCCGTCATTTTGATTCAGTCCTCATCAAAGAGTTACAACGGGCCACTAGGCAGCGCACATCAGTTTCTCTGTTAATAGTCGATAACGATTTCTTTAAACAGTTTAATCATCTTTACGGACACACCGCTGGAGACGAATGTATCAAAAACGTTTCTTCTTGCATTAGGCAAGTGTTTAAACGCAGCGGTGATTTGCCTGCCCGCTATGGTGGTGAAGAATTCACAATTATTCTTTCAGGCTGTGATGGGTTGGAATTGCAAGAAAGAGCTGAAACACTCAGACGAGCAATAGTTGAGCTAGGTATACCCCACAGAGACTCTAACGCTGAGAAAATTCTCACTGTGAATATCGACGCAATCACTTACAAATCAGGTGCCAACGATGTCGTTGTGCCCAAGCCAAAAGGGCTATTGAGCGAAGCTGACAAGGCACTTTATCGCGCAATAGCTAAAGGCCGAAATCAAGTAGTTTTTGCGGGGCAGTATTAACCATTAGTAGCACCCAAAATGACTGCCCAATTGTACGGCCAGTTCATGTCGCGCTAAATGCCGCCATTGTAAGGTCCTCACTTCTTGTGGCTATTCTAACGGCTTGGCGTTGATTGTTTTTTACCAAGGTGCCGGCGGTATAACAGCGCACTGGCGACAGGCCTAAGCGAGATACATTGGTCGTCCAAATTTACTGACGGTTCGAGTGCCCACATCTGAAGAATAGCGGTGTCGCGAGTCAGCGCCTCCATGCGAGGGTCAAAAGGCCACCACAGCATCGAAGTCTTCTTTAGGCAAGGAAATCTGCACGCTGCCCACGCCTTTGCGCCCGGGTGTTACTGTAAAGCGAAAGCCTTCTGCGTTCTTATAGATTGCTCCCAAGTATTCTCTATCTTCTCGAATAGACAAGGGGTTATGAATATTGGATGCCGCCACAGCCGCCTCCATTTCAGAGGGAAAATGTCCTGGGCTGCTATTCGTCGCCTCCGGCATAGCTAAAGAGGCATCATCATGGCGAACATATTTAGCGCTTGAACTAAATTCATAGCTATACTGCGGCTATAAATTATTAAGATCTGCGCTTTGTTTTTTATTCAGAGATTTTCGCTTTTTGCGATTATCATCACCCATTGTTCAGCTGTCGTAAGCAACCGACAACAGGCTGGTCCCCGGAAAGTTAGGTTTTTAAATCTACCGCAGCATACTTTCAATCGTAGCTCATACATGACAGTGGTTTTCGTTTTGCCTTGTCAAATCAGCTGCTCCTACAGGCTTTAGAACCCGGGCTGGTCTTCTCTTATACCCACCCTTTCACGCTTAGTTATCCTACTGTCACCTGCTTCAGGCCGTAATATTTAAACTCGCCATTTCTGCAGTCCTACCACTGACAAGCAACTTCTTACCTCTTTTCCTGTTAGACGTTATACTTTGGAAAAAGTAACCGTTGAGAGGCCACAATGAGCATCATCTTATCCCGCCCAATATTCGCCGTCCTTTTATTCAGCCTTCTAACGACAGCAGTGCACGCTGCTGATTTTTCACGTTCAAGGCCGGAACGACTAGGCATGTCCTCAGAACGTCTCGATCGTCTAGATAGCGTTCTTAAATCCTACGTTGAGACAGAGCAGCTAGCAGGGCAAGTTATCCTGGTTCTGCGAAAAGGCAAAATCGCCTATTCCTCTGCCAACGGAATGCAGGATATTGACGCCGGCATTCCCATGCAGGAAGATTCGATGTTTCGAATAGCCTCACAGACCAAAGCGATTGTGAGCACTGGTATTATGATTCTTCACGAGCGCGGCCAATTAGACATCAGCCATTCTTTAAGCCGTTACATACCGCAGTGGAGCGACATGCAGGTTGCCGTGGCGACAGAAGATGGCGGCTACACGCTGAAACCAGCCGAGCGCGATATCACGCTTCGTCATCTGCTAACCCATACCTCTGGCATTAGTTACGGCAGTGGCCCCGCACAAGAGCTGTGGGAAGCAGCAGGCTTTCAAGGATGGTATTTTGCCAATCGCGATGAACCGATAGCAGACTCTATTTCGAGAATGGGGTCTTTGCCTTTGGATGCTCAACCCGGCACAGCATGGATCTATGGCTACAATACGGACATACTCGGGGTAGTTATCGAAAAAGCTAGCGGTCTCAGTCTTGATGAATTTTTGCGAACAGAAATTCTAGAACCGCTAGGCATGGAGGACACGCATTTCTATTTGCCTGAATCAAAACAGGGCCGTTTAAACGCGGTCTATCGACCGGTCTCAGGTGGCGGTATTGAAGCGATTCCTGCGACGGACGGAATGCGCAGCCAGGGCATGTATAACAATGGCCCGAGGGTCAGCTTTTCAGGTGGCGCAGGTTTGCTATCCACAGCCGCCGACTATGCCAGGTTCCTACAAATGACCTTGAATGGAGGAGAATTAGACGGCGAGCGTCTCTTGTCGCGCAAAACCATCGAGCTGATGACCGCTAACCATTTAGGTGACATTCAGTTTCGCCAAGGCTCAGGCTTTGGCTTAGGGTTTTCCGTTGTGACGGATTTAGGCACCCGCGGCTCATTAGGATCTGAAGGCGAATATGGCTGGGGCGGCGCTTATCACTCCACTTATTGGGTAGACCCGGTAGAAGAGCTCGTCGTGGTATATTTGACCCAGCTAATCCCAGCCGAAGGAATTGATGACTACAGCAAGCTTCGCAGTGGCATTTATCAAGCGATCATAGATTAAATTATGCACAATTCAGTAAAACTATCAGTACTAGACCAGTCCCCAGTTCGCGCTGGCAGCGACCCTTACAGCGCATTGCAAGAAACCATTAGACTCGCTCAACTTACCGACGAGCTAGGCTATTACCGCTATTGGGTGGCCGAACATCACGCCTCTGACGCGCTCGCCGGCTGTTCACCAGAGGTGTTGCTGGGGCGCTTAGGTGCGGAAACCAAAAAAATGCGCATTGGCTCCGGGGGCATCATGCTGCCTCATTACAGCCCTTATAAAGTGGCAGAAAACTTTAAACTACTGCAAACCTTATACCCCAACAGAGTCGACTTAGGGATAGGTAGAGCGCCGGGAACAGACCCATTCACCGCGGCTGCTATTCGCTATGGCTCCACAGTCGGCCCCGAACATTTCCCCAATATGGTGTTAGATTTACAAGCGCTGCTTAATGACACCGACCCGGTAACACCGGGCATGCAAAATGCGCGGGCGTATCCAAAAGTTAAAACTCCGCCAGAGCTGTGGATGCTTGGATCGAGCGAAGATAGCTGCGGTCTTGCTGCAAGCATGGGCCTACCTTACAACTTCGCTTATTTTATAAATCCCACTATCAGACCTGACATTTTTGACCACTACCGCAGCCAATTTAGACCGGGGCCTAACTTAGACAAACCCCATAGCTGCCTAGCCATATTTACTATCTGCGCGGACACTGAAGAAGAAGCCATAAAGCTTTCGAGCAGCCGCGACCTCTGGTACATCCGCTTACTTCGAGGCAGCCCCGGCCCTTTTCCAAGCGTCGAAGAAGCCCTTAGCTACGATGATTATTCTCCGGGTGAGTTGCAAGCAATTGCGCAATCTCGGGACAAGCGCATAGTCGGCACACCGGAGCAAGTCACTGCCAAACTGGAAAGTTTAGTGGAGCGTTTTAAGTTAGATGAGTTGATGCTAATCACTATCACCCATGACGTAAACGCGCGTCGCCACAGCTACCAATTGATAGCCGACGCTTGGTAGGGTAAGCCGTTTATGTACTAGCGTTATTGCAAGCGGCACTGGCTTGATGGTGTTTTATACCTCGCTAAAACACACGTTAGATAGCTCAAAAACCATAGGAGCACCGCAATGAAAACATTCAGCTTCTCTATCCTATTTGGCTTATTCACCCTATTGCTCCCGCATTCGAGTTTTGCTCAGCTAGCAACACCCAATACCGCGGGTCTGGCCTTTGGCCATGTTCACTTGAACGTCAGTGACATTGAATACCATAAGCGCCTGTGGGTAGAACATTTTGGCGGCACTGTCATCGAAAAAGGCCCTCTTACTGCCATCAAACTGCCCAACCTATTTCTGATCCTTACTCAAACGGCTCCCACAATGGGATCACAAGCAACGGTGATGGATCACCTAGGCTTTAAGGTTAGAAACATAGACAGGTTTTTCGAAAAGTGGCAGGTAGCCGGTTTTGAGGTCGACGAGGTATTTACTGGCGCAGAAAAACAGACCAATGCCTACCTTACTTTACCTGATGGGCTATATGTTGAACTGCAAGAAGATCAGGCGCTAGCCCAGGAAATATCCGGCTACCATCTCCACTTCTACTCACCTGACCATGACTCATTGTTGACTTGGTACACCGACCTTTTTGAGCTGGAAATTAAACCTAGAGGCATAATCACCACTACAACAAATGTGCCCGGGTTAAATCTAAGTTTTGCAAAAACAGAAATAAAAAGAAATCCAACCAAGGGTTCCAGTATTGATCATATTGGCTTTGAAGTAGCAGACTTAGAAGACTTTATTGAAAAGCTAGAAGCGAAAGGTATCGTAATGGACTCACCCTATGAGGACATCCCTGCCATTGAACTGAAGGTGGCTTTTTTTACTGACCCTGCCGGCACACTCGTTGAACTCACTGAGGGCTTGAGCGACTATTAGCGGCGCTTATGTTTGTCTTGTGGAGGTCTAGGCAATTTATCTAGCTAGGCAATCGGTGGCGCGTTTGAGTGTCTGTATTTGGGCTTTGTGCCAAGAGCGTTTATGTGACTGCGGTATTTTTACTCTGCCCCCGAAACTACACCTCGAAACTACACCTCGAAACTACAGCACTGTATTTTTACGTTGACTCCTTTATTTGTTTTCCAGCCAAAATCGGGTATGCACTGCCGCTGTTTTATTCTGAGCTGTATTAAATAAACTTCTCCTTAAACCGCAGCAATGTAGCAGACAGCTCTGCACCGACAGACTTATCAACATGATAACCCTTAAAGTATTCGGTGTAATGATCGAGTTTAATCGCGGGGTTGGCTTCCTTCCACCGCTTGAACTCGGCGACGGCCTCTGCTTCCTGATTAGAATTCATCAATGCAATGACACGGCACATGCCGTCGTGTTCCGAAGCGGTATTTACCAAGAGGTCGGCGGTCAAGGCATAATTGCGACGGCACAATTCTGAATAGCCTAAAAATGCGCGTGTCCAAACAGCGCCGTATAAATCGTTCGGGTACGTGTCCTGGAAATGCTCAATCAGCGCGATGCCCTCGTCTTCTCGCCCAATCCTTGCATAGGCAACACCAGCATGGGCCAAGGCAAATGGCGCGGCCAGAAAGATGTCTGGTTGGCGTGTTATGGAGCGCTCATAAAGCTCTACTGACCGCTTCGGTGATGTAGCCCAATAGGCGTCGATGACCATCCACAGCGCCTCAGCATTATCGTAACCGAGCTTCGCCGCTTTATCGGCTACTCGCGCAGATTCATCCCGTTCCGCCTTAAAATCATCTGTCCAGCCCGATACTGAGCGCCAGGACAGAATCATGGCGAGTATCGCATGGGCAAGAGCATAGTTGGGATCGAGCTCAGTTGCCTTTCGTGCATCCAGCATCCCTTGCTTGAGTGTCTCAGGTCGCCAATCAAACCCCACGCTCATGGCTCTGCGTGTAAGCTCCCAGGCCTGTAAATCGTCCGGCTGCTGGCGCAGTGCACGAGCGCTTTCAACTCGAGAGATCACTCCACCTAGAGTGCCGACAACACCTTTGGCGATTTCGTCTTGAATGGCGAAGATATCCGCCGACGGGCGGTCGAACTTAAGCGACCACTTTTGCTCCTTTTCGTGTATGTCGGTCAGTTCCGTAGACACGCGCAATTGGTCACCACTGCGCCGAACGCTTCCAGTCAAGGCATATCGACCGCCCAACTTACGCGCAATTTCAAATCCGTCATCATCAGGGTCGAGCCGCCGCGCGACTGCCTGCCGAGGTGCAACTTTCACATCTCGCACGAAAGTCAGCAAACTGGTGATATCGTCTGTTAGCCCTTCTGCGGTGAGTAGTTCAACTTCGTCGCTCACTCTGGCGCGAAATGGCAACACCACAATAACGGGCGCATTGCTCGCGAAGTCGACTGTCTCGGTGCCCGGCCTTGGTTCTGGCACAGCCCCCTTGTCGACGCGTATACCATCAGGGCCTATCTCATAAGCCCAGGCCAATACCAAAGCAACAGGGTATCCCAGAATAAGTATGAGAACGATTGACTGAGTTACCCATCGCGGCGCTTCAAAAGTCGGAAGGATTACCGTAGCGATCTCTATTAGCATCCAAGCCACAACCGCGTAAGCCGCAGTCACCCTAAAGACTTTTCGCCGCTTTAACTCTTGGAACAGATCATTCATCAGATTCGGGTCCTGGTTCTTATTTTTGATCATTTGGAATTAGCTTGACCGAGCGGACTACAATCCCAGTATAAGCGTGTTTTAAGCATACAAGCACATGGTTTTCAAGAGCCCAGCAGCTGGACGGATAAGTAACACAGAATCTACAAACTGTGGAGAAGACTATCAACTGTAGAATCAATTGGGCTCTCAGTTCTATTGCCAGCTCTATTGCCGATTCCACTACCAATTTAACTGCCAAAATCTGGGCTGCAAGGCGTTTGGCAATCAGCCAGTGGTGGGTTATTCTGCTATAACAACCCATTGCAATCCTTTCGAGGACAGCATCAACACTCTTTACAGCGAGTCAAAAAATGGCACTTCGCCCTCTTCCGATTCCAGTTAATCATCTGCCTTCTGCTTCAAATCTTGGCTCGCCAATTCATGATCCTCGGCAGTTTTCTAGGCGCCACTTTATGAAGCTAGCCGGTGCCGGCGCTGCTGCAGGGTCTGTGATAAGTGCTGCGCCGACTGTAGCCGCCCAAAGCATGACCTCCAGCGAGCGAGCCCTGCTGCTGCTAGCAATTGATGTGGCAAGGGATGCAGGTGCTCACTATTCAGATGGCCGCGTTATTCGCACCCAATTTGAAGCAGTGGGTGCTAGCGAACGTCGCGTCTCTAGAATTCAAAGCACAGATTCTTTTGGCATCAATATTAGGGTTTTGGTAGGAGGCTCTTGGGGCTTTTCAGCCACTCAAGTTTTAACGCGTGAAGCTGTCACCCAAATGTCTCGAGAAGCGGTCGCCATAGCCACCGCAAGCAATGCTATTGCGCCCTCCACTGCAGTGCTGGCACCGGTTGACGTCTACCCTGGTGCCAGCTGGATAACCCCCCACTCGATCGACCCTTTCACGGTCTCCTTTGAAGACAAGGCAGCACTCCTGTTAAAAGCCAATGAGGAAGCCTTGCGCGGCAGTAATGTGCGCTTTGTGGCTAGCAATATACTCTGTGTTAAAGAAGAACGATTGGTAGCTACCTCGGAAGGCTCTTTTATTGATCAAACCTTTTTCCGCATTAACCCTTCCATGAACATCACTGCCATTTCTGACGATGGCAATGACTTTCAAACCCGGGGCGCGGTAGTCGAACCTGCAGGTCGCGGCTATGAATATGTTTTGGGATTAGATTTAGTGGGCAACGCGCCAAAATGGGCAGAAGAAGCTGCACTTAAGTTAGAGGCTCCTTCTGTGGAGCCAGGAAAATGGGATTTAATTTTACACCCTTCAAATCTCTGGCTAACTATTCACGAATCTATCGGTCACCCCACCGAGTTAGATCGCGCACTTGGCTACGAAGCTAACTATGCAGGCACCTCCTTTTTGCATCCACCTGAGCAGACCTTGGGTCAAACCCGAGTCGGGCCTGACTTTATGCAGTTTGTTGGCAACCGCACCGAATTTGGCGGCTGTGCCACCACCGGCTGGGATGACGAAGGCGTGCCAGCTGAAGAATGGCCCATCATCGAAGACGGTATTTTCGTCGATTACCAAACAACTCGTGATCAGGCGGATTGGATTTCGGCACAGACCGGCATCACTCGCAGCCACGGCTGCGCCTATGGCCAAAACTGGGAGAGCATGCCGTTTCAGCGCATGCCAAATGTAAGCCTAATGCCAAGCAAGGAAGACCTCAGCGAAGACGATGTTATAGCCGCTACTGACCACGGCATTTTTGTCGAAGGTCGAGGCAGCTACTCGATCGATCAGCAGCGCTACAATATCCAGTTCGCCGGCCAAGTGTTTTGGGAAATCAAAAATGGCAAAAAACATCGTATGCTAAGAGATGCCGCCTATGTTGGCCGCACCCCTGAGTTCTGGAATTCTTTGGATGTTATAGGTGGCGACAGCACTTACTTTTTGGGCGCCTCATTTAGTGATGCTAAAGGCCAACCAAGCCAAGTAAACGCTGTGTCTCACGGTTGCCCGGTGTCACTATTTCGAGACATTGACATTATTAACACTGCCTAAAAAGCGCGAGATAGAACCAAACAAGACAACACCGCAAAAATGAAATTCATTTAGGAATTTGAGATGGCACAAGCAAAAGGTCTTTCAGATAGCGACCTCCAGTCAATCAGCAACCGAATCTTAGAGCTCTCCGAGGCAGATCATTGCCGCGTGCGGATTAATTCAGGATGGCGTGGCTACACTCGTGTTGCCACCAACCGCATCACCAGCGCTGGCGGCTCTGAAAAAACGTCAGTCAATATTACCAGTGTGTTCGGGCAAAGAGTGGCCTCGGTGGAAACCAACCGTCTTAGCGATGAGGATCTTAGGCTGGCCGTTAGACGCTCAGAGGATATGGCTCGCATAGCCCCAGTCGACCCTGAATACATGGCAGAGTTAGGGCCACAGACCCTAGCACCTATCGATGCCTACTATGACTCTACTGGCGAGCTTAGCCCTCAAACACGAGCGGCAAGTGCGGCCCTTGCAATCGAGCAGGCCCAATCTGCAAGTCAGGTAGTGGCCTCTTATATGGATGTAAATGCAGGCTCGACAGCATTAGCCACTTCCAATGGTTTCTATGGCTCTCATGCCAGTACCGGGGTTGCCTATACGCTTACGTCACGAAGCCCCGATGGCAAAAAATCGGGCTGGGCGGGAGATGAAGCTAGCGATTGGAACAATATCGAGAGTCAGCGTGTGGCTAACGACGCCGTGCGCAAGTGCAGCGACTGGCGCAAGACAGCACTAGAGCCCGGTGAATACACTGCTATTTTGGAACCAACCGCTGTTGGCATGCTAATGCGCAACATGGTCAATGTCTTTAACCAGCGCACCGCAGATGAAGGCCGTTCCTTTTTCTCAAAACCAGGCGGCGGCAATCTTATAGGCGAAAGCCTTTTTGATGACAAGGTCAATATATTCAGCGACCCTTCTTACCTTGACGCAGAGACCTCACCTTTTAATAGTGTGGGCCAGCCATTAGCTCGACAAAATTGGGTAAGCTCCGGACGCCTGCAAGAACTAGCTCGGTCGCAGTATTGGGCCCAGCAGCAAAATCAGCAGGTGCTCGCCAGCCCAAGCAATCTGATTATGGCCGGCGGCGATGACTCACTAGAGGAAATGATAGCCTCCACTCGCCGCGGCGTTTTGATCACCCGCTTTTGGTATATCCGCGGCCTTAATCCCAGAATCATTTCCTACACTGGCCTTACTCGCGACGGCACCTTTCTTATTGAAAACGGCCGCATTACAAGACCAGTAACTAACTTTAGATTCAATCAGTCTCTTGTGGATATGCTGCGCAATATTCAAATGTTATCGCCATCAGTTAGAGTTGCCGCCTCTGAAAGCAGTTCGGTAAGCACTCCAATTGTTGTGCCAGCAATCAAGGTGGCTAACTTCAACTTATCCAGCGTCAGTGATGCTATTTAAACGCAGAAAAAGCAGCTGAAAAACTAAGCCGAGAGAGCAGCAGGACACATAAAAAGATCAACAAAAAGAGCAGTGCAAAACGAAAAATTTGCCGGCTCAGTAAAGGGATAAGTTGCTGGGCCAGCAAAGGTTGGAGTAAAAAATACCGCAGCTAACAAAAAGGCACGAAGCAACCTACAAAGAAGTTCGTTCTGGCGCTTTGCTTTATCCCATTAGCCTATGCGGCAGTTTGAACAACTAGGTAGAGTGTCCTAAAAAAATACTGCCGAAGCACCATAGCAATCGACAGCTTCCATCAGCTTTATTCTAATACGCCAAAAGAGCGAGGAATAACCATGTCAAAGCTAATACTTTCACTTGATGGAGGCGGCATTCGCGGCGCCGCTACGACCCAATTTCTCAGCCACGTCGAAGCACTCCTGCAAAAAAAGCACAAGAAATCTGTCCGGCAATGCGCCGATTTTTATGCGGGCACCAGTACCGGCAGTATTATTGCATTAGCACTCGCGACCACTGATATGGATATATCAGACATCAACAAACTCTATAATTATCAAAACGCCAAAGAGATTTTCAGCGACAATCGCGGCTGGTTCCAAATTGATGGTATCAACGCGCCAAAATATGAAGGCGATGGCAAAACCAGCGTCCTTAAAACAGAGTTTGGTAAAGCCAAACTCAGCGCTGTCCCCCGCAACAAACATGTGCTTGCCGTAACCTATGGCATTGAGCGACGCAAACCCGAGATTATAAAATCTACCGATGCCGCTCATCGCAAACTACTCGCTTATCAGGTGGCCGACGCCTCTAGCGCCGCGCCAACTTACTTTCCTAGCAAAGAGCTTAAGATGAATGATATTGAGCAAGCTGTTTGGTTGATTGACGGCGGTGTGACAGCTAACAACCCAACCATGTGCGCAATCGCTGAGGCTATAAAGGCTTGGCCTGCCAATCCAATAAATAAGCTACGCGTCTTATCGGTAGGCACCGGTTATAGAACGCGCAAAATCAATGGCCCCGCCTCAGAAAAATGGGGCGCCCTTGAATGGTTTACCAAAGGCAATATTCTAGATGTGCTTACCGATGAGCGAGTCGTTGCCTACCAGGCTCACACAATTATTACGCCCGGCAACTACATTCGAGTCAATGCACAAATGCGTAAGCAACCAGGTCTGCCTAGCCCGCCTGACGACGCCATGGACGATATAAGTAAGTCCAACATAAACAAACTCAAAAAAATGGGTGACTTTCTGTTTGATCAATATGGCCAAGCAACGGTAGATTTGCTGATGGACAGCTACGACGGACCGTCGTTGGATAGAATCGATGCCGACACGGGCACACCCAAGATCAGGTAGAATACTCATGCCAGACAGTCTTGCTGCTATCGTGAGGCGCTCTAGCAAACAGGAATCATGGCGCACCTCACTGAGAACAGGTAACGTAGCGGCGTCGCTAATCTTAAGAATCTATTGTGAAATGTAAGGATGACCATGCAGCAAACTTTTGCCACCCCATTAGTAACTACTGTATTTTTATTAGGAGTTAGTTTTTCTCCGGCATCATTGGCGCAAGATAAAGACACGTCCGAAGGTGTCTTTAGTCAAGCACAGGCCACCACTGGCGAGCAGACCTATGAAGCAAACTGCGCCGCCTGTCATGACATAAAATTCTTTAACGATATTTGGCCTTACTGGCAGGGGAAAGCGCTGATCGATTTTTACTATCGCGTTGTCGCTGAGATGCCTTCAGACAATCCTGGCTCATTGTCGGACCTAGAATATACGGATATCATCGCTTATATTCTTTCCGAAATGGACTATCCCGCAGGCACCGCTGCTCTCGATGCAAGCAACGGCATGAAAGGTATAGGCATCGCCGCCCCTTAAAGCATTCACAAAGCTGGCTGAGTTTCTTTAGCCGCCTAACACCACTATTGACTAACAGTAGCCATAAGATTTGCGCTAGCATTACCTAAACAGATTAGCCTCAGCAATACCTTAACCAAAAGAATTCGAATGAAAGTTATCGCTCTTAGGGTGCTATCCACCATATTGCTTACTGCTATCCAAAGCCCTGCTCTAGCCCAGATAGATGAACATCAACTCGGCGTATGGAGAGCCTATAACTGGCGCACAGGCTCAAGCGACAGTCGCTGGGGGCTAGAAGGTGATTTCCAACTTCGTACCTGGAACATTAACAAAGATTTAGAACAATATTCAGCTCGCGCAGGCGTCACTTTCTCCCCTAATTCCAGCAACAACTCCTACACAGTGGGGCTGGCAAGGATGACTTCAGGTCAGTTTGGTGATGGCACCGACACCAGCACAGAGAATAGAACCTTTCAAGACGCAACGTTTCGCCAGCGCGTGGGCGAGCGCGTTTATCTGCGCCACCGCCTGCGGACAGAACAGCGCTGGATAGAACATCAGGATTTTCGCACCCGCCACCGCTACCTTCTGCATATGGATATGGCCCTGAATCAAACTAATCTAGAGCCAGGCGCTTGGATCCTGTCGCTTAACAGTGAGCTGCTACTCAATGGTGAGAGGGACATTGGCGGTAACCGCAGGGTCGGCTTTTTTGACCAATTCCGAAGCTATGTAGGAGTAGGTCACATATTTAAAAGCAATCTGCGACTGCAGTTCGGGTATATGCACCAATGGTCTGATAATTTACATAAAGGACAGCTACAATTAGGCCTTAGCCAGCGTTTCTAAAATCATCAAACAAAGTAGTAGGGCCGTTAATATGTCAGAGAAAATGGAGCAAGCAGGTTTAGAGGCATTGAAGATTGCGTTTACGTATATGCCCAAAGCGATAGAAGTAAACAAGTATGAGTATGGCGACCGATTTCAAACGGTTCTCGATCATATTGAAGCGGTCAGGGAAGTTTTGTTTGCCAACGATGTCGACCCAGAAGAAGTTTACGGGGACGTAAACCCGGATTTAACCCCAAATTCAACATACTGAACACTCGATATTAAGCATTAAATTGGATTATTCGAAAGCTCAGTCCCGTTAATTGGGATCATCAAGTGCGCACCTGAAGTGCCCTCTAGCATCATCCAAGGCGTGCCGCGTCCGGCAAGAGAATTATCCCTTTGCGAACCGGTTGGGTAGCCAAGCTGTGCAGCCGTAGCATTGGGAACCGACACCACCCACAAGAGCTGAATCCGGTCGTCTTTGTTATAAAGCCGGTAGTTCAAAGCGCCAAAGGCACTCGCCTTAATATGCCCCATACTCTCGGCCTTCTGGAGAGCAGATTCAACTTCATCACTGGATAAGCCCTGCGCTGACAGTTTCGCTTGCATATCTGTGCGAGGCCCCTCAGCGGTTGGTCCACAGCGAGTAAAGCCATCTTCGTTCATCGGTTGGCATTCGACTTGATTGCTGCCCTGCCTTAAAACAATACGATCACCGCTGTCGGCATCGTACTTGAATACCGTTGCCCCAGCTTTAAGGTCATCAGGCAGCGGCTGAACCGCTTGCTCAATCATTTCAGGATTGGTCTGGGCGTGAATTGAAAATGGAATGATGCTAGCCGCGAGAGCCAGCCAAAAAGTTTGTCGATGAGTTAACACTACAAGCTCCATGATTTTTAATTATTATAGTTAGGTGAAGGAGACAAAAGGAAAAGCAAATTCACTTAACAAGGATATTTTCATGAATACTGTTTGGATACAATATCAAGCTCTTAAAGACTATAAATATTAACTAAAACCTTGATCTAGATTGTTATCAGTTCAGCCCTCCCAAAATTCTATTTTGCTTATTTATCAAAGAACTTTTTCCACAATTCATCAAAATCAAACTGCTTACCCTGCTTAGCCAGTTCCATCCCAAGCCGATAACCGAAGTAAGCAACTACCACCCATAAAATCATGGTTTCAGACGGCCAATAAGCAAACCAAACAAAAGCACTAACAACATTACCTAGCTGACCAATAATAAGTTCTACTAAAAAATCTATAAACCCGTCTTCAAACAGCTCAGCGAAACCGGGAAAACGCAGGACAAAGCGAATTGTTTGAGAGACCTCAATAACCACAAAAGTCCATAGCGCCGCCAAACCGTAAAAGCCACCGCCAAAGGCAGCCCAGCGGCTGTAGACGTAGGCGGCTTGTGACTGGTCGGTCGACTTCTTTTCCTTTCTAAATGACTTGGCAAGATTCTTGAGCTGCTCCTTAGTGGACTTTTGGTCGGCTTTCCGGTCGATATTCCCGTTATTGTAAAGCCAGTTAAACAAAAACCAGCTAAGCACAAGCATAGGCAAACCAAGCCAAAGTGTGGCCTCTACAAACTCCAATACAATCATAATTTTTGGTTGACCCTTCTAATATTCAACGGCTTTTTTTCTTACTGATCTACTGTTTTTTTCTTTAAGCACTATTTTTTATTTTGATCAATTTGAGTCTGCACGCGGCTCTTGAGCTAATATCCCCCCCCTGCCTTTAAATCGATTTTAAAAACCTCGATCATATTCTCGCTAATTTTCACAGCGACTGATCAAATAACAGCAATGTTTCCTTGCCTGTGCCATCGGCGATTGGCAATTCAATAGTGCCTTTATTCTTGAAACCTAGCTTGCTGAGCAAGTTAATACTGCGCTCATTATCTGGCAAGGTAATCGCCAGAAGCCGTGTTAGCTCACTGGTTTTCTTAACATAGTCAATCACAGCCCTCGCCGCTTCAAAAGCGTAACCGTGGCCGGCATGGCTTGCCAAAAACGCAAATCCTAAATCGACATCTTTTAAAGTAGGCCTGTTGATTAAGCCGCAAGTTCCTATAGGAAGCGCTTGGCTACCATCTGAACCTCTTAATTCAACCAGCCAGATTCCAAAGCCATTTTTTCTGTAGCTGGCGATAATGGACTCCTCAATATAGGCTTCAGCGTCCTCTAACGAAGCAATATTCTTATCTCCAATAAATCGAAGCCAACCAGGCTCATTGGTAAGCTGCAAAATAAATTCAGCGTCACCAAGACAAACTTCACGAAGCAGTAATCGCTTGGCTTCTAGTTCTTCCACTTGACTTTCCCAAGGTATAAGACTGAAAGCAATCCCATCAACTCACATCCTTGGCGAATTCTTTTAGCTTATCTAGCGCCACTATTTCTAACGCGCGCTTATGGGTAGATTGCAGCAACACTCTTGGCGCCATGCCATCATCGGCAGCCTCCAGCCAACGCTTAGCACACAAACACCAGCGATCCCCTACCTGCAATCCAGGAAACCCAAAATCAGGCATGGGTGTGGAAAGATCGTTACCGCGAAAACGCGTGTACTCCAAAAATTTTTGATTTACTTCAACGCAGATGGTGTGCAACCCAAAATCCTCATCACCGGTGTTGCAGCAGCCATCGCGATAGAAACCGGTTACAGGGTCTTGTCCGCAAACCTCTAAGGGCTCGCCTAAAACGTTTAATGGCTCATCCATAATAATGCCTTCTTGTATTTCATAAATGAATAGATAGTCGAATAATTAGGCAAGTAGGATCTCCAGGCTTGCCCTTAGCGCCTTAGTATCATGAACCAACGGCCAATATTGAGCATATTCGCCAACGCTGAAGCGAAATAGGTTAGCGCGGCGGCTTTGAGTATTTTACGCACGGCAGGGATTTGTGCCTCATTAATATATTCACCCTCTATCAATACCGGCATCGCTTTGTTAAAACTTGCATCCCATTCTTCTGGCAAAATAATAAGATAAGCTAAAGCGCCAGCCAATTGCAGCAACAAACTAGCGGCAATTATCGCACCCATAACGATTGGCGAGCGTACGGCGAATCCGACCAAGGGCAATACCATCAAAAGCCCAATACCAGCCTTGCTCAATCTAGCGGCAGTGGGAAGGTAACGCTTCCTCAATTCAAATATTTTCTCATTGCGATGAAACTGCATAGCATGCCCTACTTCATGGGCAGCAACCGCCACAGCCGTTAGTGACTTGCCGTGAAAATTAT
>Ga0208413_1001154_pt1 | contig 17652 bp, 40 predicted proteins | sample AntAceMetag02UKD_FD_184761 | JGI IMG/M metagenome (GOLD analysis project Ga0208413, IMG submission 184761) | Saline lake microbial communities from Ace Lake, Antarctica - Antarctic Ace Lake Metagenome 02UKD (SPAdes) (version 2) | ecosystem: Environmental > Aquatic > Non-marine Saline and... | reverse complement strand
CTCCGAAGTCATATACGTAATCGGTTTCCTCTGTGGCAATCTCATTTCTTCACGCTCCCTTTCCATTTGTCTAACCAAGAGCTTAGGGCATAATAGACCTTCATCCATATTCGAACATAGTGACGAACAACAAAACGCCTAAAACCAGGAGCTTTCCGATACGCCACAATCTCCCTGTGCTCATACGTCAGCCAGTAGTAAGCGCAATCTCCATTCATACACCAAACACGCTCCGCGTTACCGCCCAAGCGGGTCTCGTTGCAATTAGGACAAGATGTCATTTTTTGCGCTCTCTTCCCGCCTAAGCCGAATGAGGCCCAGGCAAGTAATAGGACTTTGCAATCCTCCGTAGGTGGTAATTAGCCGACGAACGAGACCAGAACATATGTTCCATAACCGCTCTGCGGGGCTTCCCCCACGAGAGGTGTTCGAACCAATAAAGCTGAACAAGGTAGTCGTCTATCTCGGCGGGGTCTATCATACCCGATGGGCGGTCCGTTGTCCAGTAGGCACTGTCTTTGATTGCCGAGACGGCAATCTGTCGAATCAACTTCGGCAGAGCTAGTCGGGTCAGAAAGTGCGAAGACACAGCAGCTTTACCCCCAAGGACATTGAGGTTCTTGACCTCGTACCGCCCATGAAAGAATATCAAGTCAACCTCCAGGGAGGGAAACTCGGAGCCATACGAGACTATTCTTGTCAGGCTCTCGGGGACAAGAAGTTTCCTGTCGACAAAGGGCAGGTACCCACACACGTTCTGGGCTCTACCGTCAAACTGCTCGGAGTCGAGAATCTCTACGTGCTCGAGGAGAAGTGTCATTATCGCACCCCATTGAACTTATCAATCTTGAAGATGTGGCCGTGCCCCGCGGTGGTGAGCGCAGTGATCTCCATTTCCAGGGTGGCAATATCTTTCTTGACCCGCACATACGGGCTCCCGTTTGCCGGGTCAAACTCTGTTTTCTCAAGAGTCTTGTAGCACTTCGCTAGTTCCGTCGTGGCTGTGTCCCGCTTCACCATAATGGCTTCTACCTCTTCGCGGTGATGGGAAATAAAATCTATTGTTTCAGTTGTCATTACCTATCCTTTCTATTGGTCTTAGGTTTGTCTTTGTAGTGTTTCTTGATGATCTGTTCCAGAGTCACCGGTGTGTAATTCGTCTGCTCAACGCTAATGTTAGCATACCAAGGGTCGGGCAGATTCTTCTCGTGAATGTGTCCATGTATGTTCCCTCGAAACCTGTGCTGCTGGGACTCGTGAACAGGGATATGGCTAAGCAGGAACCCCCGGTAGGTGTGGGTGGCAAGGACATCTTTGAAATAAATCAGGTACTCACCTATGTTGGCCCTGTCGTGGTTGCCACGAATAAGAATCTTGTCCCCGTTGAGGCGCCCAATGACGCTGAGGTCATCCCTGGCAAGCGTCACGTCCCCCAGGTGGAAAACTCGGTCGCCGGGGGAGACGACACTGTTCCAGTTTCGGACCAGGGCCTCATCCATTTCATTGGCGTCCTTGAAGGGTCGGTCACAGTACTTGATGATGTTCTCGTGCCCGAAGTGTGTGTCGCTGGTCAGGAATGTTCTAATCATTTTTCCTCATTGCGTCGATAGCTTTCATAACGCAGACCTCAGCGCCGTCTCCGTAGCGATGCTCGAAACCGGCCCCGGTCAGCCACTCGGCGTTGCTTTGGGGCTCGCTGCCGTCCACCACCACGTAAGTGTTCCAGTCGTCTGGACGAGTGCCCCCGGACACTCTTCCGATGTGGAGAGTGTTGAGCAGTCGGTCATTGACACTTATAGTAACGTGAAGAGGCATTAGCTGTCCTCCCCACCCTCATCATAATCATACTCATCTGGGCCCGCGTACAGAGCCGTATAGAACTTTCTGTTGTAGGCAAGAAGCAACTTCTCAAGTGTGTCGGCAACAAGTGTCAGCTGGGCATTGGTGGGCGTCTCGCCCGGTGACCCGGGGTAGCACTCCAGCACAGTCTCAAAGCTGTCCTTGAGATTCGTAATCTCGGATATGGCTATCTCATTGGCTTTCTCCATGCCCGCACGCACTCCCGCTTCAAATTGCTTGAGAGTGCCCTCGTCAAATTCGTCCATAGTAAAAAGCTTTTCCGGTTCGAATGGGTACCCCACGCCCAAGATGGGGTCTACCGCGTCCGGGGGCGTGCAACAGCCGTCGCACCCGTGCACTGCATCAGCACCCTCGAGGCGCTCATCGGGGTCGGGGTGCCCTACGCCGTGTTCGCAAATGCGCTCCATGAACCCACGATCCGCTCTCCAGTATTGGGGAAAGTCCGTAATGTGGTGGCTACTCGGGCTGTGGATTGTGCAGGCTCCGGGGGTCCGACACTCTTCCTCTCCGTGCACATTCTTGATGGTCCCTCCGTAGTCATCGGTCCATGTGTTTTTAGTCATCCTCTTCGTCCTTTCTAATCTGAATTTTGGCAATCTTCGTGGAGATTCTCCAGTCTTTACCACCTGAAACATACAGCCTTAGCCCCACTGCTGGCAACTCCTTAGCTACATTCTCGAGGAACTGGTGCGTGTTGGCATGCCCCTTGAGTAGCTCGTCTTCGTCAAAAGCAAACAATATCTCCACCCTAAAGTAGTAGTCCCTCCCGACTGATGGTTGGATGTAGCAAAGGCCGCCTTCGTAGGTGTAGACGGCACCGGACTCCGTAGTTATTCTGAAGTAGTTGCTTGCGCCTATCTCTTCGGGTGTCATATCTATATAACCTTTCCAATTAGTGTACTGATTTCACTCAGGCAGTTCTCCAGAATTTGACGGTCTTTTTCTTTTTCGTCCCTGGCGCTCTCCATCTGGTCAAGTTCCTCTTTTGTTTCATTAAACTCCGTTGTCTTGTCGTGGAGTGCGTCGGAGAGTGTGTCCATTGCGCTTTGCATATCTGATTTTTCGTCTTCGTCCATCATCTGTCCTTTCTCGAGGTGAATAAGTGATATAAGTGTGTGGAATCCCCCATCTTTAAGGAACTCCGCCCCGCTGGGGCCAAAATAGTGCTCTAGGTATTCGGGGTCTGCAATAATGTCGTGTATCAAGTCTACGGCATTGGCAGCCCTGGCAACCTTTTCCAGGGGGTTTTTGGACAAAGCCCCCGTGGCCGGACCCCGGTTAACCGTCATCGTTGCGAACCCACATTGATCTTGTCCGGCACGAGTAGCCACCCAGCTTGGAGAATGTGTATGTGTTGTAGCCGTTGTTCACCACAACACTGGTATCAGTCTCCGTTAAGCTTACGACAGGGTCAACTGTGTCCACAATCTTGCCGTCCGGGTCGATGTACAAGAACTCTAAATCGTCTACGTTACTCATTCTACCCTCGCTTGTTTTTTGGTTCTGGTGTTCGTCGGCCATCGCGTCCATTAGCTTGTCGTGGGAGCTCAGAATGTCGTCGTGGGCGTGCCACATCTCATTGTTTGGCATTGGTCTCCCTGTCCTCTATAAAAGCAGCGATAACTTTCGCTCTGTGCCAGTTTAGTCCGTCACCGCTGAATCCCATCGGCCTTGAGGTGCCCGGGTGCTCAGCTCCGCTCCAGTACCCACAGGTGCACTCACGACCCATGGCTACCTTCATACCTGAGGCAACCCTGTGGCTTGTTAGAATTTTGTTGATAGTTACTTCCAAATCAGTCATCATAAACCTCCGCCAACCCGGGGAGAAGGTCACCTTTGTCAGAGCATATTGTCAAGACCACAACACGGTCTTGCTCAAATCGCCACAGCACCTTGTCGATACCAAGGTCAAGTGCGACTGAGTAGGGGCATTCTCGTAGGTCTATCCCTGTCTGCACGCACTCTGTCGAGTGGAGAATATATAGGTGTTCTTCGGCGCTCACTGCACGCGCTAGATGCTCTGTAGCGTGACGTAGAGCACCGACTATGTTTTCAATATGCTTGGGGTCCTCAAGAATACTCATCACACATTCCTTTCTAGTCCGCGTCCGAGCTTACCAACCGCACGGACTTAGGATTGAATGGCTTGAGCTCTTTCCAGATTATGTCGCCGATAGGCTTCCTGTCAAGCAGGGTGAACATTGCGGCTCGGTTGGGGCTCTTGCTCACCGCCCTGGCGAAGTCACCTCTGTCACTGTGCGTGTAGTTGGGGAAGGCTTCAATTACACGGTAGAACTCGGAATCTATCTCCTGGGTTCTCGTCCCAAAAGCCCAGTTGAGCTTGTCGGCAACCTCTTTCACCCAGTCGTGGAACTCGTCAGGAGCCCCCTCAAACTCGGCCTTGAGGTCCTTGTGCCCCATGACAGCCTCCCACACATGACGCTCGTTGATGCCCGTGACGTAGCGGTGCAGACGCTTGTAGTCCTCGTACTTGATTTTGACTCGCAAGCTTGTGTCTAGAATGTCAATAACAAAGCCCTCCGCGTTGTGGCGTGGCTCTGCGCTGAGAGCATCTCCCCATGTTGTCAGAGCTTCATAGCGATGAGCAACAGGTATTGCCCCGGGGAGGGAGTGGTCAGCGTGGACCGCCTTACCCGTTTCATTATGAATCTTCATCAAGAAAGTAATGTCCTCGCGGGTGCCGTAGTCCACAACGATTCTGTTCTCGGGGTAGATAATCTCGAACAGGTAGGTGTAGTCGGGGTCCGGCTTCCAGCGATAAACCTTAGTGACAAGCCTCAACCATTCCGTAGCCCAGCGTGCCTGGTCGGAGGTGAAAGACCCACGAGTGGCCACAGCCATTGAGCCGTCAGGCATCGGGTACAGGATGCCCAACGACCCATCCATCTTGTCTACCACAAAGACTCGATCGGAAAGCTTAAGCGTAGGCGCCTCCTCCTGGTCCCAGTTAAAGAACTTAGGAATGGACCTGGCAATTATCTCGCCGGTCACGGCGTGCGTGATGAGTCCACGGCACGTCATGGTCGAGTTGTTCCACACGCGGTCCCAGGTGCAGGAGTCCGTGTAGTTGTGAATGATGTACGGAGCCGTGGGGTGAACTTGCGTTTTGATGTGCTTGTTCTTCACAGCCTCGAGGTACTCAGCTTCGTCTACCAAATCAAAGAGTTTCATGTTAGAAGTTCCCATCTGCTACTTGGAAGGTGGGCAGCATGAGTTGTCTGCGCCACAAGTGAACAACTTGGTCACGGTCGTCCAGGACAAACCGGACCCTGTATTTGTTTGCAATGTGCGCCTGGAACAGTTCGTACTTCACAATCCAGTCAGGTCGGTGGTCACCCTCGGCTCGCATGTGGAGGTCCCATTCTTCAATCCAAAGGTTTCTCTTTAGCCATATTTCCGTGACTTCCCGAGACTCTTCGCTCCTACCGGACAGGAAAATTATGTCCTGTTCCCGGTCGAGGGTGCGCAGAAGCCCGGTAACAGCTCGAATGGGCTCATCGGTGTGGACCTTATCTAGGTCATATGGCCCCCGGTCAACCATGCGTGCGATAGTGCCGTCAATGTCGCAGATGATGAGCTCAGGCAAGTCCTGCTCGTTGTCATAGGGCTGAATGTCAGGTTCGTCGCCGTTGGTCCAGGGCTTGAGGAGCTTTGCCTGCTTAGCCATCTTGCGAATCACGTTCTCGCCCACTGGGCTTTCGCGCTCTGCGTCACGGCGGATACATTCTTCCACAGGGACAGAGAGGAAATCGTCGTTGACAACAAACTCAGCGCCCAACCTCCGCGTTACCTCATACAGAGACTTGACGGTCCGAAGGGACAGGTTGGTGTTGTCAATGTAGATGTGATGAATGGCTGGGTCTTCCAGCAAAGTTGTGAGCATCGCAATACGAAGGCGGTGCAGAGTTGCGCCGGACTCCTTTGTGAACGTGGACCCAGCTTTGGAAAGACCGTAAAGCATAGGGGCCAGGTCATCGTTGCTAATGCGTGCGACGTTGGGGAGGTCACCCATGTGGTGTGTCACCCACGTGCTCTTGCCCGAGGCCGGAAGACCCCTGGGGACTAGTACTTGCTTTCTGTATACGCTCACTGTGTCCTCGTCTCTTAGTTGGCAGACGAGGGCCCCTTACCCCATATGGAGGTAGGAAACCACTGGCGAAAGTGGGGAGTTCCCCAACAAGGGGCCCTCATCTAAAAGCTATACTACACGGGTAGGGAGCGGATGTCAACCCACGGAGCGGGCGGACCCCACTATAGATAGTTTGTCGTGGGTCCCCCGTTGCCTGTCCCACGCAACTGTGGTTTTTTGTTCCGCCACCACCCTTTTGTGGTTTGTTTTTATGTAGGAATTCCCCGACTTCAGGTAAGCCCTGATCAACTTCTTTTCAAGCCCATTTGAGTCCCACATGGCTTTTTCTTTTGCCTCGTAGTCCTCGACTGCGTCATACCAAGTGTATTGTGCCCCCACCTGCTTGTGCCGGGCCCTGGACCAACGGGCAGTCTGTCGCTTTAGCTTTCGTCTTAGCCTGCTTACCTTGTCCATTAGATTACCCTAGCGCACTTTTGGAGTGTTCGCCAACTAAGTTTGCCAAGAGAAATCTCATAACAAAAGTAAAGCTAGCGTCGTAGTGGTGTCCGGGTTTTGCGGAGAGTCGGTTCATAGTGAACAACTCGTACTTCCCATCCTCTGTCATTTCTACGCTGACAATCCCCGTCCGTGTGTCCCACTCCATAAGAACGCCAGAGTCCGACGTAGGGAATATGCTCGCCCTGGGGAACCCCTGATCTTTGACAAACCGCAAAAGATGCCTTGTGGCACCAATCGCCGAGGCCGTGATAGCTTTGCTACCCTCGCCGTCCCAGTCCTCCGTAAGTCTCTCTATTTCGGACAACCTACTCTCGTTCATCAGGCCACTACAGTCGTGCGCTCTTCGCCCATATTGGTTACCCTGAGGTCATCATCCCTGCCGACGTCGTGCTCGCCGATAATCCAGCGAGCATCGTCTGGGGTTTCTGCCTCAACCTCAAAAGAAGTTACTATTGTCACTACTACATTGTATTTAGTCATTGCTCTCTTTTTTCTTTATTTTAAGGGCGGTACTTGAGTTTCGCCGGGAGCCCGGGGGTGTCACGTGTGTACTGCTCGTGGTCCACCTTGAAGGGGAACCCATGAGAGGCCATGTCGGCGATGATGGCGTCAATCTTGGCAATAATCTCTTCGCGGTGCGGGGAGACCATATTACCGTAATACTCTGGTTGACCGGAGTTCTCGTTGAGGACATCCTCTTTCCAAGCCCCACTTCCCTTATGGATAGTGAGATTTAGGGTCACGTGCCCGGGGACAAGAGTGAAGCACTGGTACCAATGCGCCTTGTTGTGGTCACTGAACCCCAGGTTACGCATCTTGGCTTCGTCAGGTGTCTCGGTCATTTTGTGTCCTTGTCTTTGGTCTTGGTATTGTAGATTTCTAGCATGTCCTCAGCAAACTTAATCAGGGTTTTGCTCATGTCGTCTACCCTCTCAGCAAGTTGCTCGGTCCGCTTACGTGCCACTGTCAACATATAACAGATGAGCATGACCGAGGCGGACAGGCAGATTATCAAAATTCCAGTCAGTATGCCAGTCATTATTGGTCACCCAACTCTCCCGAGTAGAGAAGTTTCCCGTAATCAAACTCATGGTGGGACTTCCCGGGGCCCCAGCCTTGGTCGAAAGACTTGACCAGCGGGAGCCGAAAGAATCGGCTCTTGGATACAATATATGTCCCGCCCGTGTCCTCTATTTTGTCCCACAACTCCCAGATTTCTCCGTCCTTGGCTAAAGACCAGGGGGTAGGCTCAACATAGGGGTGCGCATCAAAGTACTCGCGGGCAATCTCTTTTTTCTCCCCTCCGTAGCAGCTACTAATGTCTGAGCCAAAACGGTGGTGACTACCGTCACGCTCGTCGACAACGAGACATTCCCGGTAGTACGGGTCGTCGACAATATCATCGCGCCCATGGCGGTACACGACAAAGTCGGGGTCAGTAGGCGAGCGCCAACGTCCCAGCTCGGTGTCTCGGTTTGCTACCATAATGCCTTGCATTATATTCATTAGAGTTCCTCTCGTCCCAGCCATTCGGCGAGTAGCGGCTTGTTTTTGTTTAGCGAGTCTATTGCTCCCGCTGGAGCGCGGAGCGTCCCAAGACGGTAAGCAATAAGTAACTTTTTCTGAGCGTCTATAATCTTTAGCGCCACTCTCAAAGCTTCTGTTTCGTTCTTAATTTTCTTCATTTCTCGCACCCTCTTCCGCGGTGATGTCAGCAGACCGGTCGCGGCCCTGCAGAATTTCCAACAGCTTGTGCTTGTCTGGCTCGACACGCATCGTTGCGCATTTGTTTAGGTACCGCACCGCAGTACGATTTCTTCTACCTGACTCACGTGGGTCGCCGGGTCCGTTATCCGGGATTATTCTCTCCATAATCACTGTTGTGCCTCCTTTACGGGGTGCTTGTCATGCTTTCGCACAGGGTCATCACTTGTGCTGGTGGCCTCATCGTAACCAGGCATTTCTTCAGGCCAACGCCAGCAGTATTGGCAGAGCTGTTGAGATTCTTCCCCGACTAACACCGCCATGAAATCAAAGTTTTCGCTTTCTTCGATTGCTTCGGCTTCATCTTCATGGACCTGGTTGTAATCTTCATCGGCTATCCGGCCACAACAATCACATACGACCCAGTAGAACGTGCCTGTTTTAACTGTCATCGGTCCCCCTTTCTAGGAATCGCGTTGTGGGACTGGTTTGCCCACCAGGAGTGGTGGACCCAAACTCGGGCGAGTGTGACAATGCCACGACTCATTCCCGCGTTGATAGTTGTTATAGATTTACCGCACGCTCTGCAAGTGCTCATAGGACTTCTCCTGACTTTGAAGTCTCTACGGTACTGTTTCAGCTTTTGTATCAGTATCATTGCGTCTCTTCCTGTTCTATCATAACCTACACTATTTCTCGAGGTTACGCAAGACCTGCGCCGTCTGGGAAGTGATTGACCCGGTCTGGGTGAGCTTCAAAAATCTGCTGGAGCTGCAACAAAGTCATGTCGGCGTCAATAGACTCAACCCCAACAAGACGACCTTCCTTGTCAAAATCAGCGTTTACCCCCTCGTATAAATACTTGGTGTGGTGAACGGAGCCACCGGAGACAGCCACGTAAACAGCTTTCTCTTGTGTGTCTATTTGCAGCCCGACCATTATCATTTTCATTTTATGTTTTCTCCTCTTGATGTCCTTGTTACTTTTCTTAGCTTCCTTGGGAGTGCAGGTGGTGGCACCCACTCGGCGTCGAGCCTCTGTATCTCGATTTGGGCTTCCATCTCTTCGGGAGTGGGGAGTAGGGAGTAGTCAAGCCACCGGGGATCGGAAGGCACTAGTCCTCCTTCCTCGCCAACGTAAGGGCAAATGCTAGGTCCTGTTGGGCCCTCTTGTGCTCGGCCTTTGTGTCCACCCTCTTAGTGTTTGCCTTGACGTTGGTTCCTTTGGCAGACACCAGTTCCTCCAGCGATTCTTCCCAGTCGCGCTGGGCGCCCGCGACTTTATCTGCGGTGTCAAGTACCCTTTGCTCTGCCTCCAAGACAGACGTGGCGGGATCAACTTCATCGTGGCTCTGGGCAAAGATATCCGGTGGGCAAACGCGAAACTCCCCATCTATGTCTTTGATGACCCACTCGCCGACATCCATAGAGAGGGGCTCGTCAAGGAGGCGGAAGTATATTCGACCCCCGTGCAAGTTCCCGGAAACCTCTCTAGTTCCATGGCCCTCATAAATAAAGTCCATGGCGTCCTCAATGCTGTCTGAGCTGCCGTCGTACTGGATAGCTTCAACAACTACGGGTATCTTGCGGAACTTTTTCCGTCTGCTCCGGGGCATCAGCTTTTCCTCTCATAAGTTCTTTCGAAGATGTCGGGCTTGCAGGGGTAGAACTCCCCCTTTACGCCCTTGATGACCCAGTCCCCGGCGGAGGCAGACATGATTCCCTCTAGCGTCCTAATTCTTATGGTGCTGATGTTCTCACCGGGGTCAGACTCGTCCCAGTAGTTAGCAGTACTGTCGGCATCCAGTATCCACTGGATAATGGGGACCGCGTCATCCGCGGTTCCGTCCCAGTGCATAGCCTCGATAACTACGGGTAGCTTGCGGAACTTCTGTACTTCACTCATTGTTACTCTCTCCTGTTGCGTAGTTGGAACCCGGGTAACCTCTGTCGCCCTTGGGACCCTTGATACCCTTGATACCCATGGGACCGTTGTCGCCCTTGAAGCCCTGAATACCTATGGGACCCATGGGGCCCATGGGGCCCACTCCCCTTGTAAGTCCATAGACAAGCCCAAGGCCCCCCGATGTAAGTGCAATAAGGATAAGGGCTGTTATATGTACTGCTATGTCACTCATTAGTGTCTCCTTTAGTTTCTTTTAGTTTGTCGTCTTGGTCATCTGACATTCTCTTTCCTCTCTTCCCTCTCTGATTTTGCGTGAACCTCCGAAAACCTCTCTATGTTGTAATTTGTGAAAGCTATTGCTACACCGAGCTCCCGCAGCCCGTAGCCCAGCTTCTTAATCCTCTTAGGCAATCTGCGCAGAGTTAGGCGCAGATGAATCAATCTGCGCAGAGTTAGGCGCAGATGAATCATTCCGTGGAGCCACCGGTACTTGCCCCTCACATAGTAAAATGGGAACGTAAGAACGCCGGGCAGGTTCGGCTCGGTGCGCCTAATTTGAAGGTCTCCGAGGGGTCGTACAAACTGAGCGCCGTCGGCGGGCATGTACTTATGCGGGCCCATGCCGAAAAACGTGTCGGTCATTTCTTCAAAAGCTTTAGTGTCATCTGCCACAGTAAATCCTTCCCTTAGCTGTTATGATAGACTTTAGCACAACGAGGGTGCCAGAGCAAACTCGACACACCTAGATAAGGAGAATCCCTTGGTAGCAAAGAAAACACCCGCAATGCCGGAACTCGGGCCTACCAACAAAGACCCAATCCACAACAAATTTGGGTGGTGCATGGATGGGAACCACTCAGGGTGCAGGACCCAGTTTGTCTACGAGAAGAGAGCACACATCTGCTCGTGTGACTGCCACCCAGAGTAGCTACAACTTCTTGCGGGCAATTTCCCTGAGAGTGTTAGCTATATCCATTAGGGACATAGTCTGGGCCATCTGGAGAAGTTCCGAACGTGAGTCTCGGTCCATCTCAGCCTCACAAAAGTATTTCAGGGCGCGGTCGCCGTAGGTAGACACGGACTTGGTCTCTATCATCCGGTCCTGTAAGTGTGCATCGTATTCTTCTTGAGTGGCCATTGGTGGCTCCTATCTGTTGGCCCTAATTTAGCACGCCCGGGGTGGCTACGCAAGAAAAGAGTGATAAGGTAACTAAGTGATATACGAATGGAAACTTGACGGAGAAATCCGAAACTTTGGCGACGCACTCCACGAAGTGCTCGTCCCAGAAAAACAGCACTACGAGTGGTTGATTGACGAGAAAAATATGCACTTCCTTAGCGGAAGCGTCATAGAGAACTCCATCATCAGAGAAACCCTCGCCCTCGGCTACCGACCCATCTTTCACGGGTGCGGGTGGAGAGGTAAGCCCCTGGACACTGAGCTAGCCACCCAATGTGAGTTTATTGGCGTGCGGGGCCCAGACACCCAAGAGGAGCTAGAGAACCACGGGATAGAGACAATTATCTCTCTTGACCCCGCGTACCAGCTTGTCCACTCCATAGAGGCCGGGACACCCAACGGGCTGGCAATGGTTATCAGGCACATCAAAGACAAGACGGAAACAACCCCCAACACGATCCACGACCTCAAAGCAGACGCAATCTTTCGACCAACAATCGAGGATAAGACCGACATAATCGACTTTGTCCAAAAGATATCCGGGGCACGCTTTGTGCTGACCGGGGCAATGAACGCCGCGATTGTGGCCCACGCCTACGGAGTGCCCTTTGGTTTGCTAAAAAGCGACTACATCGACTGCCCGCCTAAGTGGAAAGACTGGCTAGCATCCATCGAATTTGGCTCGCCGGTGTTTGTGAACAACGTTACAGAGGGTAGAGATTGGTATAACATAGTACGCAAAGAACCCGAAATAAGGATGGACTAAATGGACAGCACCGCAATCTGGGAAGGACCACTAGGCAACACGGAGTGGTCTGCCCGCATAGACCCAATCGGAAAAAACATGCACAGGGGCGTGCTGAAGATAGTGAACACGCACGACGAAGTGCACTACGAGTGTGAGGTCAAAGTAGACCGCCTCAGCCCCAACGGAGGCAACGAGGCGCACATCGCTGAGTGGAACCGTGTCATTCAAAAGTGGTTTCGAGCCAACGCCTAACCTTGTGTAAATCGCAAAAGTAGTATAGTCTCTCCATATGACTAACGCGATGAAATTTGAAATCAGAGACGGTGAGTGGGCAACAGCCCTGCAAAACGGTCTAGAAGAATATATGGGTGGCCTCTACGATTCAGTAGACGCGGAAGAGGACACCCCCGAATACGAGAAAGGTATCAACACAGAAAGCGGAATTCCGTTCTGTGCTTGCAACGTGTGTGAGGGCCGGGAGATTCTGTCCTTTGTCGGGCCCCGAATAATCAAAGGCTACCTAGACGGAAAAATTGGGTTCTTCGAAGTGGACCCAGACAATTTTGAAGGGACAATAATTGATGCGTAAGCGTAAGAAAGAACCAGTACTCACCGAATTGGATAAAGAGTTTGGTGAGCTCCTAGAATCCCACGGGGAGGGAACGCTCCCGGGGATTGTCGAGATAACGACCGAGAACTTCCACGCGTCGGCGATAAGCTTCCAAAAAATGCCTATCGGTCTGCTAGCTAAAATAGCTGTCGAAGACATAAAGCTCAATAGCATTTCGTGGGTCTACTACCTAGAGGCTGCCAAGCTGGCTCTCTCTAAGGAGGACTACGACACTTTGTGGAATTTAACCTCTGACGATTTTCCTGAGGTTGTTGTGGCCTGGCTGAATGCTAGTGCGGGAAAGCCTAAACAAACTTAACAGGGGCGCCGATACTGATGAGAAACTCTATCTGAAGCACAGTCAAATCCTCGTATACTTCTTCTAACTTGGCTACGTGCGTGCTGTTGAAGATAACCTCTTCACCTTCATCACCGAAGACGATATCAATGACCCCCAGGGCCCAAAGGTCGTAGGCTGTGTTGTTGAGCTCCTGGCGGTGTGTGCGATAGAACTCGGGAAATACCTCTTTGCACTTCTCGGTGACAAGATAGACAGGCTCTCCTTCGGAGTTGAGTCCTTGGAGAACGACAGCGTCAATCCCAATAAGGTAGTTGAGGAGGGCCTCAGCGGTTTCTTTATTTGACTCCATTGGGTTGTTCTTCCTCATCTTCATCGTCTTCATCCGATTTTGTTGTAAAGTGGATTTCAGCCTCTTGTGCTTCATCCATAATAATAGCAACAAGAAACAGTGCCTGTCGTTCACGAAACCCCCCGCGGAGAAACGCCTCAAACATTTCATTCATTTGAAGGACGTCCTCGTCAAAAGGAGTCAAGCCCAGCTCGGACTCGTACAGACCAAAATCAAACTCTTCGCCGTCTTCGGTCTCTTCGGGCTCCTCGGGCTCTTTGCTCATAAGTAGAGTCTAACTGCTAAAGTTGTCATATACTTAATTATAGAAGGTCTAAGCTGTGATGACATTGCAAGGAGATTAGTGCCACGTAAACCCAAAACCCAGACGCCGAACATTTCTGCTCACTGGGAGAGAAACGACACGTACGAAGCTAACGGACGAAAAATTGTGAAGGGGACCGAACTCACTATTTCCGGGGAGCGAGGTCGATTTAGATTCATGCAGCATGTGCACAACCCGGACAACGGGGCGGAATGGATAGACTGCGTTGGGGGCAAGCGCGGGGTGAAAGAGTTTCGTGCGTTTCGCCCGGACAGGATAAAAACGGTGCACTACAAAAACAAGCTTAGGTAAGAAGGAGCTCGGATTCGTCCACAATATCAAAGGCTTTCTCGAAAATAAGTGCTTCGTTCTCCAAGAAATGGTGCCTGCAAAAGAACAAACTTCCGGCGGCGAAGGTAACCATGTAATAACTTTGCGACGAGCACGAGTCACAATACTCAAGCTTCGTGTGCCACTCAACGTCTAAGACCTCTAAGAGGGTGGGGATGCTGTCGGTGTCCGGGTTCGGGAGTTCAGTCACTGAGCTCACTATAAATCTCCTTGCAAGTCGGGCATACTGGGTACTTACTGGGGTCCCTGTGCGGAACCCAGGTCTTACCACAGAGGGCCACGATTGGAGTACCTTCAACTAACGCCTGTGTAACTTCGGTTTGTGGTGCGTAGTGGGCAAACCGTTCGTGGTCACCATCTGTGGTCCATGAAAGCACAGATGTATCAACATCAGTGATAGACCCTGTTAGAGCTTCCATACCCTAAGTCTAGTACAGAACTGGGTGCAGTAGCTTAAGGATGGTGTCTTTATTGATAAAGGCCAGGTGGGAGGAGACATCGTTTCTCCCAAAAGAAACAATCGCCTGGTTGCCTTTGAGCACAAGACCGGCGGCGTACTCAACCCCGGGCTGGTGGAATCGGAACCCGGGGGTCACCTCGAGGATATATCCGTACTTGTCGAGCAGGACAAAGTGGTGAACATAGTCACGGAGGTTCGACTGGGATGTAGTGAAAGTTGTCGCTACATAAGGACTCGTATTGGAAAACGAAGTTCTGTGCATCACAGCAAGGTAAGTATCCTCGCCAAACTCAACTAGATTTGAGCTACCTCTAAGACCCTGGACAGTCTCGGAATCGGTCAGCCAAGTCTGGAGAACTCCCCCAACAACGACCTGATTTGCCCCGTACACCCAATCAAAGTTATTCGTGGGTGCCCCGGGGATCATCCAGTTCTTCTCGGGAATCTTAGCGTCTCGGCCAGCAAACTTCTCGTAGCTGACAACCTTGCACTTGCGGGCATCTAGCTTAAAGATAGCCATGCGGGACGAAGGAGCGTGCCAGCCCTCGGTGACAACACCAGTGAAATGCCAGCCGTCACGGTAGAAAAGTTTGCAGTCTTCCACTCCGCCGCCGAAGGAGGCTTCCAGTCCATCGAAATCAATGAGGCGAAGTTTCTTCAGTCTCCACTCCTTATCGAACTCCGAGAAGTAAGTCTTTGTAAGAAAGGTGTCGCCGAAGTTGGGGATGTACCTGCCCAGCTTGTCAATGTGGTAGTTGCTGGAACGAATAGTCGTCGCGTAGATGCTCTTCCCGTTGTGCCCAATCGAAGGATTAAAGGCGCTCCAATCGACATTGGAAGAGTTGGGGTGGCGCAGAAGGTCGACAACTCGTCCACCGAGTTGTTTGATTGTGGGGTGCTCTGGGTACTCCACTTGACCTCCTATTCGTAACTGTAATTTGTATCTTACCTCATTAGAGAGGGAAAAGCTGACCACCTTGGATTCGAACCAAGAGCCTCCCGATTAACAGTCGGTTGCGCTGCCTTTGCGCCAGTGGTCATCGAGCCCCTAGAATGAATCGAACACTCATTTTCTGATTACAAAACAGATGTACTGGCCGTTGTACTATAGGGGCAGGTACTACTTATTCATTTTAGTGAGCGCATCTGTCACCGCGGGGTAGGTGCCAAAGGCAAACAACCCAGCCACAACAAAACCCGCGAGCTGGAGAGCCCCTGAAGACTCGAGAGCAAGAGCGGCAACAACAACCACCATCAAAGCTCGAATAAGGACTACTACCATTAGAACAGAAACATTCATCGACTTCCCTCTCTTTTACGGCGCTCCTTGTAGCACAAAACACAATAACTGCCTCGAGTCCGAACTCGATGCTTGCGACACAGATAGCCTATTTTTCTCATACCCAATATAATAGCACGTCTCCAAAGAGAAACCCCCCGCCTAAGCGAGGGGTTTTCTTGTTACTTCTTACCAGTTAGCCATCTAAAGAGGTCGCGGAGCAGGTCCCACAAAGTCGTGGAAGAAGTATTGACAACTTCAAGAGGTTCTGGTTCCGGGATGGGAACGGGCTTTGGCTTTGGTTTTGGCTTAGGAGCAGGTGCCGGAACTGGCTCAGGGACCACAACTACTGGGGCAGGTGTTGGCTCGGGGACAACAACTACGGGTTCTGGCTCAATGACTGGCTCCGGTACCACAACTACGGGTACGGGCTCCGGGACAGGCTTTGGCTCTTTCTTCGGGATGCTGGGCCCGGCAAGACCGGCGAGTAGCTCCCTCTGCATCTCACTAATTGTTATAGAGCCCCAAACGGCGTCGGGAGTAACCCCCAGGCGTACCTGGACAGCTTTTCTTGTCGCCACGTCAAGCTTCCCGGTCTCAGGAGCTCCTGACCACAACTGCAAAGCAGTGTAAGTGGGTGCACTGGGAAGACCGTCGAGGGGCCCAGTGTACAAACCGTGGGACTTCAAAGCAGTCTGCAAAGCTTTCCAGGTGGCAACATCAAGGTCACCGTTTACTTCGAGCTCAGGCTCCTTGATACGGGGACCCGCAAGACCGTTAGTCAATTCTTTTTGAAGCTCAGTGATGGTCACAGAGCCCCAGATAGCGTCGGGCGTGACACCCAGACGTCTCTGGACAGCCCTCTTGGTTTCGTCATCGAGCTCATCTGTTTCGGGAGCGTCTGCCCAAATCTGCAGAGCTGTGATAGTCAGGGGTCCGGGGTCGCCGTCAATCCTGCCTGCATAGAGCCCGAAGCTCTTCAGCGCAGTCTGCAGCGCTTTCCACGTAAATATATCAAGTTTACCGTTTATTTCAAATACTTTATCTTTCATAGTTCCACTGATGAAATCGACTGGATTTTTTGTATTTCCCCAAACTCCATTAATTCCGCGAACCTCCCAGTGCAAATGGTTGCCGGTGGAGGCCCCGGTGGTTCCACTGGTGTAGATGACCTCTCCGGTGGATATGGAATCCCCCTTGGAGAAAGTGGTTCTGTCTTTACCGTGGTAGTACGCAGTGACAATTCCTAGAGCCTTGTGGGTAATCAAAACAACATGCCCGCCACCGTCGGGGTCCCAACCAATGTGCTTGATAACACCATCAGCCGGGGCAGTTACCGGGAACGTTCCCGCAACATCGACGCCGTGGTGCCAGCGCATAGCCTTGTAAATCGGATGCCAGCAGAGGCCAAAACCCCGCCCTTCATTGATGGAGTATTGGGCAGGCCAAGGCTGGATTAGTGTCATATAAACATTTTACACCCGCGGCGGAGAGGTGATTGGGGCGCGGGGGTGGTGGTACACTAGAAAATATGACTAAATCACAGGTTGGTGCCGTTTTTGGGGTAGCTTTGCTTCTGGTAATAGGGGCTACAGCGCAAGCTTCTGCTGCACCCGCAACCGCAACTATAGGGCTGGGGAGCGCTCAAAGCTTCTCGATAGTTGCCAGTACTTATGTCACTGTATCCGGTAGCTACGTTAGTGGGGACGTTGCCACCCGGGGGGCTATTACCAGCAGTGGGTCAACCATAATGGGAGCCCAGCACCCCAACAACGACCCAACAGCTCAACAGGCAATAGCAGACGCATCTTCCGCATACACTGTTGCCGTCTTCGAGTGACTTCTTAGCTTCTATGCGGGCTCTGACGGACTGACCATAGAGTGCAGTAAACGGTAATTGACACGTTTTGTACACAGCTAACTTTATCAGGTACAGGAGCTTCGTGGAAATGAAACGCCCGGTCCGTTTGACCGGCCCTCCGAAGAGGACTA
>Ga0208413_1001144_pt1 | contig 17721 bp, 13 predicted proteins | sample AntAceMetag02UKD_FD_184761 | JGI IMG/M metagenome (GOLD analysis project Ga0208413, IMG submission 184761) | Saline lake microbial communities from Ace Lake, Antarctica - Antarctic Ace Lake Metagenome 02UKD (SPAdes) (version 2) | ecosystem: Environmental > Aquatic > Non-marine Saline and... | reverse complement strand
AATTCATGCCGGTGGCAATAACAATGATGCTCGGAATGATTGTCTACGCTGAAGAAAAGACACGGCTTTTCAAGTTGCTTGCAATGGTTCCCTACAGCCGAGAACGAAACCTGCATAGAAAAATCATTGAAAAACTTACTGATTGCATTGCAATAAGTGACGACCCACAGTCTGAGAATGCCTTAAATTTAAAACAGATGATGCGCGAGTTTGAAGGCAGCGTTGTGGAACATACAGTTGGCTACTACAGCGGCAATCAAAAAATGGCAGCCCAAGCCTTAGGAGTTTCTGAAGCGACTATCTCCCGTCGCGCTCGAGCGCTCAGTTCCAAATAAGCTAGCCTGGTATAGGATAAGAAAGGGCTATGAGAGGGTATAGTAGGAAGGAATATTAGGAACTTAAAGTAGCAAAATACAGTAAGAACTTGGGACAAAACACAACTGTAAAAAACGCTACCGCGTAACCGACCTAAACGTCTGCCAGAATAGGCGCTACCGAGTAAGCCACTTCTTCAAAGGGATGAGCTTCTTTCATGGCACTTATTGCTTTGCCAGCAATCAAGCTGTCACACACCATTTCAACCTTGTATTCAGCCAGTATCTCTACTTTATTGGCATTTCCCACATAGGGGTTGCTGCCTGCAAGCGGTCTAAACTGGCCCTGCCCAAGAGTCTGCCAAGCACAGCAATCATAGTTTCCAACTTTTCCGGCACCGGCGGTGAACATAGCGGCCTTTACAGACTCCAGATGGGACTCCGGGACATAAAACTCAATTTTCACTATGCTTTGCGCCACAATGGCTACCCCAGCCACTTTCGCGCATTTCGAAACATTCGCATGGTCGGTGCATCTTCTGTCCAAGCATCCGGTTTCCACGAGTTTTGGCTTGCTCTAAACACACGCTCCGGATGCGGCATCATAATAGTAACGCGGCCATCGTCACTGCAAAGTCCAGCAATAGCCGCAAATGAGCCGTTTGGATTAGCGGGATAGCCAGCGGTGATCTTACCGTGATTGTTGACGTATTGAAGTGCCACATTAGCCGATTGTAGAAACCGTGATTCTGCGTCGCTGTTAGCAAACTCTGCCCTGCCCTCACCATGGGCCACGGCAATAGCAATTTGTGAACCCGCCATGTCGGCCAAGAATGCAGACTTTGTGTCCTGCACCGTGGTCAAACTTAATCGCGCCTCAAATTGCTCCGAGCGGTTGCGTTGAAAAGTCGGCCAATCATTAGCGCCTGGAATCAACTCATGGAGCAACGACACCATTTGGCAGCCGTTGCAAACCCCTAGGGTCAGAGTGTTCGGGTTTTCAAAATACTTTTTAAACTGGCGCCTAACCTCATCATTAAACAATATAGTCTTAGCCCAGCCACCGCCGGCCCCCAAGACATCGCCATACGAGAAGCCACCACAGGCAACAACCGTATTAAACTCTTCGAGATTTACTCTACCCTCAATGAGATCAGTCATGTGAACATCTACCGCTGCAAACCCTGCACGGTCAAATGCAGCGGCCATTTCAACATGCCCGTTAACGCCCTGCTCTCGAAGTATCGCCGCCTTAGGCAACACTCCGCTATTAATGTAAGGGGCACTAATATTGTCATTAACATCAAAGCTAAGTTTAATATTTAAGCCAGGATCGGTGTCATCTAGAAGGCTGTCGTACTCTTGTTGAGCGCATTCAGAATTATCACGAATTCGCTGCATCTGATAGCTAGTAGCTGCCCACTGCCGCTGCAGTTCGGCTCGACTTTTACTAATAAGGGTCTTACTACCGTGGCGCACAATTATCTGGTTTTTGTCATTCACTGAGGCAACTCGAGTAACACAATCCAGCAAAGCTAAGCGCTGAGTCAGCGCTTCGAACTCAGCTGACCGATCATCGAGAACTTGTACTACAGCGCCCAGCTCTTCGTTAAACAACAGTGAAAGTGGCTCTTGCGCTTCGTCCAAATTGATTTCCAAACCACAGCGCCCTGCGAACGCCATTTCAACTAGAGTGGTTAGCAAGCCGCCATCGGAGCGATCATGATAAGACAGCAACAAGTTTGCCTGCCGGGCCTGTTGAACTAAATCAAAGAAATTGATCAAATCTTCAGCATTATCTAGATCAGGCGCCTGGCCATTCAAGTTTCGATAAACTTGAGCTAGTGCAGACCCTGCGAGACGCCGCTGACCTCGGCCTAAATCAATTACATAAAGATGGCTTGGTCCTCTGTCAGTGGCAAGCTGTGGGGTCAATGACGAGCGGATATCTTTTACCGGCGCAAACGCCGTAACAACTAACGATAGCGGCGCTGTATTACTTTTCTCTTCACCGCTATCTGAGTCGCTCCAAACCGTGCGCATAGACATGGAGTCTTTACCTACCGGGATACAGATTCCAAGAGCAGGACACAATTCCATACCTACCGCTTCAACGGTGGCAAATAGCTTTTGGTCTTCACAGCCATGGCCTGCAGCTACCATCCAATTAGCCGAAAGCTTGATGTCATTCAGACCGGCTATTTCCGCGCAGGCAATATTAGTAATCGCCTCACCTATCGCCATGCGACCAGACGCTGGCGCATTAAACAAGGCCAGCGGCGAGCGCTCTCCCATTGCCATAGCTTCACCGCAATAACTGGTGAACGATGACGTTGTTATAGCCGCATCAGCCACAGGCACCTGCCAAGGACCAACCATTTGATCCCGGTGAACTAGCCCGGTGATCGTTCGGTCTCCGATCGTGATTAAAAATGACTTACTGGCAACTGATGGCAACGCCAAAACTCGATCAATAGCCTCACCCAGTTCAATACTAGTGATGTCAAATTCGCTAGACACAAACTCTGGCGTGACCGCTTTTCGGTGCATCTTAGGCGCTTTACCGAATAACACATCCATAGGCAGATCGATTGGCTGATTCCTGAAATGGCTGTCGCTTAGTCGAATATGTTTTTCATCAACAGACTCGCCAACCACCGCAAACGGACAACGCTCTCGAGTACAAATGCTTTCGAATCTTGCTAAATTAGATGGATTTACCGCTAGCACATAGCGTTCTTGAGATTCGTTACACCAAATTTCGAGAGGCGACATTTCAAGTTCGTCGTTAGGAATATCACGAAGTCTAAAGTTGCCACCCGTGCCTCCATCTTTGACAAGCTCAGGCAGCGCATTGGATAAACCACCCGCACCCACATCGTGAATGAAACCAATGGGGTTGTTAGTTCCTAATTGCCAGCACTGATCGATGACTTCCTGACAGCGACGCTCCATCTCCGCGTTTTCTCTTTGCACGGATGCAAAGTCTAAATCTTCGTTACCAGTGCCGGCCGCCATCGAAGATGCCGCCCCACCGCCTAAGCCGATCAGCATAGCCGGACCACCTAAAACAATGAGTTTAGCACCTAGGTCAATCTGACCCTTTTCGACGTGCATCTCTCTAATGTTACCAATACCGCCAGCGATCATGATGGGCTTATGATAGCCCCGCACTTCATCAATGCCGGCTTCGTTAGTTTTAACGTCTTCAAATGTTCGAAAATATCCACATAGGTTGGGCCTACCAAATTCGTTGTTGAACGCAGCGCCTCCCAGCGGCGCTTCGATCATAATATCTAGCGCCGAGGCAATATGCGCTGGCTTACCAAAGTCCACTTCCCATGGCTGCTCAAAGCCCGGGATTTTCAGGTTGGATACACTAAACCCGGTTAAACCTGCCTTAGGCTTACCGCCTTTACCAGTGGCCCCCTCATCCCTAATCTCCCCACCAGACCCGGTTGACGCGCCAGGAAAAGGTGCTATCGCCGTTGGATGATTGTGAGTCTCCACTTTCATCAGAATGTGAATAGGCTCATCAACGAATTCATACTGCTTTGATTCTGGATTCGGAAAAAAACGCTCGCCTTGGCTGCCGCTCATGACTGCTGCGTTATCAGAATACGCAGACAACACATTTTGCGGAGAGCAAGCATGCGTGTTTCGAATCATTGAAAACAAGGAATGAGCCTTTTCCTCACCGTCAATTTCCCAGCTGGCATTAAAAATTTTGTGACGACAGTGCTCAGAATTTGCCTGCGCGAACATCATCAATTCGACGTCATTTGGATTGCGTTTAAGCGCAGTAAAACTATCTACCAAGTAATCTATTTCGTCATCTGCCAAGGCCAGACCCAGAGCTGAGTTGGCCTCTGCCAAGGCCTCTCTTCCGCTCCCTATAATATCTACCGATAACACTGGTTTGGGCTGCGCTGTCCTGAACAAAATAGCAGCATCAGCAATGTCCTCCATCACCGTTTGCGTCATCCTGTCATGCAGCAAACTATCAAGTTGCAGCAATTGTGTGGTGCTTAGTGGTGCCGTGACCGATATTTTAAATTGGATAGCACGCTCAACACGCTTAACCGAAGTCAAGCCACAGTTGTGGATGATGTCAGTAGCCTTACTGGACCAAGGGGAAATAGTGCCTGGGCGCGGAGTTACTATACGCTCGAGCACTATGACCTCTACTGGATCGGCGCCAGTTGCCGAGTTGCTATAGGCAGTGCCATAACTTAACAAGGAGCCGACAATTTTAGTTTGGTCTTCGGTTAGCGCCTGTGTCGTATCGGTCAAGTGAACATAACGAGCATCAATAGCATTGATGCCGGAGATTTTACTTTGCAGAACGTTAAGTAGTTTGGAGTTATTGAAGGGAGAAAGAGCCGAAGCCCCAAACATCACTTGCATGGAGGATAAGTCCTTTGATTAATTTACAGAAGTAGCAGCTGAACTGCCTAACCATGAGCAGGCGTGATGATAATTGATTTACGGCGTAATTTCAGAAAAAAATAGTGGCTTGTTTAGCTAACCTTTCATGCGCCGCTGCAAGAGGGCTCAATACTTTGAAGTGATCAGAGCAGCGCTTAAGATTGCGGCTGATATCGCCCTGCTTCTTTGGACACGATCACAATACCGTTTTGATCTTCAATCCAAAAATCAACATGCGAAAGACTAGTTATATCCTCCTCATCGCCCGTAAAAAAAGGTTTTGCTTTTACTGAGTAAGTCATTCCTACACGCGCATTAAAGCGCAGAATCCGGTTAAGTGATTCACGAGCCGAAGCATAGCTAACTAGGGCCGAGGCTAAGCCTTTTTGACTGCCCATGTCCCAATAAAAATACACCGCAACATCATGAAAGCCCGGAGCAACTTCGACGACGTTATAACCCAAGCTGTTTTCAATCGATTTGCCATCGATACCATAAAATTTCACGGCATCTACATAGCGATTAATCGTGTCTCGGCGAACGTATTGAGAACCCTTTATTTTGGCAACCTGCAGTGTTTCACGAGGCGCACCCAAGTAGGCTTTATAGGTGTATGAATCGGCACAGCCGCTAAGCAACGCAAGCACAAGAAGCTTTGGAAGAAGGGTTAAAAGTAGGGTTAAAAATCTCATAGTTTGTGGCTATCTACCCCTAAATATTTGGATGAATGGGATTTTATACAAGCGCTGCGTCAATAGATCAAGCTTTCGAACGCTTTGATTTAAAAAATGTCTGCATGATCAACCTGCATTCCTCAGCAAGCACGCCCTCGATTACCTGAAGCTCGTGGTTAAAATGGGGAGCTTGCCCTAACGTCATCTGACTTACCAGCGCGCCGGCTTTTGGCTCTCGAGCGCCAAACACCACTGTGTCTATTCTGGCGTGCACCATAGCGCCGACACACATCACACAAGGCTCTATAGTGACATACATCGTAGTTCCAAGCAGGCGATAGTTTTGCTCAGAATCACAGGCTTGTCTTATGGCCTGTATTTCAGCATGGGAAGTTGGATCATTAGACGTGATAGGACGATTGCAGCCGACCCCTACGAGCCTGTCTCTATAAACGACAACCGCACCCACTGGCACCTCATCTAATTGTCTTGCCCGCTCGGCTTCAGCTAAAGCCAATGCCATCCAGCGCTCATGAGTTTCCAAGTCCGCGACAGATTCACCTGTAGATGACATATTGATCACCCCTCATCATCGTTACCACTGTTGGAGAGCTTTGCTACCACGAACAGTCCAGCCGAAACAGACGGTCCAATTGTAAAAGCAAACAAAAAAGTGCCTAAACCCACTGTGCCTCCTAGGAAAAAACCTAATACGACGACCGCAATTTCAATGCTTGTTCTGACCCTAGCGATGGGGTATTGAGTCACCCTTTGCAGCCCCGTCATGAGTCCATCTCTGGGGCCAGGCCCTAGATGCGCCATTAAGTAAATCGCACTGCCAAACCCAACCATCACGATTCCTGCTAGGCACTCCAGCCCTTTAAAAACAGGAGACTGAGGATATGCCAGCCAAGGTAAGCTGTAATTAATAACAACCGCGATAATCAGCGCATTAAGCAGCGTGCCGAGCCCAGGGATTTGCTTAAGCGGGATCCATAGCAGCAGAACCGCAGCGCTAACAAAGAAAGTCGTTAAACCGACGCCAATACCTGTGATTTCTGCAATGCCCTGCGATAAAACGATCCACGGACTGACGCCATAACCCGCCGCTATCATCAATGCCTCACCTAAGCCGAATAGAGTTAGGCCTAAACAAAGCAGAAACAGCGTTATAGGTGCGGGTTTAAAATTCAGGGGATGGCTGGAACTCCAATTCACGGTAGGTACTGCTTTGACCGCGAATAATTTCACAGCGGCATCTCGGCAAGTTCATCGTAACGATATTTCTCCAGAAGCGCCCACAGCCGAGCAAGCGTGTCTGTGTCAAGAGCACCAGAATAGTCGATTGGCCGAAAGTGCAATTGAAATGCTCGCACTGTAAATTGAGTTTGAGTATCCACTATGCCAGTCAACTCTATCTCATAGCCTAAAGTTGACAGTGCTAGCTGCACTGATTTTATAGCAGGCATGGAACCGCTAAACAAACGCATATACTTTGCAACTATCTCATCATCTGGCCAAGAACCGATGCCTTCATTGTAGAGTCGCTGCCAGGGGAACAAAGGACCAGGATCTGATTTTCTCATTATGGCAATGTCAGAATGGCCGACGATGTCGATAGGGTCCAGCTCAGGATAACGCGCAAGGATATCTTTGATTAACGTGATGAGCAGATAAACCTGCTCATCGGAATAAGGCACAAACATGCAAGAGACATCCCTGACAGAGGACTCGGAAAGCGGCTTAGCAGTGCTGCCACCGCACTTAAACTCATTAACAACTTCTATTCCTATCGAGCGGTTGTTCAGAGACGACTCTTCTGCCCAATAGCTCCTGCCTGCATGCCAAGCACGGCGGTGCTCTGGAACTAAAGAGTAAACCTGCAGCTTATCTCCCGTATAAGAGTGGTCATTAATTTCTGGAACTAAATAATGAACGCTTACCGGGTTTGGTGTATTCGTCGTGAGCAGGCGCAGAGACTCCGCAAAATTCTCGGAGGTGCCATGAATAACTAAGTAGTCAACACGGCTGTTTTGATTAGCTGAGTTAACAACAGCGTAAGGATTGGTCTGGCAATAAGAAAGTGAAAAACTGGCCGCTAAAAAAGCTAAACCTCTCACTATGGGCAGTGTTGATTTCAACTTTATCTTTGCCTCATACTGCTGTAACTCTGATTAAATTGTTAGCCGAATTACTTAAGCTTAATCTCGCGAAACTATCATAGAGCTATCATGAAAATATCACGAACTTGTCACCGCCAGCTTACGGGCCAAGTCATTGACAATCAAAAAATCGAAGGAGAACGATCTAAACCCCCAATAACACCACTGTGCTATTGAAATTTCAATTCAGCCTCGGCAATTGAGACCGCTTCTTCTAAAAGAGAAGTGATCATTTCAGCACCCTTAACACTTGGATGATCATCATCGTAGTAAAAAAGCGACTCAGTGTCATGAGTAACGCATCGCGCCTCAATTATTAGATCACAGAAAAGCTGATCAGGGTAAACTCTGTGAATATTTTGATGCGTTATAGAATCAAACAACTCAAAGGTACTCTGCGTCCGGAGCTTATAGACTTCATAGCTCGTGGTTATCGGGTTTATCTTCAATTCATCAATAGAAGTTGACGCATCGGCATTTTTAAAGCGCCTCAAAAATTCTTGAGGCAAGTTCCAGCCAACGTTCGGTATAGGGTAAAGAATAACTAGATGATGACCGAGATCTAACAAAGATTGGTACGTTTCCCTGACTAGATCCTCCAAAGGAGCGTCCCCTAACGTTAAAAGTCTTCCAGTTATTTGCTCTCCCCCACCCTCTGCACCGCCTTCAAGATTATCAAAGTAAGCACCCTCCAAATAGAGGGGGAAGCGCCCGCCTACAATAATAATCGAAGCGTCCCTTGATACTTGCGCCAACCGCCTATGCTCAAAGTCATCGTTACATTGAGTAGGCAAACTCTCCCCATTCACAATTACTCCATCTACACCCAGCACAAAGGGACACGAATCCATATTGGCTTCCAGGTAGTTGAAGTTTTCACTAAGCGCCCCTGAAAGCTCTGTCGCTATTGCAGACAAATGACTATCGCCGAAGACATATACATTAGTTGCAGCACTGTCTTTTTCAAAATAACAGAAATCTTCTACCCTACTGTGACAACCCGACCCCTCTTGCATAAGTCTATCCCAAGTTGGAACCATGAGCTCTTCTGCAGATTTCAATAGTATTGGTGGTAACCTGACCGGAAAGCCTTTTGATCCAATGATAGAAAAAGCCATCACTACAACAGCAGTCGCCGATATTGCAAAAAAAGATAAAAGATGCCGACTGCTGATCTTACTGCGATGTCTAAAGGGTAGTTCAACCCAGTAATAGGAAGCGACCGACACTACCAGCGCTAAAAGTATCCATCCCATTTTGTCGTAGTTAGTGGTGAACAGAGAGCCTAGGCGCGAGAAAGCAAAAATGGGGAAATGCCATAGATACAGCGAATAGCTGACTAATCCAACCCCGACGAATGGTTTAGCCCCTAGCACTTTACCGACTAACTCGTTACTCGATGAAAAGCTGATTATTAATCCCACACCGACTATTGGAATTAAAGTGTGCAAACTTGGATGAGGTGTATTGCCATCGAAAAAGAAAATAGCGTAGCCAACCAGGCACAAACCTAGTTTTGGCAGCAAACTATTTAAAAAGCCAAAATTTTCATTTTTATAGAACAACTCTCTTATCGCAAGGATGGAGCCAACAGCTATTTCCCAGAACCGACTAAACGGTAGATAAAAATTCAATTCTGGATTTCTTGCCAGCATTATTTCAGCGAACAAAAGACTGAGAAGCGAGAGTCCGATTAAAATCGTCAAGAAATGTCTTCTCAATAGCTTGTACGAGAGCAAAGCTATGATAGGAAATACGATATAAAACTGCTCCTCGACACCTAAGCTCCAAGTGTGTAGCAGCGGCATCAACAATGCATTATCAGCACCATACGCCGCGGTATTAAAATAGAAAAAGAAATTGGAGCTGAAAAACACAGAGGCTATTACACTACCAGCATATTCTACAAAATCTCTTGGGAGAAGATTTAGCCATGCAAAAGGCAACGAAACAAATATCACGAGAAGTAACATTGGCAGAATTCTGCGTGCTCGCCGCTCGTAGAAACTTAGAAATCTGAACGCGCCTGTTTCATATAGCTCTGCAAGTATGATTCGAGTAATCAAATATCCACTGATCACGAAAAATATATCAACCCCAATATACCCGCCCTCAAACCAATCCCTCCCAAAGAAAATTAATTGAGCGTGATATAAAACAACAGCAATAACCGCTAAAGCTCTTATTCCGTCGATTTCTGCCCGATAAGAAAGCTTACTAGCCTTTATGTTGACTCGCTTCACTTTATTCATTTTCTAAAGCTAAAGAAATGAATAAATATATGAAAAATGGGTTTTATCATAGCCTTAGCGACAATTACAAACAGGGCTACATCTACCCTTTTGGATGGCAAAAATATTCATAATTTCCTTGTATCTCAAAAATAAAAACTTGCGGTATTTTTACGACACTTCGTTACTTTGTAAACAGCTTGCTCTAATCTTACTGCCCAAGAGATCAGTTGATGCATGCACCAATAGAGCCTAGATGGCTTCTTTTGCATAACCCTTTCTCCAATAACTTTCTCCTAACCAACAGCTGAACTCGTGATGGTCTTCATCAGCAGCAACTAATCGAGTACCGCCAATCACAACGTCACACAAAATATATTAAAGTTCAGTTCCATGTGACTTATAACGTCGATCCAAGACTCAGTTTCAGATAAGGTATAGGAATCAGGACGGCGTGCAAGCCACTTAGCAACCTGCCAATTATTCAGCTTTAAACATAAAGCTTTGCTATCAGCAGAACTGGACTTTTCAAGAGCCAAACGCCTGGTTAAAATTTCAGGAATTGCCACTTAATTAACGCTCGCCGAGCTAGTTCATGCTTAACCGCATCTAACTCTCAAACCTTATGCAATAGTACCTTATAGACGATTAAAAAAAAGCACATTGACTTTCGGTTACTCGTAGTTAAAAACGTTTTCCAATGGCATGCCAAAAATATTCGATATTTTAAAAGCTACTTCTAATGATGGAGAGTATTTATCTTTTTCGATCGCGATAATAGTTTGACGAGTCACATTAACTTTAGTCGCCAAAGTTTGCTGAGACATTTCGCCCGCCTCAAACCGCAGCCTTCTAATGTTATTATTCAACCGCTTAGACAACTTGGACGCCCTTACGGTAATAATAAATCTGGGTCACAAAACAAACCACTTCCGCCAATACAAAGAGAAACATTAGTAAGTGTGCTAGGTACGATGGTGAAGTAAAAATCAGGTTGTGATAAAAATTGTACCGAGTTCCTGAGCCTTCAATTATAAGATGGCCCATTAGAAACGACATCCCAACACACAATGTCCAGTAACCATTTCTATGAGAAGCCAGCTCGATGAGCTTATCTCTTTCATCTTCTATTGGGTTCTTTTCTCTTATCGCGATAAAAGCATGGGTGACAATTTCAAGGATTACAATGAGGATAATTACACCAACAAGATCACTTACACTGATTGCCTCATTTACAGTCAGTGCTATATTGGAAAATACGTAATAAAAATACCATCCGAATGTCAGCAGAGTGACCACTAGCGAGACAATCACGCTTTTCTCTTTGAAGGAAAAATCCATAGCAATTCTTATGTATAAATATTTTTACATAATGTAAAATATTTTTTACACAAAATCAAGAGGTAATTAGGATTCTATTGCCATTCAGTGACCACGTAATACCAGGGCCTTGTAGAATAACGCTTACAAATATATTTTTTACTTTGTAAACCCGCAACTTGGTATTTGACTGCTGTTACATATCTTATCATTCACTCATCGCTTCAGCCTGAAACCCTTTGCGTAAGCTAACTTGAAGCCCAGCAGCAACCGGCTAACGCACTGTGTCAGCATTGGTCTCAAAACAAGTTTTAGTGGTAAAAGTAAAATATGAGCATAAGCTCCCTAAAAAGTTATTTTGTCGGGATGACATCAAATGCTAGCACTATTCGATTTTCTTCTTCTTCAAATGGAACTGTGTAGTGATGGAGCGAAGAGGGGAAAAGACACAAACTGCCAGTCACTACATCGATAGTACTTTCTTGGCTATTCTCAACTCCCAATGCATGCTCTTGATTACTCACGCACAAAACAAGGTTGCCACTATCAACCTTTGATTTTGGAGGCACGTTTATGTACACACTGCCAGTTATCCAGCCGGTATCGTGCATATGAGCCGCCAATTTACCACCACTTTGCATGCAGACAAGCCAACCACTAATATTATACGAAGTAGGCCAATTCTTTATAAAACCTTCCTCACTGTCTTCAAAATGAATCCGGTATTTTTCAATTTCTGCATGAATAATTCTTTCAATTTCGGTTCTAGATACTTTTTCCAGAGCGAAAAAATTACCTGCAGTTTGGGTCCCGTTAGTTAAATGTACTTGAGCCTTAGGGGACACCGAATTGTCCCCTAAGACGCCTTTAGCGGTCTTAACAAAAATGTTTTCGAAATCGCACTGATAATTTAAGTCTTTCTTTACAACATACTTTAACGGATCGTTACAAAACGGATTTGATTTTTTAATTCCATATTTAATTTCTGAGCTACAACCTAACGAACCAATGACAGCATTGATCTCACCTTTACTTATCAATGAATCTAATTTTTCAAAGAAAATCGGTTCTTCGTCCTGATGGTACGAGCATTGAATCCCATAGAATTTACTTTGATGAATATCAATTAGCGCAAACTGCTCCGCGGCTGCTTGGTATTGCCCACTCTCAAATAACAGCATTCCCAGATTGTAGCGTGCTCCGGCGAAATCTGGTTGCAGCGCTATCGCCTGCCTGCAGCTTGCCCCCGCCTCTTCTAATCTGCCTAGATCTTTCAGCGTAACGCCTAAGTTGCTATGGGCTAGGGCAAAGTCAGATTCCAATGCTATCGCTTGACGGTAGCTGCGCTGCGCCTCTTCTAATCTGCCCAGTTCTCGAAGCGTACCGCCCAAGCTGTTATGGGCTTCGGCAAAGTCAGGCTTCAACGCTATCGCTTGCCGGTAGCTAGATTGCGCCTCTTCAAATCTACCCAGCTCTCGCAGCAACAAGCCTAAGTCGCTATGGGCTAGGGCAGAGTCAGGTTCCAATGCTATAGTTTGCCTACAGCTTAGCTCAGCCTCTTCTAATCTGCCCAGCTCTCGCAGCGTGCCGCCCAAATTACTATGGGCTTCAGCGAAGTCAGATTTCAGCGCTATAGCTCGCCTGTAGCTAGCTTGCGCCTCTTCTAATCTTCCTAGCCCTTGCAGCGTGACGCCTAAGTTGTTATGGGCTTCGGCAAAGTCTGGGTTCACTGCTATCGCTTGTTTGCAGCTCAGCCGCGCCTCTTCAAATCTACCCAGTTCTCGCAGCATATTACCCAAGCTGCTGTGGGTTTGGGCATCCTGAGGAGATAATTGCACGACTTTTTGAATTGCATTTACGGCATCAGATTTCCTGCCTGTTTGCCTAAATACAGCGCCAAGCACTTTCCAAGCAAATTGATGCTCGGGGTATTGTTGAGTGATTAATACAGATAACCTCTCAGCTTCGTCATATTGTCCATTTTGGTATAGTTCGAGAAGACCGCTTAATCGTGATTGAGACGGAGATTTGTTACCGCTTAGCTGCCGGCTCAGCGCATCAAGTCGCTCTGAATTAACCTCGCTTGTCTTAGCCTGCGCGAGGACTTTCTTAGCGGTTTCAAGTTGGTTTTGTTTAATGAGTGCATTAATGTAGCTTAACCAAAATTGTTCTATTTTTGGATTAGCTTCCAAAGCATTTTTAAACAATGGCAAAGCGGCCACAGCCTCGTTACTGGAGACTGCTATTAAGCCTAAGTTATGATTGGCATCAGGGTGCGCTGGCTGGATTTGTAATATAGTGCGGTAAAGTCGTTCAGCTTCTTCAAGGTTACCTGCTTTGTGTGCCGCTAAACTCTGCTGCAATGCTTGCTCGATAGTCAATTCCATTAGAAACTCCTAAAATCAATGACTTAAGTCGAAATAACTACTCGCACTCAATAGTGCGTCTTGCTTTACTGCGTTGTTTTTATCACGTGTTATTCTGACTTTGTAAGTCGATGTCAGAAATGAGTGTTACAAACATTACAGTTTCTAATGATCTAAGCATCGAGTTATCTGCACTGACAGCACACTAGCAAGATCACTAAGCTCAAATCACTCTCGCGTTGTTATCAAACTCAACGAGTGCATCATCCCAACTTGGAATAGAGCCGGTCTCGTACCCAAACACTTTTCCACTGCCAATCTGTGAAATACCCTTCATAGCCCTAAAATGTGCTGGAGATATTATGTAGGCCATCATATGCTTTTTTGTTTCCCAAACAGTTAAGGTTTGCTGGTATCCGTTGTGAGTTTTAAATTCACAACGCAATATACCTTCTGCCTTTTGAGCCGCATTAGATGCTGGAATTGTATAAAACCAAAATCTAATCCATCCAATAAAGCCCTTTGGTTTAAGCCCCGTTACTGAAACATACATCTGTCATTCCCACTCAATAGCACCTACTATGTAAGCCATTGTTTTAATTGACTTAGTTTATGGGTATGTAAGTAGTTTGTAAGTTGACATAGTAAAACTTATAAATTCTGTTTTGAAAAAAACCTATTGTAATTCAATAGTAACGTTAAAAAAGGTTACATACTTTGCAACTACTTTTCAGCCAAGTAGAATTGTAGTTTTTTTAACTTTTTGTCACAAGGCATTGCACAAAAATTGAGCTACTCGGTTTTAACTTTTCTGCAGTTCACGCAATATATCAGAATTTTTATACAAGAAATTAAAGTTTATCTAAATAGCCATAATCACGCAGCCAAGGCTCAAGCTGCCTTTTGAAGGGATTTAAATATTTTTCATAATTCTTCCAGCGATAAGACGCAGTTTTATAGATTGGCTTAATTACTTGTGAATGACTTGGTGTATTGATTTTTTCTCTAGCAAGTGCTGTCTTTTGATAGTTTCTTAACCCCTCTTCCCATTCTAAACCCAAAAAAGTTAAAAGGTTAGTAACGTTTCCTTCAAAATCCAGCACCAAATCTTCGTAACGAATTCTATGGATATCCAACGAATACCTTTCCATACTAAGCTTAAGAATACTCATTGCGGTATCATAGAAATCGACTATTCTTTTTAACTCAACCATATTTGCCATAGCAGGATTTAACTTGAAGTTTTGCATCCAACAACTCAGCACGCAGTCAAGTGGATGTCGCAAAGCTAAGATAAATTTGGCTTCTGGAAATATTTGATTAATTAGCGGAATTTGTAAAATGTTAAGCGGTAGCTTATCTATTACTATTTGTTTTTTACCAACCTCTATATGTTTCTTCAATTCCTCAAAGTAAAAGCCACTAGCAATTTCTGCTGCTGTATTATCCATATTTTCAATCATAGAAATAGTTGGAACGTATCCCAAGCTTGCTTTCATTTTTGTCAACATAGGCAGTTCTTCTAGAATATCTATATTTGAATGGGTTCTTAAAATAGTGTCTAACAGGGTTGTACCAGATCTTGGGAAGCCGATTAGAAAAGTAGGCTGAATCCATCTTGGTTTAATTACTGACTTGTATGAGGATTCTTCCTGCAGTTGTTTCATTTGAACAACGGCTTCTCTCTGTTGGATGAAGTATTTTTCTGAATCTTGTTTTTTGTATTCAAGACTATTTTTTACGTGTTTGTTTTGAGATTTATAGGTTTCAAACGCAGCGCTGTAGTCTTTCTTGTAATGGTATAAGTCCCCTTGAAGTTTCATTGCAGTCGGTTGTCTTTTTTCCAGCAGTTCATTTATATTGATTTTTTTTACTAGTTCCTCTGCTGTCTTATAATTTTCTTTTCGAAATTCAGTTAATGCCTCATAGTATAAAAAATCAGCTTTCTTTTCCAAAGTTTTCCCAGATGCGTTTCTAATAACAAATGAAATCTCATCTACTCTATTCATTTTTTCTAGTAATTCACATAAATTGAGATGGGCTTCGGCATAGTCAGGTTTCAACGCTATAGCTTGCCTCAAACTGGCTAGAGCTTCGTCTAATCTTCCTAGTTCTTTGAGCGTGATACCCAAGTTGCTGTGGGCTTCGGCAAAGTCAGGTTTCAACGCTATCGCCTGTGTATAGCAGGATTCAGCTTCATCTAATCTGCCCAGTTCTTGAAGCGTGACACCCAAGTTGCTATGGGCTTTGGCATAGTCAGGTTTCAACGCTATCGCTTGTTTAGAGCTTTCTTCAGCTTCGTCTAATCTGCCCAGTTCGTAGAGCGTGACACCCAAGTTGTTGTGGGCTTCGGCATAGTCAGGTTTCAACGCTATCGCCTGTGTATAGCAGGATTCAGCTTCATCTAATCTGCCCAGTTCTTGTAGCGTGACACCCAAGTTGCTGTGGGCTTCGGCTAAGTCAGGTTTCAACACTATTGCTTGTGTATAGCTTGCTAGAGCTTCGTCTAATCTTCCTAGTTCTTGAAGCGTGATACCCAAGTTGTAGTGGGCTTCGACATAGTCAGGTTTCAACGCTATTGCTTGGGTATAGCTTGCTTCAGCTTCGTCTAATCTTCCTAGTTCTTGAAGCGTGATACCCAAGTTGTAGTGGGCTAGGGCAAAGTCAGGTTTCAACGCTATTGCTTGGGTATAGCTTGCTTCAGCTTCGTCTAATCTTCCTAGCTCTTTGAGCGTGTTACCCAAATTGCTGTGGGCTAGGGCAAAGTCAGGTTTTAACGCTATTGCTTGGGTATAGCTTGCTTCAGCTTCCTCTAATCTTCCTAGCTCTTTGAGCGTGTTACCCAAATTGCTGTGGGCTAGGGCAAAGTCAGGTTTTAACGCTATTGCTTGGGTATAGCTTGCTTCAGCTTCCTCTAATCTTCCTAGCTCTTTGAGCGTGTTACCCAAATTGCTGTGGGCTCCGGCATAGTCAGGTTTCAACGCTATCGCTTGTGTATAGCTTGCTTCAGCTTCGTCTAATCTTCCTAGTTGTTGCAGCGTGTTACCCAAATTGCTGTGGGCTAGGGCAAAGTCAGGTTTTAACGCTATTGCTTGGGTATAGCTTGCTTCAGCCTCGTCAAACCTGCCGAGTTCTTTTAGTATGTTGCCCAAGTTATTATGGGCTTCGGCATCCTGTGGCACTAGTTGCAAAGATTTTTGCATAGCAGTTAATGATTCAATTATCCTGCCAGTCTGTGTGAGTACAGCGCCAAGCACTTTCCAGGCAAATTGATGCTCAGGAAATTGTTGAGTGATGGATTTTGCTAACTTTTCAGCATCGTCATATTGTCCGTTTTGATAATGCTCTAAAAGGCTTTTTATTTCTGACTCAGATGGACTAATAGCTTTTAGTTTTTGTTTTTTTGCCTTCTGTTGCTTTTTTTGTTCAGATAATTTCTTGCGCTTCTGTGACAATGATTGGCTTTTATTTTGCACAGCTAATTTAGCCTCATTTACTTGTGTGGTTGGTGTGAGCTGAGCTTCCAAGGCATTTAATTTTTCTCCAGCCACGCCGTGTTTCTTTCCCTGTTCAAGAACTTTTTTAGCATTATCAAACTGCTTTTCTTTGATAAGAGCGTCAATGTAACTCAGCCAAAATTGTTCTATTTTTGGATTGGCTTCAAGAGCAACTTTAAATAACGGCAATGCCGCATCGGCTTTATCCACTGATACTGCTATTACCCCTAGGTTATGGTTGGCATCTGGATGTGCGGGTTGTGATTGCAAGATAGCCCGATATAAACGCTCAGCATCTTGAAGCTTGCCCTCTTTGTGTGCGGTAACACCTTGCTGCAGTGCTTGTTCAATAGTTAGTTCCATTTAATACCTGATTATGCAGCTTACTAAATAGTTGAAGCCTTTATTGTAATTCAATAGTAACGTTAAAAAAGGTTACATACTTTGCAACCGTTTTTAGACGCTAATTCTACTTCATTTTAGCAACCCATTCAGCCCCAACCAATTGCTTTAATGCTTTGCCACGCAAGTCGCCTTTTGTAAGATTAAAGTCTAGTATCAATTTTTTAACATCTACTACTGCTTTTTTCTTACTTACTTTAATTGCAACTTGGTAAGGCCCTAGTTTTCTAGACACCTTGTAGATTCCTAAAATACTGTCTTTCCATCTCTTCAGGAGAAAGTCCGTTATTTGTACCATGATTGCGCCGAGGATTGTAGAAGCCCTCA
>Ga0208413_1001141_pt1 | contig 17758 bp, 15 predicted proteins | sample AntAceMetag02UKD_FD_184761 | JGI IMG/M metagenome (GOLD analysis project Ga0208413, IMG submission 184761) | Saline lake microbial communities from Ace Lake, Antarctica - Antarctic Ace Lake Metagenome 02UKD (SPAdes) (version 2) | ecosystem: Environmental > Aquatic > Non-marine Saline and... | reverse complement strand
GGCATGGCGCTCGTGCTGTGGCTGAGCTTGGGTAGTTTATTCCTCCATCAGGTTGAAGAATGGCGTTGGCCAGGCTATTTTCCTGGGATGCTCAATGCAAAAGTCTTCGCTAGCCCGCATCCAGATCGCTATCCCTTAAATGCCAACAGTGGTTTGGTTGTGAATGTGGTGATTGGCTGGGGATCCTACCTACTGGCCACGTTGTTTTGGGAGCAAGCATTTTGGTTGGCCATCGCAACCCTCTTGGTCTCTGTGGGTAATGTGATGGCCCACACCATTGTCTTTAACGTGAAAGGCAAAACGCTTTACAACCCGGGTTTGTTCACCTGCTGGTTTTGTTTTGCGCCTGTCATCTGGTTCTTTTTTACGATGACAATTGATCAAGGCTTGGCAAGCAACACCGACTGGATCATTGGCGTCATCCTAGGCCTCATCCTGAACTACGTCGGCGTATTCAAAATGATTGCTTGGATGGCAGACCCTGACTCACCTTACGTTTTCGAGCGACGAAGCCTGTGCCCTGAGGATCGCACGGGGTAGTGAGCGGGCGATGCAGCCTAACGTTGAATGCAACGTTGGCATCTTTCTGTCATATTGGAACGTGATCCAATATGACAGATAAAAATGATGCTTGATCGAACACTCAAACATTCATTCCTTGAGCTCAGCGCGATGTTCCCAGTGGTAATGGTGACAGGCCCCCGACAAGTGGGTAAATCGATGTTGCTAAATGATTGTGCCAAAGAAGAATCGACTCCAAGACGCCATGTCACGCTTGATGATTACAACGCGCGCGACTTGGCTGTCAACGACCCAGCACTTTTCTTGCAGCAATATCCAGCGCCCGTCATCATCGATGAAATCCAGTACGCACCGGGACTTCTTTCCGCCATCAAAATCGACGTTGATCGGCACAAACAACCTGGAATGTATTGGTTAACCGCCTCACAAAATTTCACCATGATGAAAGGGGTGACTGAAAGCTTGGCCGGGCGTGTGGCATTGCTTGATATGTTGGGGCTCTCACAAGCTGAGCTCAAAGGTCGAGCACAAATTAATCAACCTTTTGTGCCGCATGCCCCAGCGGTAAACCTAACTTCTATCGAACCCGCTTCGTCGATAGGGATTGATCGTTCATCGACGCTGAAAGCCGTTTACGACCAAATTTGGCTCGGTGCCTTTCCTCGCCTCAACCAGCTCGGACCCAGAGCGCGTGACACTTTTTATCGGTCGTACGTGCAAACCTACATCGAGCGCGATGTCCAAGATGTTTTACACGTGACCGATCACATGTCATTTAACCGATTTCTCAGCATGGTCGCCGCCAACACAGGTCAGCTGCTGAACCAAGCGGGTCTGGCTCGCGATGTCGGCGTTGACAACAAGACCATCAAAAGTTGGCTGTCTATTCTTGAGACCTCGGGCTTGATTTACTTGTTGCAGCCGTTTTTCAGTAACTTGAACAAACGGATTGTCAAAGCCCCAAAGCTCTATTTTTTAGACACGGGCTTGGCAGCGTATCTGACCCGCTGGCCTGATTCGTCATCACTGCAGGCAGGCATGATGTCTGGCGCCATACTAGAAACATGGGTCGTCACAGAGATCATCAAATCCTATTGGCACAACGGCAAAGAAGCCCCTCTTTTTTACTATCGGGATTCCAATATGCGCGAGGTCGATTTGCTGATCGAATCGGGTGACACCCTCTTCCCGGTTGAGATCAAGCGCACTGCCACACCGACTCGCCAGGCTTGCCGGCAATTTCCCGTGATCGAAACGCTCGGTAAGCGCCCGGGTCACGGAGCGGTGATTTGTCTGGTGGATGCCCCACTGCGGCTGTCAGAAACCGTCACCGCAATACCAGTGAAGGCTTTATGAGGGCACGAAAAAATCGCATCCACGGCTTGTTGGCCTAGAGTTGGCCGAGTCAGCTGATTACCCAATGCCCTTCGTAGGCCTTCAGCAGCTGATCCAGTTCGACGATCTTTAATCTGGTGGCTTCGAGCACCCCCTTTGAAAACGGCTTGGCATAGGCCAAACGTTCCGTCAGGTCGATGTCAATGAACTACTGAATCGCTTTTTTACAGTCCGCACTTTTGCTGGGTGGGCGTTTTCCTAAAATCGACAACAACAGACCTTCGAAGCAAGGTATCGAGCCAACCATGTCGATCTTGGCCTTGCGAGCATCCTTTTTCATTTTGTCGGTCCATGGAATGTCTGTATCAAGCAGAGCGGTACGCGCGTCATAGCTGTAAATGCTAGGTCAAAGCGGCTTTCGAGCGCAAGGCTCCCGTTTTCTGCATCTCGCAGACGTAATGTTGCTGACTGCACGAGCCCGTTAATTTCGTTCTGATCGGGCGGCTCTTTGTGTAGCGGCTTGCCTGGGCCCGTCAAATTTTCAAGAGGGGATATCTGTTTCACTACCTATAATCCAAATTTTGGGTTGTTCAAATACTCGAGTTAAGAATGCGTTGCCCTCTTGCAACCGCTGCCGCACATCCAACGGTGTGTGGATCGTTGTGTTGATGCTGCGCCCTAACTGCTCTTCAGTGGCTACCAGTTGATTCAGAAGATTGGCGTAAGACAGCTTGTCGCTGATAACAAATAGATCGATATCACTAGCGGCCGTATCTTGTTTTTTGGCAACCGAGCCAAAAATGAAAACGCAATCAATAGCATCCTCAAAGGATACAAGAGCCACGCGGATAGGCTGTGCCAACCCGAAAGTCTTTTGGACAATCTGCACCACTTCTTGGAAAATTGGCGAATGAGGATTCGCCTGAAAATGTCGCTGATTGCCTCGCATTTCTGCTGTTACCAAGCCGCTTTCAGCCAACCGTTTTTACTCGCGTTGCACTGCCCCTGATCCAGCACCAGTCAACTTAATGAGTTCGTTGGCATAATATGAGCTCGCCGGTTGACCAAACAAGCAGGCGAGCACTCGCTGCTGAGTTGTGGTGAACAGCGCGCCACCGAGGCTCACGGCATCTTTTGGTTTATTGGTAGAAGGATTAATAGTCATGCTCATAATGGGCATGAAAGGAAACGCCGTGTTGTGCTTTTCGGCTATGTCTCCGGACACAACCCAGCACACATCGCTACAAACACCACTGCAAACACCACTGCAAACACCGCTGACTATCCCAGCCCACAGGCGAGCCCGCTTGTGGGCCAAACCAAGACAAAACATCAGACAGCCGTTGTCATTACGTTTTGGTCAACCCGGCGTTCAAATTCGGCTGATGCTATCCAACCAACAAATCTGCAAGTGTGCGTGCCACGACTTTGGTGGCACGGCGCAAGTCTTCAAGGTCTAGGTGTTCATCAGCACGCTTGGCGTTGCTCTCGCGCACCGTACGAGGGCCTGCGCCATAAATAACACCCGGGATGCCACGTTCAACGTACAGGCGCACGTCGGTGTAGAGCGGTGTGCCAATGGCAGGGATGGGTTCATCAAACAAGGTTTGACCGTGTTTTTGCAAAGACGCCACCAACTCGGCATTGCCAGCCAATGGCACCATGGCACGGGCCAACAACAAACGCCGTGTTTGAACAGTCAGGGTTTTTCCACCCCGTGGTGGTTGGTAGCTGGCAGCTGCCGTTTCAATCGTGCGCAGAATGCTGGCTTCGACTTCAGCCGGATCTTCTTCAGGGATCATGCGACGGTCAAGCTTAAACACCACCTTGCCAGGCACCACATTGGTATTTGTGCCACCTTGAATTTGTCCGATGTTTAAATAGGGGTGAGTGATCCCCGTCACCTTTGAGGTAACAGCCAGGTAGTCTGCGTTTAAAGCATAGAGTGCCTGCATGATATGCACCGCCCCCTGCAAGGCATCCGGGATAGCGGCATGGGCCATTTCGCCTTGCACCGTGACTTCCATCTGCAAGCAACCGTTATGTGCAGTCACCACTTCATAAGAAAACCCAGCGGCAATCATCAGGTCGGGTTTGGTCAACCCGTTTTTGAGTAACCAGCCAGGACCCAACTCGCCACCAAATTCTTCGTCATACGTAAAGTGCAGTTCGACCGCACCTTTTAGCCGTGCAGCAAACGCCGCCTCTAAGGCGCGAACAGCAAAGGTAAAGGTCGAGAAATCAGATTTGCTAACCGCAGTGGCACGACCATACATCTTGCCATTAACAATCTCTGCGCCATATGGATCGTGTGTCCAACCCTCGCCGGGGGGCACCACATCACCGTGGGCATTCAAGGCAATGGTGGGGCCTTGTTTGGCACCGTATTCACGGCGCACAATCAGGTTGGTAATGGATTGCATACCCCCGTCTTGGACCTCATCGGCGGGTACTGGATAGTGGGTGGCCGTCATGTCAAAGGCCGACAACAGCGCAGCAGTGCGCGCGGCATGTGGCGTGTTATTGCCCGGTGGGGTGTCGGTGGGCACTTTGACCAACGCTTGAAGAAACACCACCTGCTCATCAAAATGGGCGTCAATCCATGCATCGAGCGACGCGTAGTCGTGGTTAGACAGCGTCTGTGTCCTTTGGTCTTGTGTCATCCGTTCAGTTCCTGTGTCAGTTGTTGCAGCAGGCCTTCAAATGCCCGCACGCACAACTCAGTGTCGTCGTTGGTAATGGATTCTAGGGGGTTGTGACTGATGCCGGCATTCAACCCACGCATGAAGAGCATGGCTTGGGGCATGATGTCATGTAGTTTCATGGCGTCGTGCCCGGCCCCGCTCGGCATACAAAAGACTGGCAACCCAAGACTGGCAACCGAGCGCGCCCAGCGGCCTTGCATGGTGGGATCTGACGGGGCGGCGGCCACACGCATGATTTCTTCCAGCGAATATTGCAAGCCCCGACTGACACAAATGCGTTGCAGTTCGGCTTTCACGTCTACTAAGCAGGCATCTCGCACCGCATCGGTGGTGGCACGGATATCGAGACTGAAACGACAGCGGCCAGGGATGACGTTAATCGACCCGCTGGGCACTTCCAGTTGACCGACGGTACCCACCAAGTCCGGCACGGCGCTGGCGCGTTGCTCGAGATAGAGCATGAGTTGCGCCACGCCCAAAGCGGCGTCGCTGCGCATGTCCATGGGGGTGGTACCGGCGTGGCTGGCCATGCCTTGAATTTCACCGAGCAAACGCACGCCGCCGTTAATAGAAGTCACCACCCCGAGTGGCAAGTCGAGCTTGTTTAAGACGGGGCCTTGTTCGATATGGACTTCCACAAACCCCAGGTATTGGGCGGGGTCTCGTTTTAAGCTCGGGATGTCATTGATCCTCAACCCGGCATCAGCCATGGCTTGACGCATGCTCATGCCTTGGGCATCGGTTTGTTCAAGCCAGGCGTTATTGAATGCGCCCGTCAGCGCACCTGATCCAAGAAACACAGCTTTGTAACGCTGACCCTCTTCTTCAGAAAACCCCACCACTTCAATCCCAAATGGCAGGCGTTTGCCTTGACGTGACAGTTCACGCACGCAAGCCATGGGCACCAGAAAACCTAACCGCCCATCATATTTGCCGCCGTTACGAACCGTATCGTAGTGACTACCGGTCATCAAGCGAGGGGATGTTGGGTCTTGGCCGTGATAGATACCCACAACATTACCAACCGCATCAACCGTGACCGCATCAAAACCACAATCGTCTCGCATCCACCGGGCGATCTGCGCAGCACAAGCGCGGTGGGCATCCGTCAAATAGGTCACGGTGAGTTCGCCGCGTTCGGCATAGCCCGGATCACTGAACGCGGCCAACGTTTCGCACCAATCCCAAACCAGGTTACCCAAGGCAGGGGTGATATCCAGTAACCGGTTCAAGCGAATTTCGGCGATACGATTGATTTCGCGCAAACACTCTTGCTGCTCAAAGTCGATCGGGTTGTTCAAACGCCTTTCTAGTGCTGTGCTGATTTGATTCAACGTCAGCCCCGTACCTCTTGGCCCCTCGAGCGCTAACACAAACGGAAATCCAAATTTTTCTTGGTAGTGGCTAAGTGTTTTGAAGAATGTTTGGTTCAGTGCATCATCATTTGCCGTAGCGCCATCACCTGTCAGATCTAGACTGAAGGCAGCGGCATAATCGGGCGCATTGTCTCTAATGAGTTGTTGCTGCGCTTGAATGCTGCTTTGCTTCACGACTTGGCTCAAGGCTTGTTTAAACCCAGTCCAGGCGGTGAAAGGACGATGTTTACGCAGCGCCTCTGTCAGCCACGAGCCACCGTTGTAAAGCCCAGCCACGCATGCCTGCAGCGATTGATTGGCCCGGGTGTCGGTCTGTGAGTCGGGTAGCAATCCTTCTTCGTTGATGGCGGCGAGCGTCAGTGGCACGTGGGTTTGGTCGTTGTTGCTGATATCGGTGCTTAATACGGAATCAGTGGCGCTTTCAGTGGCGATATACGCAGAACGGGTAATCATGACAAAGGGCCTTTAAAAAAACCTACCGGCATCAGTTCTATTCTAAACGCTGACACGGGCCACGGGGTCCGTGACATGACCGTTTCTTTTTAGGACATCGGCGAGGGCTCAGATTTCAGCAGCCCGTGCAGCACTGACCAATGGTGCTGGCGTTTCTGATGTTGCCGTACCAATGCCCGCTTCCTGTTCGAGGTGAATCCAGTCGACGATACCCGCAGCAGGGGTATAGCCCGAGACCAACTTTTCCATCAGGGATCGAAGCGCTGTCACGTCGTTAGTAACGAGAGCAGACTCGAGGGCATTCAATTCGACTGCTAAGGTTTTCCAGGCAATGAAATCGTCTTGCGCTTTCATGATTCTGGGGTGTGAGGTTGAGGCGGGGTTATCACCGATGAGCAATTCTTCGTACAGTTTTTCGCCGGGGCGTAGGCCGCTGATGGCAATTTCCATGTCGCCATCTGGGCGGTCATTGTCGCGAACGCTCAACCCTGAGAGTTCAATCATGCGTCTGGCCAAATCAATGATTTTGACGGGTTTGCCCATATCCAGCACAAAAACATCGCCGCCGCGTGCCATGGCACCGGCTTGAATCACGAGTTGGGCGGCTTCAGGGATGGTCATAAAGTAGCGGGTCACCTCAGGATGGGTGAGCGTGATGGGGCCACCATCCTTGATCTGTTGACGAAACTTAGGCACGACCGATCCCGAGGAGTCGAGAACATTACCAAAGCGAACCATGCTGAAGGTGGTTTTAGAGCCATTTGCCGCTAGCGCTTGCAACACCATTTCAGCCAAGCGCTTGCTCGCCCCCATGATGTTGGTTGGGCGCACCGCTTTGTCGGTGCTGATCAAAACAAAGTCCGCGACCCCATACTCAGCCGCGGCACGGGCTGCTCGCAAGGTCCCAAACACGTTGTTTTTAATCCCTTCAGCTGGGTTGTGTTCAACCAATGGCACGTGTTTGTAAGCGGCGGCGTGATAGATGGTGTCAGGGCGCCAGATGTCAATGATTTCGCGGATGCGCTCGCTATCTTGCACAGATGCCAGTAGCGGCACGAGTTCCGTCTCGGTTCGGGTACTCTTTTCTTGCAACGATTGGTGAATGGTGTAGAGAGCAAACTCACTTTGTTCAATCAACAGCAGTTTGCTAGGGCCTACCGCCAAGATTTGTCGACAGAGCTCGGCACCAATCGAACCACCTGCGCCAGTCACCAGCACCACCTTGTCAACCAACTTTTTACCCAACAGAAGATGATTGGGTAGGACAGGTTCTCGGCCCAGCAAGTCGTCCACATCGAGTTCGCGCAGGTCTGCGACACTGACTTTGCCTTGTGCCAATTCGGTGACGCTCGGCAGTGTGCGCACCGACACTTGCATCGCCCGAATTTGACTGAGGACTTCATTGCGGCGCAAACGTGGCAAGCTTGGCATTGCCAACAACACATCATTGATCTGTCGCGTGACGACCAAGCGATCGAGATCTTTGGGATCAAATATTGGCAAGCCGTTTAACACCTGGCCATGTAAGCGGTCATCGTCATCGAGAAATCCGATGACTTGCATCTGTGGGTTGTTACCCATGGCAGCGGCCAACTGCCGACCACTTGAGCCCGCCCCGTAAATCAATACTTTGGGGCGACCCTTGCGTCGCAAAATGCTTTGGTACTCATCACCAAGCCATGCCCTGACCATGAAACGGGAGGTTCCCACCGACAGCAGTAGCAGCAAGGGCTGGATGACGCCCACCGTGCGCGGCACCCCATCGACACCAATGACCATGAAGATGGTGGCATAAATCAAGCCGTATATGCCAACGGCACGCAAAATTGCCGCCATCGCTGGCAAGCCACAGTACCTAAAAATGGCGCGATACAGTCCTGAGGCCACAAATATCGGAAAGGCAATCGCCACTGACGCGGCGGCTGACAACGCGATGCCAAAACGCCAAGGCCCCTCGGCAGTGAAACTGATGAAGTCATCAAGCCGCAAATAAAAGGCGATCCAGACCGTCAACACACACAGCGTCAGGTCGACGGCCAGCGCCACGGCTCGCTTGGCCATGCGCGGCAAAGCAAGGATGGGGACAGCGAGCGGCATGGTGGTGCGTTTCATGGCGTCTGGTGGCTAGTTTGTAACGAGGGTTTGAAGTGGTTGGTTCAGCACGGTCGATGCGGGGTGGTGAGTTTAAATTAAATTTAGGATGAAGCTATTCGTTACTGGCAATAATCAAGCAACTGCTATACAAGATACTAGTGGGAAACGCCCTCTCTGTGCAGTACCTTAAGGACAGTAAGCCAAAGAATTTTTAGGTCGAATCCCATCGAGCGGTGTTTCAGGTAATAGGCGTCAAATGCTACTTTTTTCGGGATGGGCAGTTCGTCACGGCCGTTGACTTGGGCCCACCCCGTTAAACCAGGCAACAAAGCGTCCACGCCTTGCTCGGTTCGTAAGGCAATCAGGTCCGATTGATTAAAAAGCGCTGGCCGCGGACCCACAAAGCTCATCTCGCCTTTGAGAATACTCCACAACTGAGGCAACTCATCCAAGCTAGAACGTCGCAGAAACGAGCCAACAGGGGTCAGCCACTGCTTTGGTTCGGCAAGCAGGTGAGTGGCCATGACGGGGGTGTCGATGCGCATGCTGCGAAACTTGGGCATTTGAAAGCGTTTGTTGCGCTGGCCAATGCGCTCGCTCCAATAAAGCACTGGTCCCGGCGAACTCATGCGCACAGCGATGGCCGTGAGCAGCAGGGGTATGGCCAAGGGTAAGCCAATCAGCACCAGCAAAGCGAGGTCAAACCATCGTTTCATTGGGTTGTTTCATAGGGTTGATTCATCAAATGGCTAAATTTCGTGACGACTGCTGGAATCGCCACGTGCTGGCGCACATGTCAGCGAGCGTGCGCTTAGCAGACCAGCCTAACAAAGCGGCGGCCTTTTGTGGGTCGGCGTAACACTGGGCAACATCGCCGCTGCGCCGAGCTGCGATACGATAGGGCACGGCTTGCCCACTGGCGCTTTCAAACGCTTTGACAATGTCTAAGACGCTATAACCCGTGCCTGTACCCAAATTAATGGCGTGCCAACCCGACTCTCGCTGCAAAAAACGCAACGCGGCGGTGTGACCCTCAGCCAAGTCCATCACATGGATGTAGTCGCGGACCCCCGTGCCATCGGGGCTGGCGTAGTCGTTACCAAAGACGTTGAGCTCGGCTCTCAGGCCGGCCGCCACTTGCGCCACATAAGGCATCAGGTTGTTGGGGATGCCATTGGGATTCTCACCGATTAACCCACTCTCGTGGGCACCGACCGGGTTGAAGTAGCGCAGACAAGCCACGTGCCAAGAGGGGTCAGACACCGTCAAGTCGTAGAGCATCTGCTCGATGTGAAGTTTGGTTCGCCCGTAGGGATTGGTGGCAGACGTTGGGTGGGATTCATCAAGGGGTAAGTACTGCGGGTCACCATAGACCGTGGCGCTGCTACTGAAGACGAGTGTTTTGATTGCGCAGGCTTGCATCGCCTGTAATAAGCTGATCGTGCCTTGCACGTTATTGGCGTAGTAATCCAATGGGTTTTGAACCGACTCACCCACGGCTTTTAAACCCGCAAAATGGATGACGGCATCAATTTGTTGACTCACCAATACCGATTCCAACATTGCCGTGTCACGGATATCCCCCATCACAAAGGGCACTGGTGAACCCGTGATCTGCGCCATGGCCTCGACCACTGAGGCTTGGCTATTCGCCAGGTTGTCAAACAACACAACCGAGTGACCCTCTAAGCGCAGAGCCACCGCGGTGTGGCTACCGATGTAACCGGCACCACCTGTTAATAGAATCTTCATTCGTCACTCAAAAAATGTCACCACTTTGTCGACGGCTTGAGACTTGCGCGAAAACTGTTTAAGACCTGTTCGGGACTTGCACAAGACCTGTTGGTGCTGGGGTCACCCTCAATTTTTAGGTAAGTTTTGGTTTGTTTGCGATGCAAAAATTTGTTTGGTGGTCAACATCATTTCGCGATCGTCTCATTGTAAGACAACACCAAAAAGAATAACTTGAGGCTGGACTGTTTGCCTGGTTTCTTAATTCTTAAAGCGCCAGTCGCTGCTTACCCACACTAATTCAGGTATTAATGGGGTGAAAAACGCCACAACGAAGACTAAATCGTAGCTCCCCTCAATCTATCGCGATACCCCGAGATGACCAAGCAAGGATAATCGTAATTGGGAACCTGTTTTTAGAAAAAACGCCATTTCTTCCTTGCTTCACCCCAAAACAAATCCTCGGGACACATTGAAACTATGACGCATCATGCAAAACTCTCTCGTAGAGAGCCATGGTTTGATGGTTAACAATTTCTCGGGAAAAATTCTCAATAGCCATCACACGAGACACTTGACCAAATTGAGTTTGAAGCGCCGGGTTCTTTAATAGACGTTCGATCGCAAGGGCGAGCGAGTTTGGATCTCGTGGAGCCACAAGGTAGCCGTTAATGCCGTCTTTAACAGCCTCACGGCACCCCGGCACATCGGTGGCAACACAGGGCAAACCCATGGCAAGCGACTCGAGCAGGGATTTGGGTAAGCCTTCACGGTATGAGGGCAGACAAGAAATCGTCGCGTTGGCTAGGACATTTTCGACATCAGGTCGAAAGCCCCACCATTCTATAGTTTCCTCTGCCTGCCACGCATTGAGTTGCGTTCTGGGTATGGCACCGCGGTTATCATCATCGGGGTCGCCTACCAACACGAATTTAGCGTATGCGCGCCCATACTTTTTACGTAACTGTCGTGCGGCGTCTACAAACTCGCCGACACCCTTGTCCCAGAGCATTCGGGACAAAAGTATCACGACTGGTGTTTCAGGTGCCCTATCGCTTGGCTTAAACCGTTCAATATCAACGCCAGCACCACGAATCAGCACTGCCCCTTTGTCGAGCACCCAACCCTTCTCAACGAAGTAAGCTCGATCATCAGCGTTTTCGAAGACGGTGCTGGCGTGTTTCTTATCCAGCACGAAATTAAACAACGCCGAGAGTACTCGGCGCATGATACGTGCAGAGATCTTGTCAGACGAATACGCATAGCCCAATCCAACAACGGCACTGATCACACGCTTGATTCCAAGCAGCCGACAAGCCACTGACCCTACCAAAATGGGTTTGAGCGCAATTTGATGAACAATATCGGGCTTCTCTTGTTTAAGCACCCGGCATACGTCGATAAGATTTCGAAGCAGTCCGATAGGGTTCAAGCTTCGGCGCTCGAACGGGATGCCGATCAACTTGATACCATATTCTGCCAATGGGTTGTCTTCGCGCGTGATACCCGTAAGCACCACGACCTCATAGCCCGCCTCTTTGGCGGCGATGGCGCGGTCTAAAAAATGGGAGTAAAAAAACCAGTCAACACTGATGAAGTAGAGCAGTTTGGTCTGGTTTGGGTTACTGGGCTGTGCTCCCATGGCGCCTTTCTATAAAGAGGAAAGAGTGGGTGTTGTCCGTTAAGGCAATAAGTGCGGCCGCTGACTTTAAGCGACTAATATCACATTGTTTGCTTGTCGCTTGCAGCACCTTGGCAAAATCCGAATTTTACACCCCGACAAGTGCAGAGCAGCCTTTTAGCGGTGAGTTATAGTTTTGAATTGCATTTGGTGCTACTTAGACCTATTGTCTTTAAGAGATTGTTTGGTTTTTGAGTGCTTAGTGTGGTCGGTTGCGTATGCGACAACTCATCAAACCGTATTGATCGAGTCAAATTGATTGGCGTCATGTAAGGCGGATACCCGCAGCCAATCATGGCGAATTGTCAGTCATCCTTGTTTTAGGGTTTTTTGTGTCGCCAAGCAAACCAAAAATTGCGATTCTGCTATGTACTTATAATGGCGAGCGCTTTCTCCAACAGCAGCTCGACTCATTCGTTTCCCAGACCTTCGCCGACTGGGACTTATGGGTGTCTGACGATGGCTCCGAAGATGCTACGCTCGCCATTCTCAAACGCTTTCAAGACAAGCTGGGAGCGGGCCGGGTACATATTCTGTCAGGGCCACAAGCAGGATTTGCTCGAAATTTTTTTTCTTTGATCGAACGGGTGCATAATCATTATGCGCTCTACGCCTTTTCTGATCAGGATGATGTTTGGTTTGAAGGCAAACTAAGCCGGGCCGTCGCAACCATGTTTCAGGCGAGTGAGGGCTACGACATGTACTGCTCTCGAAGTCAGTTGGTCGATGAAAATGGGAAAGTGATTGGAACAACGCGGCAGCTTCGTCGTGCACCCTCATTTAGAAATGCGCTCGTAGAGAACATCAGTTGTGGTAATACGATTGTCATTACGAATGCTGTAAAGGTCTCACTGCAGCGCGAAACGTCGGTGAGGTCGGTTCGGTACCATGATTGGTGGATCTATATTTTTGTAACAGCGACCGGCGGAAAGATATTTTTTGATGACCAGTATTGGATCGCTTACCGACAGCATGCAAAGAATAGCGTTGGATTACCTCACGGCATCCTTGGCATTGTGGATAGGGTATCCAGAATGCTTTTTGGTGACTTCAAGAATGCCATTAAGGGTAATTTGGCTGCGATTCAAGCCATCTCTGCCTCAGCCCTGTCAACGGACTCAGCTCAAGTTCTAGCGCATTTCGTGAAAGGGCAGAGCAGCTCCCTCACTAAACGATTCCAGTCCATCAGGGACAGCAAAGTCTATCGACAAACCCTGTCTGGCACCCTGTCGCTGTACTACCTCATTCTCACGAACAAATTGCACTAGCGACCAGGGCGGCTTGTAAGCGGCTCATACCCGACTCCAGACAACTCCTAGCTGGCGACTGGCCCAAAATAGGCATCGCACACTTCCTTGGATGAGCCGTCCATTTTTATTTTCCCGTGCTCAAGCCACAAAGCCCTGGTGCAAGTGTTCATCGCGAGTTCACGCGAGTGGGTGGCCACCACGAGAATGCTAGTGGACTGAACCATCTCCTTCATTCGAGCCTCTGCCTTGTGCTTAAATCCCTCATCACCCACCGACAGCCACTCATCCATCAGTAAGATTTCTGGACGTAAGGTGGTTGAAATGGTGAAGGCAAGACGCATGTGCATGCCAGTCGAGTATGTTCTGACTGGCATTTCAATGAAGTCCCCTAACTCGGAGTACTCGACGATCTGGGGTGCCTTGTTTTTGATTTCGGCTGCGCTCATGCCAAGAAGCCGACCACGAATGTAAATATTTTCCAGCCCAGAGGCCTCAGGATCAATGCCCAGAGAGATATCGATCAACGAGCCAAGCTTTCCTTGGATGAGGCCAGAACCAGAAGTGGGCGCATAGACACTGCTTAAAACCCTGAGCAGCGTGGTCTTTCCGGCACCGTTATGGCCGAGCAATGCAACCCGCTCACCATCACCGATCTTAAAGGTGAGGTTATCGAGGGCTCTGATGACAACGACGCCAGTTGCGTCCTCGTTGAGCTGCCCACCTGTGGCAACAAGCATGAGACGCTTTTTGAGTGACCGACCCGATGCGTTGTACACGGGGAAGTCAACACAAACCCCTTGAAAATCAATCAATGCCATATGCACTCACAGCCAGTAACTAATGCGGTTTTTGTACTTTCCATGCACCCAAAGCGTAATGATCCAACCAACCAAGGCCAGAGCAGCCGACACCACCCAATTGGTCAACGTGGGGGCACTTCCTAACAACGGCGCTCGTACCACTTCGATCAAGTGATAGAAGGGGTTCATCTCCAAGAAGAAAAAACTGCGACGCCCAGATAGAAGCCCTGGCATCCAAATAATAGGAGTTAGGTAGAACGCGATCTGTAAAACACTTGCCACGATCTGAGTCAAATCCCGGTAGCGAGTGCACAGCACCCCTGCCAGTAAGGCAACCCAAGCCAACGTCAGCGTGCTTAACAATAGCCCAGGGATAGCCAAAAAAGCGACAAGTTCTAAAGGCTTGAGAAACACCAAGAACAGAACGGGGATGATGACAACGTTGTGGGCTAGGATCACCGCATTGCGCCAAATAACACGCATCACATGCAAGAACAGTGGTAGCGGTAACTGCTTAATGATGGCATCAGAGCTGATGAAAGCGGTGCAGCCTTCATTAATGACTGTCGATATGTAGACCCAGAGAATAATACCGATGGCCAAGAAGGGTAAAAATTCGCGCATCGGCGTATTGAAAATACCCCCAAACACCAAGCCCAAAGCGCCAATCATTACGCCCATGCTGATCGTCAACCAGAACGGCCCTAACTTGGAGCGCCGGTAGCGTTGCTTGACGTCTTGCCAACCAAGGGTGCCAGCCAAGTCATAGCGGCAAATGGCAAGGTGAACGTCTTTGTAGCCTAAGTCGGTTGAATTGCTCATACGTACAACGTTAAGTGAGAAGGCATTGATTATTTCACACTGAAGGATTGTGCGCCGAGCATGGATCAACGAAAGCATAATTACGCAGACCTTATTGCAGGACCGTGATCCTCTAAGTTGGCTTAAACTGATTCATTTAAACCCGACTGCGTAGATTAGACCCTTGTTGACTGACACAACCGAGATTGATCTAGTCCATCCTTCCTGCCTTGGAATGACACAAGATACTCCAAACAATTCAGCATTCGAGCGCGTGTACGCGATTGTAGTTACGTACGAACCTGACATTGGCAAGGTTGATCTTCTGTATCAAAAAATCTGCACTCAGGTTTCAGGGTTGGTAGTGGTGGATAACGGTTCAAGTACGGAGGTTGTTTCCTGGTTGCAAAGTCGTGATGTAACTATTGACTACGAGCTTATCCCGCTAGGAGAGAATAAAGGCATTGCATTCGCCCAAAATGCTGGCATAAGGCACGCTCAGGCTGCCGGTGCAAACTATGTGGTGTTGTTCGATCACGACAGTGACCCAGAGACTGACCTAGTGAAAAAACTACTTGGCGCCATCCGATGCAAGCAAGCCGAAGGGAAACAAGTCGCCTCAGCAGGACCAAGGTACCGTGACGCTCGACAGGGAACCCTTCCCCCTTTCGTTCGAGTGGAAGGCCTACGACTGCGACGGGTTGAATGTACAGACCACAAAATCGTTGAGGTTGACTACCTCATTGCCTCAGGCTGCTTAATTCCGATGACAACCATGAACAAGGTAGGCCTCATGAGGGATGACCTATTTATTGATTATGTTGATATCGAGTGGGGACTGCGCGCGAAACACCTAGGGTTTCAATCGTTTGGCGTCTGTGACGCGCACATGAGCCACAGTTTGGGCGAGACACCCATCAAATTCAGAGGAAAAGTCCACCCACTTCACCGTCCGTCACGACACTACTACCACTTCCGAAACGCGGTAAGACTTTATCAAGAGCGTGATTTACCATTGAACTGGAAGTTAGTTGATAGCTATCGATTGCTACGACAGTACATTTTTTACTCGGTATTTGCCAAACCGAGGTTGAAACATTGGATGATGATGACCAAGGGAATATGGCACGGGTTATGCAGAAAGTCAGGGCCTTTAGGGTGAATTGCTGTTTTGCTTTTTATTTTTCTCGGAGTCCAATGTGCCACTGGTTAAATCACAACTGAGAAATATACCGTGCATGTTTGGTTTTAATCTCATTTGTGAATCACTTAAACAGAGCAACAGCTACAAAAATTTCTGCTGAAGGAAACCGTAGGCAATTTCATCTTAAAATGAGTTAGCGTCAGGATTACCTTTGGTGCCTTTGGACTTTATTTTTGGAAAACAGAATTGACATCACGAAAAAGGATAGTACTAGCGGGCGGATCTGTCACCCGGCTGTATCCATTAAACCGCACTTTGAGCAAACAGCTCATGCCAGTCTACGACAAACCCATGATCTATTACCCCCTAACAACGCTGATGCTAGCGTGTATTAGAGACGTACTCATCATCAGTACACCGAATGATATGCCCAGATTTGCTGAGTTACTTCGCGACGGAAGCCAATGGGGCATGAACATTGAGTACGCCGTGCAACCAAGTCAAGATGGTCCGGCTCAGGCGTTCATCATTGGTGCAGCGTTCGTTGATAACCATCCGTCCACCTTAGGGCACCTCGAATAACAGGTCATTTTGACAGGATTGGCTGATTCGGCCCAAATTCAGAGCGAAATCGCCGCGCTCTTCTTGTTTTAGTAAGTGTTTTCACTCGCTTTTACCGGCTTTTTTCTCTGAACCGCCCCGGATTTCGGCGATTCTGGCCATTTTGGGCCCTCTTTGGGCGTTAAAAGGCCTTAATACCGGCTCTCTGAAAGTGCACCAACCGTTTTAAGTTGTAGCAAGCCGCCATCATCGTCATCGTGAAACTGGCTCTAGCTTGGCCAATGGTGCGGATGGTCTTTGACCCCATCTGTTCAATGGCACCAAAGATATGCTCAACCCGAGCTCTGGTTTTGGCCAGACGTTTATTACGCTCTTTTTGTGCCTCAGACAACGGCTTGTTGATCTGTCCCTTGCGTTGTATTTGGTTGCGATAACCATGGTCGCTTAACCACTGATCGCGAGCCTTGGACGGATAGCCACGGTCTGCATAGATATCGGCGCTGGTGTTGAACCTGTCAATCACCTCATTGAAGTGATCGCTGTCACTGACGCTAGCAGTGTCAGTCTTGAGTTGGCGGATCACCTTGTACTTGTTATCAACGTTGATTGAAAGCTTGTAGCCAAAGTAGCTCTTGCCATGCTTTTTTGTCCAAGTTGCATCAATGTCTTTCTGCCTGCGCTTGGCAGGCTTCCAGTCAGCTGGCATCGCACCCTGTTTAATCAGATCACGCTCTTCACGGCTAACCTGTTGCTTTGGTGCCGGTACCAAAGTGGCATCAATGATCTGACCACCGCGCGCGATAAAGCCCTTGCTAAACAGCTGGCCCTCGACACCGTCAAACAAAGCCTTGGCACCCACTTCACCGATTCGGTTCTCGAACGTCCAGATGGTGGTGCGATCTGGAATAACCCGTGAATCGGCCAGACCACAGAACCGCTTGTAGCTCATTCGGTCAAGTAGTTGGTACTCCATGGCTTCGTCTGACAGGTTGTAAAGCCGCTTCAGCACCAGAATCCTCACCATCACCTCAGTCGGGTAGGCAGGACGACCACCTTTGACTGACTCGGGTCGAGGCGCCACCTCATCAACCTTGGCGGCCAACGCCACGAAGTCAATGTGTGTCTCTATGTCTAGCAGCGGATCACCCAACGAATCAATCTTGGTCTTATGGTGTTGGTCGGCGAATAAATCAGGCTTGATGGCGCTTCGTGTCATGGTGATTTGATCAATGTTTAGCAGATGCTACATTTTACCAAGCGGCTCAGTTAAAAGCCAGGGTTAATGGAGGTTATTCGAGGTGCCCT
>Ga0208413_1001137_pt1 | contig 17789 bp, 22 predicted proteins | sample AntAceMetag02UKD_FD_184761 | JGI IMG/M metagenome (GOLD analysis project Ga0208413, IMG submission 184761) | Saline lake microbial communities from Ace Lake, Antarctica - Antarctic Ace Lake Metagenome 02UKD (SPAdes) (version 2) | ecosystem: Environmental > Aquatic > Non-marine Saline and... | reverse complement strand
CTGCATAAGCGCGTTCAGACAGACCTTCCATGGCGATTGGTTTGACCTCAAAGCATTGGAAATAAACAGGAATAAAGATCTAATTGAGTTGATTACACTCCGCGATAGAGCGATTCTTAGTGTCAAGAAGCGGGTGCATCGCGCCCCGCCCGACAAGGATTGGAGAGAACCATGCGCGCACAAGAGAAGATGGGGCACAGCGCAATGAGCGAGGGGTGGCGCAACCACACCAGCCCCGCGCAGGAGCGGGTCAATTGGGTGATGGACGAGGTGATGTCCGGGCGGATGAGCCAGGCCGACGGCATGGTCGAGATGGAACGCGCCCAAGAGATGATGCGCGAGGAAGCCCGCGCGCGGACCACCCACCCTGAACACAGCTGGGAGGACTGATTATGGCGCGCTGCAAAAAGATTGACCCAACCGTCCAGCGCGACGCCCTGCTCCTCGAGATCGCCCAGCGCCAATTCCGCATCGAGACGCTGGAAACCCGCAATTGGGACCGGCTCGATTTCCACGATGTTGCGGTCTGGTCCATCCGCGCAGCGCTCGAAGAGGCTTTTGAGGCCGGACGCAGCACTGCTGAAACCACACCAACCCAATTCTGAAAGGACACGCACATGGCAATCGCCACCACCACCGATGCGACCCGCATCTTTATCGACCGCAGCCGCTTCGTTCAGGCCATGAGCGTGGCCGCGCTGCAGGACCATTTTAACGACCTCAATCTGAATTCTGAGGTCTTCGAGATGGCGGGCCGGATCGGGATCGACTGCCTGACGATTGAGCTGGCTGATGTCGTCCCTGTCCTGAAACAGCACGGGCTTATCTGAGCCCGCGCTAAATCCGCAACGAGGAGATACCCATGAGCACGCGTGCGCAAATCGCCATCCAGATCGGGCCCGACGCATGGGCTCACGTCTATTGCCACTTTGATGGCTACCCCATTCACATGCTGCCAGCACTGGCGCCTTGGACGCCCGAGGACATTCTTGCAGCCCGCGAAATCCGGCAGGTTCGGGCCGACGAGATCGACTGCTTTGATCCGCCCCGCGACCCCGTGATTTTGTCCCGCCCGACCTGCCAGCTCTGCCACCTTTATGTCTGGCAGGGCGGTGCTTGGATCGAACTTGACCCCGAAGAAAACGCAGAATGACAGACTTATCCATCCTCAGCATGACCGCCCATCCCGTCCTGCCCAGCCGCAACGAGGACTACGGCTTCTTTCGCGCACTAACCACCTGCCCACAGCGTGACCGCTGTAGCGCGGAGGTCTGGACGATGACATCACGCATGATCGCCAAGGTCATCCGCGCTGACAGCGAAGACGAGATGATCGGCATTCGTGACTTTCTCGACAGCCGGATGGGCCGCCACTTTGCGGACGATGTCGTCGGCAACATGACCGGCTGCAACATCGGCCTTGAGACGGCCATCGCTGCCACGATCCGCCGCTGGCAGGACTGGCGCATCAGCCGCAACACCGAACGCGAGGACGGGATCCCCGCAGGGCTACCCTACCTCACGGGTTGGGTTCAGCACTTCGCCGTCGTGGCTGAGATGGCCGAGAGCGACTGATCATCCCACATATCCCACAACAGGAGGCAAAGATGCCCAAACTCACAGACACCCAGACCATCATCCTCAGCCGAGCGGCGCCGCGGCCTGACAATTTGGCGATGCCGCTGCCCGAGGGTCTGCATGGCGCTGCTGCACAAAAGGCCGTGACCGCGATGATCACACGCGGCTGGCTCGAGGAGGTCGAGGCTAATCTGTGCCGCCACGAGCCCCTTTGGCGCGAGACTGGCGACGGGCATGGCACCACGCTGATCGCGACTGAAGCCGGTCTTGTGGCGATTGGCATCGAGCCGGTGGTGGCAAGCACGATGACCAATCTGCGCAAGGCGAAGCTGGAGCAGGCCTCTACGCCGCAATCCGCGCCCGAAACATCGGCCGATCCGAAGGCACCAAAGGCCATCGCAATCCGCACTGGCACCAAGAAGGCGCAGATCATTGCGCTCCTGCAGCGACCTGCAGGCGCATCAATCACCGAAATCGTAGACACTACTGGATGGTTGCCACATTCAGTGAGAGGCCTGATCTCGGGCGGATTAAAGAAGAAACTGGGCCTGCCGATCACCTCGGAGAAAGTCCAGGGTAGAGGAACAGTCTACAAACTCGAGGCTGCCTGATGCCCCGCTGTTATCGCCAGTGCTCGAATAGCCTGCGCAGCGCGTAGCTGCGCAGGAGCGATATGCCGACAAAGACCCCGCCCAGCGCCAAGTTCTGGCCAATGCTGGGGCGCAGGCCGAACCACGGAAACACGATGATCTGCGTTGCGACAGCGAGCACGTAGCCCACCGCGACATTGGTAACGGCTTCGATCAGTGACATGCGGCGTGATTGGTTCACATTACCGGTCCCTGCGTCTGAAATTCCCTACGGATGACCTTGGCGGTCTCTTTCGCCTGCAGGTCATTGCGCACGCGCGCTGCAATCCGACCGACATTCACGACGATCCGGGCGTTCTCGCTTGGCGCGATCAGTGCTTCAATGCCGTCGCTCTGTCGCAGGAACTCGCACGAGGTGTCTTCGGCAAGGTGATCCCCGCTCAGGCTGACCAGCCAGATCACGCCGTCGCAAGCATCCGGCGTCTTGATGGCGTCCCGCAGAAACGGCGACAGGTGGTTTTGCACCAAACTGAATGCGATGGCAGGACCAAACCCGATCTTGCGCAAGTCCTGTGCTGCAGCAACCGCCACCACGTCTCGCCAACTATACCAGCGGTCCTTGCCGAGTTTTGGCTCGTATTCCGGTCGAAACCCGCATCGCGCAATGGCCTGGTGCAGGTCTCCGCGCGTGATCGGAATGATCCGTACAAGGTCGGCGTTTCGCCATACTGGGGTATTAAAGATCATTTTTTGTCCTTTCTTCATGCAAATGGTCGTCTCGGAACGACTGTCCAACCGGGCCTTCCGCCCTGTAGCTAACTCGATCTGGCTCGGGTGCAGATGCATGGTCAAGCCGCCAGCCGCTTTGCCTTGAGGGCGCCGAAGCTCTCGCCTGTCCCTGCCAGTAAGGCTTCTTGACCGGTGAAAGACTGCCAGCGCTCAACGGCCACATCAACATAGGCCGGGTTCAGCTCGATCCCGAAGCAGACACGGCCGGTGGTTTCCGCTGCGATCAGCGTGGTGCCGGACCCCATAAACGGCTCAAACACCGCCTGACCGGGGCTTGAGTTGTTCAGGATCGGACGCCGCATGCATTCGACCGGCTTTTGGGTCCCATGCACTGTCTCAGTATCCTGGTATTTGTTGGCTATCTGCCACAGCGTGGTTTGTTTACGATCCCCTGCCCAGTGGCCCTTGCCCTTGGCGCGCACCGCATACCAGCACGGTTCGTGCTGCCAGTGATAGTCACCGCGGCTGAGCACCAGCCGGTCCTTGGCCCAGATGATTTGTGACCGGATGGCAAAGCCTGCAACCGCAAGGCTTTCGGCCACGGTCGTAGCATGCAGCGCGCCATGCCAGACATAGGCAACGTCACCTGGGAACAGTGACCACGCCTCGCGCCAGTCAGCGCGGTCGTCGTTCAGCACCTTGCCAGTGCGTTTGGTTGCAGCGGCCCCTGCCTTATTACGCCACCCGGGATCGTATTCCACACCGTAGGGCGGATCGGTGACCATCAGCTGCGGCTTCACATCGCCCAGAAGCCGTCCGACCATATCGGCAGAGGTGCTGTCGCCGCAGATCAAACGATGTGCAGCCAACTGCCAAACATCGCCAGGAACCGACACCGGGGTGACCGGCAGCTCTGGAACGTTATCCTCACCCTCGACGGGGCCATCGCTGCCCAGCGCATCGGGGTCCTGCAACAACGCATCCAGTTCATCATCGCTGATCCCCAGCAGTGACAGGTCGAAATCCTCAGCCAGCAACCCCGCGATCTCGTCGCGCAGCATGGCTTCATCCCATTCGCCCATCTCAGTCAGTTTATTGTCCGCGATGCGGTACGCGCGGCGCTCGGCCTCGTCGAGATGGCCCAGCCTGATCACTGGCACCTCGGTCAGCCCCAGCATCGTCGCGGCCAGCACCCGACCATGGCCTGCGATCAGCTCGCCATCGTCAGCCACCATGCAGGGCACGGTCCACCCAAACTTGGCCATGCTGGCGGCGATCTTGGCCACCTGGTCGTCGCCGTGCATCTTAGCATTACGCACGTAGGGGCGCAGCCTGGCAATCGGCCAGCTTTCAATCTGGCTCGGTGCAAAGACGAGGTCCATGGACGGTTCTCATTTAGGGCAGGGGCGACATACCGATGCTCACGCCGGTATGACCGGCGACCAGAAAAGGATCCGCGATGTCAGGAAAACAAAAACGCCCACAAGGGTTATCCTTCGGGCGCAAATCTTCGATGATGCAGATATGAGTCAAGGGGGGCAGCTTTGTCAAACCCTTTTTGCATGTTGAATCAACGTGTTCTGCTGCATCCAAAAAACACTACCGTTAGGGTGGCTTCCCAAGCTGGCTAAAATGGCTGGATTTTGGCTTGGGTGGATTCTTGACAGAAATAGTAAAATCCACCTTTTGGCCACCGGTGGCGTGCGCCAACTCTTTAATAATGAATCGCTTTTATCCCCAGCTCAGCCAGAGTGGCTTCAAAGTGGATTCCCCGGTGAAAAAGCCACGCGCTAGCGAAATGGCGCGCTGCGCCCCCCCGTATACGGATCGGGCTAGGGAGGAACCATGTCGGGGGGGGGGCATATGCTGTCGGCCTATTGCCGCCGATCAGGACCGAGCAGGCGCTGCGGCGCGGCTTCCCTAGAACGGCCAATCAGGCTTGTCGCAGCAATGTTGGCTGGCCAAAGTCAGTGGTGCGGGGCGAAGCTGTCATTCGTGCTTGCTGTCTATTGGCCACCACCCAAAGTGCCTTGCAATTCCACTGCGCGTGATCCGATCCGACGTCTAAACTATTTCTTTGGACAATCAGGATGAAGATCGATCTGGTCCTTCATAGAGCGACACACTTATCCCTACGTTGAAATTTTCAATTCAGCCCCACGAGTCCTGCCGTCAGGTCCCAAAGTTCTCGGGATCGCTCCGCATCGGTAGCCTTGATGGACAAACCTTGCGAGAAAGCCTTGCGCCCTTCACGCTGTCGATTGCCCCAGCTCCAATGCACGCCGGACTGCGAAAACCCCGGGTCCGCCACGACCTGTGCGACCCGTTCTCCCGACAGGGACTGCGAGACATAGCCCTTGGTGATGTTCTTTTGAAACCATGGAAAAACTTTCTGAAACAGCGGCGGCGCGTTGCGGAACAGGGGCGTGTCTGCCACACAGCCGGGATAAAGCGTGCTGAACACGATACCCGTTTCATCGTGGAACCGCGTATGCAACTCACGGCTCATCACCATGGTGCCGAGCTTGCTGTCCTTGTAAGCCTTGCCCGCCTTGAACGGCTTGCCGTCGATCATCGCGACGGGGGCTTTGAACCCGGCTTTCAAACCCTGAAACTCGCCAAGATCGGCGGGTGCTGGAATGGGGACCTTGCCGCCGAACTCTTCGGAATTGGCGGTGACCGTGCCAAGCGTGATCAGGCGCGGGGCGGCTGATTTCTGCAAATCCGCCAGCATCAGGTTGGCCAGCAGGAAATGACCAAAATAGTTGGTCGCCACGCTGATCTCAAACCCCTCTGGCGAGCGCGCCGGTGTTTTGAGCAGTGGCAGGTAAACTGCGGCGTTGCACACCAATGCGTCCAGCGGCACGCCGCGCGCCCGAAAGCCCGCATAGAAAGCGCGCACACTGTCGAGCGAGCCAAGGTCGATGTGGGCGAGCTCATAGGACCCAGACGCCATATCCAGCGAACGCGCCGCCGTTTCGGCCTTGGCTAAGTCGCGGCAGGCCATGATGACATGCCAGCCGCGCCCGATCAGGGCATTGGTCGTATGCAGCCCGACGCCCGATGAGGCGCCGGTCACTATGGCAAGGGGTTGGTTGTCTTGGGGCACGTTTTGCAATCTCGACTGTTGACCGAAAGAAGCTAGATACTTCGGCTGGGGATCGTTTCGGGAGACCTCGTTTTGGAAAGTAGCTGGATCAGACCGGCCTTCATTTTGGGGGCTGTCGTTATTTTGATAGTATTGAATGTTCTGGAGTTCAGAGGCAAGCGCCGACAAGATCGCGCAAAGTTGGCCGCCTGCGAAGCCGACGACCGCGCCGAGATATGGCTGGCCCGAAAGCAGTATCTTCAGACGCAAAACATCGAACAGGTCCTGCATATCGTGAATACCGTCGCCATCGCGATCCTGATTGCGCTGTTGACCGCATGAAGATCGCCCTGTTCGGAGCGACGGGCGGCACAGGACGCGCCGTCATCGACCTTGCACTCAAGGCGGGCCATCAGGTAACTGCCCTCGCCAGACATGCCGACAAACTTGCCCCAAAGGTCGGTCTGACAGTGCTGCAAGGTGATGCGATGGTGTCAAAGGATGTCGTCCGCACACTGGCCGATACCGACGCGGTTGTCGTGGCCCTCGGCAACTCGCAAAACGCCTTTGCCCTTCTGTTCGGGGCGCGCCGCACGACACCGCGCGACATTTGTGAGGCCGGAACCCGGAACATTCTTGCAGCACTTGGTGACGGGGCGGAACGGTCGGTCGTCGTTGTCAGCGCTTTTGGCGTGGGTGCCACGCGGAACAAACTGCCCTTCATGTTCAAACTGTTTTATCGCCTTATCTTGCGCGAGCAGATCGCAGACAAGGAAAGGCAAGAGGCGCTGTTGAGAGCATCGAACGCAAACTACGTTGTGATCCAACCCGTTGCCCTGACCGACAAGCCTGCGTCAGGCAAATGGACGGCGACGCCAGACGGCACATTGGGCGGATCAGAGGTGTCGCGCCACGATCTTGCGGCGGTGATCCTGTCTGAGTTGACAGTAAAGACCAACACGCGACAGACCATATCCCTTTCGGGTTGAACCAGTGTGTGCGAGAAGTCCGTCACAGCGCACCAGTCTGCCCATGGAGTCAGGCTGAGGGGTCAAAATACCGCGTGCTCGCCCCGGTCGTCCGCGATGTCTTCCGTTGCAAGCCGCTTGTAGTGATCGGCGAGCGTCTCGGTGCCGAACTCCGGGGTGGCATCAGCATCGTATCGGCCGTTAGCATCATCCCAGACCAACATGGACTCAGTCGCATAATAGCGGCCTATGCGGGCCAATTCGGCCTTGTCGCGAAGGCGGGGAGAGACTTTGCCAAGAAATGAAAGGCCAGCGACGATGGCTGACATCATCGCAACCGGCACGTGCTTGTATCGTGGCGTCAGACCCATAGCGTGAAACAGCATCTCGCCCTGCGCGCGCGGTGTGATGGCCGGGCCGGGTCCGCCGATTTGCAAAATGCGGTTCTGAAGGGCCGGATCGGTGAGGCAAAGTACCAGATAGCGGGCCAGATCGTCGTTGCTGATCGGTTTGCAAGCGGTCAGTTCGCCATCGCCGAAAAGCAAAAACGGCTTTCCGGCGCGCAGACGGTTCAGCTGGCCCGACAACGATTTGAAGTACGCGGTCGGGTGCACGATGGACCAGGTGATTGGGGCAGCTTGCAGTTCAGCCTCGAAAGCGAGCTTGGCATGCTGGAAGGCCAGCTTGGGTTTCTGGACACAGATCGCCGACAAAAGCACAAACTGCTTGACCCCCGCGCCGGTCGCGGCCCGCAGCAAAGCCCTGTTGAGGTCGCGGTCAATGGCCCAGGCGTCGGCCGGGGCGCCGCTGCGCGAGGCGACGCACGAGATCACGGCGTCGCAGGCATGATCTGTCATCAGGGCCGAAAGCGAGGCTTGTGTCAGCGCAGAAGATACCAAGACCTCAAGTCCGTTGCTGTCAGATCCCGGTCGCACCGGCGCGATGATTTTATGACCATCAGCAAGAAGGGCTTTGGCAGTCGCACGCCCGATTGTGCCAGTGGCCCCAAGCAACAGGACAGTTTTAGGTGAAGGTCTCATGGCATCCACGCTAAATCAACCTTGAGGCGGCCGGAAAGCGGATTTTCAATCGAAGCGCTCAAACCCCGTTCGCAGCATATCGGACTGGTGCCAATGTCGGTTCCTTGCGTTGGGCTGCACGGCACAAGCGCGGTTTCGGCGCCTGAAGCGACGCATCTGCCGCGATGCGACCGAGCAAGAGTTTCAAGTTTTCCAGTCGCAAAGTGGCCAAGGGTGCCAAACCTCCCCTGTAGCCATGTCCCGACTCGTTTCGGTCGTGACACGCGCAGCCCGGCTCTTGCCGTTTGTCAGGTCTGGGCGGCCAACAGGGCGGCGGCTCCGGTGAACTCGCGCTGGTGATAGCTTCGCTCGTCTTCGCCGGGGGCCGCGCCGCGACCCAAGGCGCGGGCCTGCTGGTGAAACCCTTTGGCGCCCTCACCGTCCCCGAGCTTGCTGACCACAAGTGCGGCCAGAAACGGTGCGCCGGTTTCGGCGTCCTCGAGCATGGTCGCCTCAAGCGCCTGCGTGACCTTGCCGATTGATCCGGGCATATAAAGCCCCAATGCCCGGGCAAGCTGGCCGTAGGTTACCGGCACATCTGCCGCAGTCAGGCCCGCAAGATGCACCCGGATGCGGTCGCGCAGCGCGGTGCTTGCAGTGGCGGCATTTGTTGCGGCACGGGGCGCCGGGATTTCATGGGCGGTGCCATCGGCGGCGATTTCAGCCGCCCAGACCCGCTGGCCGGAGCGCATGATCAGCCGCGTCTTGCCAGCGTCCGCGCCGGTGCCGGATAAGGATTGGCTGACAACCTCGCCCGATTGCATCGCCGCGCGCAGGGTTTCGGCGTCCATCCCAAGGCGCGGGGCGAGGTAGTCTGGCGAGATCAGAAACTGGCCATCCTCGCGCGTGATCATATCGGGTGGGACGGGACGATACAGCAAGGGGCGTTTGGGTGTTGCGGGGCCATCCGATTGGGGGCTGTAATAGGGCGTCGCACCGGCGGCATGGTCTGTCACGTCGATAATGTCGCGCACTTCGGGCACCGCAGCCCGGATCATGCTTTCCACCCCGCCGCGCAGCGTGGCGGCCGAAGACGCACAGCCCTGACACCCGCCCGACATCAGCATGCTGACGACGCCGTCCTGCACGTTCGTTACGCTGACATGCCCGCCATGACTGGCAATCGCCGGGTTGGCCTGCCGGTCCAGCACATCTTGCACGGCCAGACGGATTTCATCATCGGTCCGGGCCTCGCCCGCGATCCTAACCGCTTGCCCCAAGGGCGCGGAAAATTGCGATATGCTGCTGCGAAGTGCCGCGGCGATCAAATGTTTCAGGGCGTCCCAATTGCCGTCATCGGTCTTGACCACCGTCACAACCGCGCCGGACACATCAACCGTTTTCACCCCGACGATGGCGAAAATCGCCTTGGCCAAAGGGGCATCCTGCGCCGACGCGGCATCGGCGAAACTCGCCAAGGCACCGCCCTGCACATCCCTGTCCAACTCGAAGCGCATGCTGTGCGGGTCAGCGGGCGAGGTTCCGGCGCGGATGCGCAACTGCGTCGTCATGTCAGACATCTTCAACCTCGGCGGCCAGCATGCCGCGCAGATGACCAAAAGTGTAGATCCCCGAACTGTGGCCATCGCTGAAGCTTGCGCCGACGGCATAGTTGCCAAGGCTCCAGATCCGGGTGGGCACGATGTTCAGCGGCACGGTTGCCGGGTCAAGCACCGCGCGCCCGCTCATCTCGTCGACACAGGCGGCACAGCGGCACGCAAGGCGCAGATCGCGCACGTCGATTGGCTGAATATGACCGTCCTGCCAATGCACGACCAGCGTGCGCCCGCCGCTGCGATCCATCGCCACCGGGACTTCGGTCGCACCGCCTTGTTTGCCCACCAAAGGTGACGGCCTCGGTTTGCTGGCGTCATCCGCCCAATGCCAATCAAAGGGCGTCGGCATCCCCGGCGCGGTTTGCGCGCGCCCGGACAAGGTTGCAGCGATATCGCGGTAAGCTGCCGCTGCGGGGGTGTCGGGATGGGCAATCACCAAAGGCCGCCCGTCGTCGCCGCAATCCACGATCGCCGGATCAAGCGGGATTGCGCCCAGAAACGGCACCCCAAGACTGGCCGCAATTTTCGCGCCGCCACCCTGATGAAAGATATGCGTTACGTCGCCGCAGGTTGGGCAGGTAAACCCGCTCATATTCTCAACAATACCAAGGATCGGCACCTTGACCTGCTCCATCATCCGGATGCCGCGCCGGGCGATTTTCAGGCTGACATCTTGCGGCGTGCTGACGATCACGGCGCCGGTCAGCGGAAAGCTTTGGGCCAGCGTCAGTTGCGTGTCGCCGGTGCCGGGCGGCAGATCGAGGATCAGATAGTCAAGCGTGCCCCAATCCACCTCCAGAATGAACATGCGCAGGTATTTCGAGACCATCGGACCACGCAGAATGGCGGGCTTGTCATCATCGGTCAGCATGCCCATCGAGATCACTTTGATGCCATGCGCCTGCGCTGGCATCACCTTGCCCGAAGGTGACATCGACGGGCTTTGGCCCGTCTTGATGCCCAGCATTCCCGGTACGCTGGGGCCGTAAAGATCGGCATCCACCAGCCCGACCGCAGCCCCCTGCGCCGCCAGCGCGAGCGCAAGGTTGGTGCTGAGCGTGCTTTTGCCCACCCCGCCCTTGCCACTGGCCACAGCGATGATCTGGCCCAGATGCGCCATGCTGGAGGTATCAGAAACGCCGGGCGCTGCTTGTGCGGGGGTCATATCGTCTTCCTTTTATCAGCACTGTGCAAAACCAACGTTCGGTCCTGACTGGCAGCAAAATTGATGCACAAACGGCCAAGATCGGCCGGAGCAAGTTCGGCGGCGACACAGGCACAATAGCTGGTCGCAACGCCACCCGAAAAATGTCGGCAATCGCCACAGGTGCCAAAGGCCACCGTGTCGCGAATGTCTGCAAGCTGTCCCACAAGGGCGGGCAGGGCCTGCCGCAAAGCCGATTTCAACCCCGCGTCCAGCCGATCAATGGCATCCGACAGTTCACGCAAGGGGTCACCGCACATGACTTGCGTCCCGGCGTCCGTCAAGTCGTACCGCACGCTTCGCCTGTCGTCCGCAGCCTCGCACCGAGAAAGATAACCCTTTGCCAGCAGCGATTTGATGGTTTGCGACGCCGTGCCCCGCGTGGTGGCATGAAAGCTGGCAAAAGCGGACGGGGTTCTGGAAATGTCATTGGCGCGCGCGAAAAACCGCAGCGCCGTCCACTGCGCCGCCGTCAGCTCCGACCCCGTATCGACACCGCGCGCTGCCCGGCCAAGATAGACAAGCAGTTCGGCGATTTCATCGGTGCTGGTCACTTTGCTGCCCACCAATGTACGGTAGCGTTTCGAAATCAGATTGACAAGAGTATTCCCACGGATAGTATCGAAACGAAACTACATTTGATGCAGATGAACAAACCTTTCCCTACTTCCCGCAATGGACGCACACAGGTGCCGCGCGCAGAATTTCTGGACGCGGCAAACGAAGCCCGGCTGGCCAGATGCTGGCGCGACAAAGGTGACGTTGCGGCGCGCAACCGACTGGTCACCGCGCACCAGGCACTTGCGATGGCTGCGGCCAGCCGAGCCGGGGGCAAAGGCCGCGAGCTGGATAGAGACATTCTGCAACACGCGAACATCGGGCTGCTGAAAGCTGCCGATCGCTTTGATCCAGACATGGGGTTTCGGTTTTCAACCTACGCGGCGTGGTGGATCAGGGCGGAAATCCAGGATTACAAGGTGCATAACTGGTCCTTGGTACGGCTTCCAAACTCAGCCTCCTCGCGCAAGCTGTTTCATAATCTGAAACGCGTTGAAACCCGTCTGGCCGGTACAGGCGAGGTTGCGCCGCAGGATATGGTCGGGCGCATCGCAACCGTATTGGCCGTCACGCCAGATCAGGTTGTGCTGATGCAACAGAGACTTGCCGCCCAAGATGGATCATTGAACCGCCCAGTGGGCGATGACGGCGGCACGATGCAACTGCAGGATCTGCTGGAAGATCCGGACGCCGATGTTGAAAGGGAGGTGGGCGCGCGACTGGATGGCCGGGCCTTCTGGATCAGGATGGCGGACCATCTGAACCGGCTGTCAAGACGCGAACAGGAAATCATCATCGAAACCTACGTGTCCGACACCCCGAAAACGCTGCTTTATCTGGGCGAACGATTTGGCGTCTCGCGAGAGCGGATACGCCAGATCCGCGAAACCGCTCTTGCGCGCCTGCGGGCCTCGATGGCGGATGCGGCAGCCTTGTGATTGCGGCGCGGTATCTGCGCCCTAGAAAATCCGGGCAAAACAGATGCCGCCTGCCAGAAGGCCCGCGGCACAGCTCGCAAACAGCAGATCCGCCCAGCCTGCCTGCGGTCGGTTCAAGTGGCTGCGCGGCGCTCCAGCTTTCAGACCGCGCGCTTCCATCGCCAGTGCAGCGCGGCCTGCGCGGCGGATGGCAAAGGCCAGAAGCGGCACGATCAGCGACGCCCCCTCGACGGGTCCGGGGATGCGCCGGGGCCTGCGGCCCTGCATCATCGCCCGCGCCAGCCGGATTTGCTGCGCCTCTCGTGCAAGATCGGGCACCAGGTTCAGGGCCTGCAACAGCGCAAAGCCAACCGTGGCTGGCAATCTGGCATGAATCATCAGCGCGCGCACCAACTGCCCCGGATCTGTGGTCAGAGCGAACAGCGCAGAAACCATGCCGCAGGCAATCGCACGAAAGAACAGCACCAATCCGGCCGATACTTCAGGTCGGGCAAATGTCTGTTCAGCCGCTAGTTTCAACGCAAAATCCGCTTCCTGACGGAACAGCAGGCTGGTGGTCAGAAATCCCGCGCCAAACAGCGCAAAGGGCACCATCAGGCCAATCACGAAGATCAACGACCGCCGTTCCATCACGATCAGCAATGTTGCGGCCAACCCGATGGTGAAGAGTTGAAACCGCAGATCGAACAGCGTGATCGCCGTCATGATCCAGACCAGACACACGATCAGCTTGGACAGCGGATGCAGGACCCCTAACATCCCTTGTCCTCCAACCAGTCCAGCAACGGGCTGACCGCGGGCAACGCCAGTCCGGCGCGTGTTATGGTGGCCTCATCCCGCAGCACGGTGCGCGCCGGGCCTGAAGATACCACGCCGCCTTCGGCCAAAACCACGACGCGGTCACAGACGGTAAACGCAAAATCCATGTCATGCGTCACAACCGCAATCGCGCGCCCCGCCTGTGCCAAACGCGCGATATGCCGGGCGATCGTGTCGGCGCCGCGCTGGTCAAGGCCTGAGGTCGGTTCATCCAGCACCAACACGGGCCAGCGGTCGGTCGCCGTGAGGATTGCAAGCGCCAACCGACGTTTCTGACCATGCGACAAGGTAAAGGGGCGCTGATCCGCCTGCCCTTCAAGACCCCAATCTGCCAGATGCGCCAGATCTTTTCCGGCAGCTGTTCCCGCCTTCTGCACTTCGGCAAGAACGGTGGCTTGGGTGAAATGTGCCTCGGGGTTCTGAAAGGCGATTGCCCCCAACGGCCCGTCACGCATGCCGCGCGCAGGGCGCACCAGCCCGGCAAGGCACTGAGAAAGCGTGGTCTTTCCGGCGCCATTGGCCCCAAGAATGCCCAAAACCTCGCCCCGGTTCATCTGGAGCGACACATCGCGCAGCACGACCGGGCCAAAGAGCGGGGCACAATCGACCCTGCACAGCCGCACCACTGGCGTTGCCAACGACAAAGCACGCGGTTGAAAGGTGCATTCAAGCACCCGCCCCGCTTTTGCCCTATGACCGTGGGATTCCAACGCCAGGCAAAGGTCATGGATGGACAGGCAGTGCGGCATACCTATGCCTGCGCGCGCCAGCTTGCGGACTAACCGGCTCGCCAGCGGCGTCCAGATGCCAAGTTGTTAATTTCCACGCAAATGTGAGCCGCATCTTTACGAGACAGATGGAGACACTTGGTTGGCAAATCATGCGCTTGGCGAAGAGGTGTTTGGCCCTCTTGGTCTGATCGTTCGCGTGAAAGACGCCGATCAGATGTCGAGCATCGCCAAGAGCCTTGCGGGCCAGCTGACCTGCACACTGCATCTCGACTCCGATGACATCGAACCTGCGCAATGCCTCGTGCCGGTGCTTGAGCGCAAGGCAGGCCGCGTGCTGGCCAACGGGTTCCCGACTGGCGTCGAAGTTGCCGACAGCATGGTGCACGGTGGACCCTATCCAGCCTCGACGAACTTTGGGGCGACCTCGGTCGGGACACTGTCCATACGTCGTTTCCTGCGGCCCGTTTGCTACCAGAACATGCCAGTGGCACTGCTGCCGCCCGACATGTGACCAGCACGATTTAATCATCTCTACCCGCCTGCTGCATATGGCCCATTCAGGATCGCATGCAGACGACGGACAAGGTGCAGAGGAAAGCGAATGTTCGCCCGAATTATGACGGTTCTGGTGGCTGCCAGCCGGAACCAGAAACGATAGTGATTAATAGGGCTTGTCTCAGCGCGCACTGCAAAGCCGCAAGCCATGCGACAGAGCACGGTTTCCAACGATCGATAACAGCGCCTGATCTGTCGGTCCAATATTTTCATGAGCGCCGAACTGCGTGTTATCACCGACGGAATTAGCTGTCCGTCGGGACTTTGTGACCATCAATAATCCCATTGGAGGAATGGACAGACTGTCCGGCTGAATCAAGGTTGTAGCCAATGGAAGCGTGCCACTCGAGTGCACTCCAAGGTGAAGGTCCGCAAAGCGCACGAAAGCCGCCATGTGCGCAAGCGCAGGGAACTCACCCTTTGTCCTGTGTGGATGGCTCCCTTTTTGCAAGTACAATTTTGTGCCTGGTGTTTTGTCAGAAGCAGTCTTGTGTTCGGCCTGTTAGCGCGACACACATGGCCGCTGGCCCTGATGGTTTCCACCAACCAAGTCCCATTCCGCACATCGAACAGCAAGCGTTCAGGACAAAGCACGGGGCGTCTTGGTTTTTGGGCTGACAAAGTTCCATCACTTCATTGGTCTTGCAAACTCCTTTTAGCTCGTTGAACTTAAACGGTTCTCACTTTGTATGGTTCATTCCGGATAAGCACGGCCCAGATCATGCGGGCAGTTTTATTGGCCATGGCAATTGCCGCCACTCTGCTTGGCTTGCGCGACAGGATGTCTGCGAACCATGGATCAAACTTTTCCGGCTCTGACCTGATGGACCTTATACGGGACGTCATGCCCAAGACCAATAAACGGCGTATGTATTGATCTCCCATCTTCGAGATGTGGCCCAGGCGTTCCTTCCCGCCACTTGATTTGTTGAGCGGTGTCAGTCCCAACCAGGCGGCAAACTCTCTGCCATTGTTGAACTGCTCGCCACTGCCGACGGTCGCAACAATTGCTGACGCAGTAATTGGCCCAACGCCGGGTATCGTTCGCAACAGTGCGACCCGTTTCTCGCACTTGGCAATCTGCGTCATATGCCGCGAATGACGCAAGATCTTCGAATGCAGGAACAGAAGTTGGTCGCACAAATCAGCGACGACTTCTCGGGCATCGTTTGGCAGATCAGGCTGTTCCCCATTCGCGCAATCCTTTGCAAATCGGAGCGGGTGGTAAACGCCTTGAGGCAAGATGATACCAAACTCAGCCAGTTGTGCACGCAGCATATTGATGGTCTGCGTACGTTGTCTGACGATCAAGTCGCGCGTACGATGAACAGCAAGTATCGCTTGTTGTTCTGGTGTTTTCACCTCAACAAACCGCATTGTTGGTCGGGTGACTGCCTCACAAATAGCTGCCGCATCAACGGCATCTGACTTGCCACGTTTGACATATGGCTTCACGTAAGCTGGCGGGATTAGCTTGACGTTATGACCCAGTTTTATCAGTTCACGCGCCCAGTGGTGGCTCGTTCCACACGCCTCAATACCGATCAAACATGGATCGAGGCGTTCAAAAAAAGCCAAGACTTGCGCCCTCCTTAGAGCGCGGTTGAATGCAACCTCACCATGTTCATTGATGCCGTGGACCATACTACACGACAGTAGGGTGTTTGAGGGTGCCAGAAGGTGATTTAGGAGCGGACTCTTATCGCTAAAAAAGGTTCCACTGATGATCACGAAAGCCCTGACGACCCTCAAGAAGAGGTTATCCCCCCATTTAGAGTTGAGCAACAGTCGCCTTGAAACGATGTGCCTCTTGATCATGGGAATGGTGAATGCCCGGACGGTAAATTTGAGCCATCTGGCCTGTGAGTTTCCTACCGATAGCAAGGTTGAAAGCACCTACCGTCGCCTACAACGCTTTTTCCAGCATGTTGATCTTGGCTCGGATTGGGCGGCCCCCTTGCTTGTTAAAATGATTGGTTCTGGCCCCACCTGGCATTTATGCTTGGACCGAACAAATTGGAAAATTGGCCAACGCCATGTCAACTTCTTGGTCTTAGCCCTTGTCACACGCCGCCACCGTATTCCGTTGATGTGGAGCGTTTTGGGGCGTGCAGGGAACAGCGATACTGCTCAGCGCATTGCCTTGATGAAACGTTATCTGTCGGTGTTTGAGGTCTCCACCATCAAGTTCTTGTTAGCGGACCGGGAATTCATTGGAGCACAATGGTTGGATTTTCTTCATAAAAACAACGTCCCATTTGTCATCCGTATCAAAGCAAACCAACTTGTGACCACACAGGACGGGAAAACGCAAAATCTAAGCACCTTGTTGCGCACCTGTCGCGGTAAGCGCAACTTTGATGCCCGATTTGGAGGCAACAATTTGGGGGAGGCCACGTGGTTTAGCTTTGCTGCAAAGCGCATCAAGGGGGGTGAGCTTTTGATCGTCGTCTCTAACCGGCCCGCACATCGGGCCCTCGCCACCTACAAGAAAAGATGGGCCATTGAGAGCCTCTTTGGCGACACAAAGACACGCGGCTTCAATCTTGAAGACACACGACTGACCATCTCCAAAAAACTTGAGCTTCTTTTAGGTCTCGTTGCGCTCGCGGTTGCATGGGCATCTAAAACCGCCACAAAGCTTATTGGAGGCGGGAAAATGAAGCGGAAAAAACACGGATATTTTGCAAAGTCATTCTTTCGAATTGGCTTCGATCAGCTCCGTAAACTGCTCAGGTCAGACCCAAACGCCGCTGTCTCACCGTGGCTACTAATACCACCCATAATCACAAGAGTCGTGTAGTATGGCCGTGGACTTGAAAAACGTTCTTGGCCAAATCAAGGCCGATTGTTGTGACTTCCATTGGGTGGATCCTCTCACAAGCAGTTCATCACAAGTGCACTATGGCGCATTGCATCGCAGGATGATGCAGGAGCCATCCACCCCATCCGCACACCAACGTTTCAGCTCCAAAAATGCTGTGTCCAGTATGAATGGCCGGTCTGGTGATGCAGAGACTCGGCATGTCTGTGGTGCCGAGAGGCAGCTTAGGGCCGGTCACGTCGTTCAATTTAATTTGCGGAACAGGCTGTATTGGAATGATTGCTGACTGCCCCAAGGCGTGTGGTGCAGATGAAATTGATCGGTCATGAGCGAAAAAACCGATCCGAGAGTCTCGGCCAAGCTGGATGGACTGTAACGTGCGACTGGAAGTCCACTGCACTTTTCCGGACCATCAAGTGCAAAAGTCGCGATAATCGCATGTCCACCAGGAATGACACTTCGGGAGACGCGCTGGATGTAAGCATCCCGATCGTCGGGCTTTACAAGGAAATGAAATACCGCGCGGTCATGCCAGATGTCATAGGTCTGTGTCGGCTCCCATCTGGTGATAT
>Ga0208413_1001136_pt1 | contig 17802 bp, 11 predicted proteins | sample AntAceMetag02UKD_FD_184761 | JGI IMG/M metagenome (GOLD analysis project Ga0208413, IMG submission 184761) | Saline lake microbial communities from Ace Lake, Antarctica - Antarctic Ace Lake Metagenome 02UKD (SPAdes) (version 2) | ecosystem: Environmental > Aquatic > Non-marine Saline and... | reverse complement strand
CGATCGTCCCGAGGGTCATTTTTTGGGCGTTGACGTTCCCCTCGATACTCAATACATTGGAACTGTAGACGTTCACGAAAAGGTTCGAGCCTACCCCGAACTGGAACTCACCTGTAGGCGCTGTGTTCGAAATACTGATCCCAACATTCGCGCGGGTCACGAGACCCGTGTTAGAGGTTGTGTCGATTCCCGATTCTAAAATCAACGTGTTTGAGACTGTGTTTCCCTGGTCGACAATCTGATCTAACGTTGTCGCGATATTGGAAAGAAGACCACCGTCCCCGATGAAGAGATCGGATCCGATAGCCCCCACGATCGTCAAAACATTCGCAGCGTGGGTATTGACAAAAATATTAGAGCCTATCGAGAGTTGGAACTCACCCGTAGGTTCTGTATTAGAAATACTGATCCCGACGTTCGCGTGGGTAACGAGACCCGTGTTAGAAGTTGCGTCTATACCCGAAATGAGCTGGAGTGTGTTCGAGACTGTGTTTCCCTGGTCGACAATCTGATCGAGTGTCGTGGCGATATTAGATAAAAGGCCACCGTCACCGATGAAAAAACTGGATCCGATGGAACCAATCACGGTCAAAACGTTCGATGCCAGGTCGTTCGCAAAAAGGTTCGAACCCACCTGTAAATTACTTAAAACGTGGACATCCCCCCCAAATTCTTGGAGATTCGCCCGTACCATTTATTAGTACCGGAGAAAATCTTATACACCCTTTTCGTCGATTCATTAAGATTGTGATTAATAGCCAAAGGTAATCTGACTTGTTAAGTCCTTATCGATTGTCGTGACCCGTCCATCTGGGTTGGCAGATGTATATTCTATGAAGACGTGATACGCCCCATTGGTATCGAGTGCGCCTGAAGGTCGCAGAGCCACTCTATTTCCTGTAGTAATGACATCCTCATCCCATGGATTCGTGTTATCCGGATCGCCAAATATATTTTTCGTACCTATCGTGAGGTTTTTCGTGGGGGTCACCCCATTTTTAGAACCTCCGGAAACTTCGAGAATCATGGTACTCAATTCTTCGTTGTCATCCACCAATTGTGCGGAAATCTTGGAGTAAAAGATGTTTGAAGTAAAATTCACGTTGATAAACGGTTGGTCACTCGCCGTGATGGTCCCGGAATAGGAATAGGTTTTCTTCGCCACGTGGTCTTTATTCGTGACCAACCCACCAGCCACAGTCACGACATTACTCATATACACATTCCCGACGACATGAAGGTTCGCATCGGGGGATCTCGTCGAAACACCAACCTTCGCATCCGTCACGAGCCCTGTATCCCCATTTTCAAAAATAATCACATTTGACATGGTGTTTCCGTTATTGGCGACATCTTCGAGGGTTGTGACGAGACCTGTGAGCCGACTTCCATCACCGTGATACTGAGCAGCATGGACGTTTCCAACGACTCCAAGACCACCCGTGATGGTCACGGCACCTGTCGTCACCGAAAACGCTTCGGTCGTATCCGCCACATGGACATTCCCTACGACATGGAGGGTCGCATCTGGTGCCCGAGTCAAAACACCCACCTTCCCGTCGGTGACAATACATGTGTTTGTGTTTTCGTATATGATCGTGTTGGATGTCACGTTCCCGTTGTTGGTAACATCTTCGAGTTCGGTCACGAGACCGGTTAACTTTGATCCGTCACCGTGATACTGTGCGGCGTGGACATTACCCACGACACCAAGACCGCCCGTGATGGTCATGGCACCTGTGACGGTCGAAAACGCCTCGGTCGTATCCGCTACATGGACATTCCCTACGACATGTAGATTCGCGGCTGGTGCCCGAGTCGAAACACCCACCTTCCCGTCGGTCACGAGACCAGTCGTCGCATTTTCAAAAATAATCACGTTGGACATCGTGTTTCCGTTATTGGCAACATCCTCGAGAGTCGTGACCAGACCGGTCAGCTTTGACCCGTCACCATGGAACTGTGTGGCGTGGACGTTCGCGGTGACTCCGAGACCACCCGTGATGGTCATGGCACCTGTAACGGTCGAGAACGCCTCGGTCGTGTTTTGAACGTGAACGTTCCCAACGACATGCAGCGAAGCATCTGGTGCCAACACGTTGATACCCACCCTATCAGTCACCGAATCAACGCGAAGTGTGTTCGTATCCACTGTGAAATCATCTGTGATGACCACGTCACCCACGACATCGAGTGCGACCGTGGGGACAGCCTTATTGATGCCTACCCGGTCGGTCGTTGAATTGACAATCAAAGTATCCGTATCCACAGTGAAATCACCCGAGAGGACGGTATTCGTCGCGTATACATCTCCACCTATACCGACACCACCCGCGACCACGAGGGCTCCAGAAGTTTTGGATGTAGCATTCACGGCACTTTGAATGTTCACGTCACCACCCACATCGAGAGACGCACCCGGGGTTGCCTCGTTAATACCCACCCTCGAGGTACTCACGTCCACGAAAAGATTGGAGACCGCACCCACAGTCAGATCATTTGCGAAGGTCGCAGCACCCGTGACATCGAGGGTAGAACTCAACGTCGCACTATTCTGGATTTGAACATTCCCCAATAAATCAACTACTAAACCTCCTGGATCCTGGTAATGTAGAATGTGGTCATCCGTGAATGTATTTTGTGTGTATCCCACTGAAAATCTATGTTCATCTGCGTGGTATATGACAGCGACGTTGGCGTACGTACCCCCATCTTGGTGTTCGATCATGAACCCACTATCGAGACTTGTAGCTGAATTGTTCGCTGCGATACCAAAAATTCTATCTTCGATGGTCACAGAAGTTGATGAAATAATCGTATTATTACCACTGAGTGTGATATTCCCCAAGAACTCCGCCTCGGCTGCGGAAATAACATATTTCCCTGTATCTGTGACATACACTGGAGACTTCTCGAAAAAACCATCAGTGCCTACCATTGGTAAATACTTATTGATTGGATCTATGAGACCTGTCACAGAAATGTTCGAACCTACCTGAAGGTTTGAGGTGGTCACCAAACCCGTGGTCACGTTCTTGAATTCTATGACATTCGAAACCACATTCCCAGCTGCGGAAACTTGTTCGAACGTTTGAAGTTGGGTCAATAAATTAGAAGGTTCAATCTTTTTGAAATCATTATTAACAGTATTCACATATACCCAATTGATTTCAGATTCATCTAGAACCACTTGAGCATTTGGGACATCGTTCGCGCGACCGATACCGGTGACGAAAACACCACCGTTACTCGCATGTATTTTCGTGACCACGCCGACGTTTTGGATGAGGTCGTTATTATATGGTTTGACATTAGACAAACCACCTGAGACGGTGTTACTCACATATACAGTTTCACCCGTTAAGAATGTATCTGTGACAACACTGAGAGCCTTACCGTACGCGACTGCCGTACCCTCCTGACCCGGTGTGAGGAGCTGATTTGAGAGACCGATACAAGGCATCGTAGATGGATCATCCGATTTCGCGAGACCGACGTTCAGTATGTTTGAATTGTGGGTCCCTTTGACATAGACAGCATCACCCACCTCGATGTTTACCCCGTTGAGATCGTTTCGGATTTTGATATAGGTGTGCAACGGATACTCGTTGATCCAATCAGAACCGTCATACACGAGCGTGTGATCAGGAAGAATTGAAGTAATAGAAACATTCGCCAATTGGTTCAACTTGACTTCAACATTGGAGGTGAGGTCGGTCGTCAAAGCGGTCGTAGGGTTTGTAAATCGAATCGTGTTGGATGTTGTGTTCCCATGGTCGGAAACGACTTGGAGTGTGACATTCGAAAGGAGACCACCGTCACCGAAATACGTGAGTGCCTGAATGTTCGACGAGACGTACGCGTTCCCTTCGACGTGGAGTTCTGTGGATGGATTCAAAGTCTTGATACCGACCCTGTTTTCTGTAGAGTCGACATAGAGTGTGTTCGTATCCACCGTAAAATCGTTCGCGACCGACCCCGAAACCGCCGTGAGCGCGCCCACGTTGGAGGTTCCGTGAACATCGAGGAGGTACGCGGGTGCTTTCGTCCCGAGACCCACGCGACTTGTCTCGGCATCCACGTGGAGTGTATCCGTATCAACCGTCAAATTGGAAGAGACATACACGTTACCCACGACATGAAGATTGGCATCGGGAGACTTGGTCTCAATTCCAACGGCGTGTGCGGTCGAATCGACGTGGAACGTGTTTTCATCAACTGTAAGGTCACCCGACGTGTACACGTTACCAACCACATGGAGGTTCGCGTCAGGAGTCTTGGTCTCGACTCCGACACTATGTGTCGTCGCATCCACATGGAGTGTATTATCATCAATGGTCAAGTCCCCAGAAACATAGACATTACCCACAACATGTAAATTAGCATCTGGGCTCTTGGTCTCGACTCCGACACTATGTGTCGTCGCATCCACATGGAACGTGTCATCATCAACGGTCAAGTTTGAAGAAACATACACGTTACCCACAACATGTAAATTAGCATCGGGGCTCTTGGTCTCGACTCCGACACTATGTGTCGTCGCATCCACATGGAACGTGTCATCATCAACGGTCAAGTTTGAAGAAACATACACATTCCCGACCACGTGGAGTTTAGCATCAGGTACTTTCGTCCCAAGACCGATGGATTGTGTACTCGCTTCGACGTGTAGCGCATCCGTGGCCACGGTAAGGTCGTCGGACATGTAGACATTACCGACGACATGAAGTTCGGCATCTGGGTTCTTTGTTTTGATCCCAACACGTTCAGTTCCAGCTTCGACGTGGAGTGTATTCGTCGCGACGGTTAAATCATCGGACACATACACGTTACCAACAACGTGGAGGTTAGCATCAGGATTCACTGTCCCAACTCCAACGGAGTTGTACTCCGCATCAACATGAAGGGTATTTATCGCGACGGTCAAATTACTGGAAACATAGACATTACCTACAACATGAAGGTTCGCATCCGGGTCCTTGGTCTCAATACCGACGGAGTGTGTCAGAACATCCACATGTAGAGTATCTTCATCCACAGTTAAGTTCGAGCTCACATAGACGTTACCTACAACATGGAGGTTCGCATCTGGGTCCTTAGTCTCAATACCGACGGAGTGTGTCAGAACATCCACATGAAACGTATCGTCATCAACAGTTAAGTTCGAGCTCACATAGACGTTACCTACAACGTGAAGGTTCGCGTCAGGTTCCTTGGTCTCAATACCGATGGAGTGTGTCAGTACATCCACATGGAACGTGTCTTCATCCACGGTCAAATTACTGGAAACATAGACATTACCAACAACGTGTAAATTAGCATCCGGATCCTTAGTCTCAATGCCGATGGAGTGTGTCAGTACATCCACATGGAACGTGTCTTCATCAACGGTGAGGTTCGAGCTCACATAGACGTTACCAACAACGTGTAAATTAGCATCCGGATCCTTAGTCTCAATACCGATGGAGTGTGTCAGTACATCCACATGTAGAGTATCTTCATCAACGGTCAAGTTTGAAGACACATAGACATTTCCTCCAACGTGAAGTTCCGCATGTGGATCTGTCACTTTGATACCGACTTTGTCCCCCACAGAAAGAATATCTGTCGTGTGTGTATTTCCGGTCACGTATAGAATATTTGAACCGAATTCATCCACGAAAAGGTTTGACCCCACATCCAATGTATGGGTCGGTGTCACATTCAGAATACCCACATTGGATTCTGTGAGGACTCTACCGTATACTCGAACATCGAGTGTTTCATCTGTGTTTGGAACAATGGTCGAACCGAATGAACTGCTGTCCGTGTACGCCAACACGAGTTCGTTCGAACCTTCCCGAAATCCCATGGCGACATTCGACAATGGGCGATACATGATGATACCGAGATCTGAAGAAACGTTATTTTTTCCGAGTTCTATGATTGGATCTTTTACAACAGTGTTTACAGTATTCACTGTTGTGAGCGCCCCATTCACTGTCATGTTCCCATCCACCACCAAATTATCTTGAACATATGTATTTCCCAAAACAGTGAGAAGGTTTGAACCTTCAATGTCTATATTAAATGTCGAACCTACATCGAGTGTGTGAATGGGGGACCCATTAGCTACACCAACATTGGAGAGAGTCGTGACAGAAGTAATCGCGTTATTGAACGAGACTGTATTTGCGGTAACATTACCGTTAATCACAGCAGCTTCGAGTGTAAAATTGAGAATATCTTCAGCAATAGCCCCCGAGTCCATCACTTCTTTCGTGATTTGATTATACGCCAATACCGTGATATTCCGGTCTGAGAGATCTGTACGTAGACGTAGGGGTGTCATATACACAGAATCCGAAAAGGGTACATCAATCTGTGTGTCACTCGCGTTGAACACGATCGTATTTTCCGCCTGGTCATCGGTACAGTTTTTACCGAACCTAATCTTGGTGGAACGTTCCACTGTCGGCAAGTTCTTGACCATTTAATATAGAATGTCATTTTAATTTGCGTACAAGAGACCAGCCATACCGTTCTCGATACGGAGGATGTTATAATTGACCGCATAGATAGGGTCGTTGATAGGTAAGTCTTCGCTCATGATCTTGGCTGAAGAGAGACGACTGAAATTGAGAGTCCCTGTGGGTTGAAGGGAACTCGTTGATAAACAGAAGCAGTACAAGAAGAAATCGGGAGAAGTTACAAAGTTTGTGTGGTAATAATTCATGACATCAATGTAATGTGGTTTCCCCCATTTATAGTTACTGACGTCCAAACCATTAATGTTGAGTTTGACTTTATTAGATGTGGAGGTGAGTGCCCCATCTGTAGTCGTATCTGAAGATGCGAGATACTTGACAGGATGGTTAAATGTCAAGTCTTGTATGATCGTACCAGAAGCGATATTTTTCTGAACCTGTGTGATCAGGAGGTCATGCTTACGGGAAGCGATGTTCCCACGCTCTTCGTTATCGAGGTAATAATAGTTGGCGTAGCACTCGATGTTATAATCGGACGCCGCAGTGGCCCAATGAATACGAATTTCAACGTTGTGGTAATTGAGTGCCACGAGAGGGATGGCACATTGGGGTCCTTCACAAAAGAAGAACCGAAGAGGGTAAAAATACGATCGAGCGCTCACACCTGGATGTGTTCCGTTCGCACTCTTGGAAACATTCTGGGCGAACGTATCGATGGCAATCTTTTCCGTGAAGATCGAATCTTGGGAATCAATCAGAGACCCCCCGATATAGAGTTCCACTTTATCGATGATCGTGTCCCATCGCTGAATGTCGAGGGCTTGGGCGGTATCGTCGATCGTGAAATAGACATAACCGAGAAGGTCTCCAGATCGTTCGAATTGAACGCTGGACATAGAATTGTTTTTCACTGCTCCATGGATAGTTTGTTTTTCGATGGACTGTGAAAAATTAGCATGTCGCTTGAATGTTGAACTAAAGAAAGATATTTCAGGATTGCCTATGATGTATTCATCCTGGGCACCGATAGCGATCAATTGAACAATACCAGCGGACATGGTATACTACTTTAACGGGAGAAAATTACAAATTAGGTTTTCTACACACGAAACGAATTACGAGAAAGTTTTTATCACTGGCACCTGTGCGAGCGATCGTGGTACCATCTTGGTTACGAATAGTGACATTGAAACGATCGACTCGACGAATCGGATCTATGTATTGTGTCGCAACTGGATATTCATCCTTGAAGGTTACAAAATTGTCTTCAGACTTTACGAGACTCGCAAACGAACCGCGAAGAATACTGAGCGGAGCCTGTCCATCATACACATTGGAGGTGCGATCACTGAAAATGGAGTCCAGCTGTTCGATTGATACATAACAATGTTCGGTGGCGACTGTCGTGTTAATACGAGCAGTGAGAAGTCTCGCTTGAACAACATTCTTCAGTGGCTGACTCAGAAAACATGTGAATGTATTAGCACTGTCTTGTCCAATAGTATCAATTGTGATGGTGTGATACTCATAATTGAGGTCAGGAATCGATTCCGTCGGCGAAGTGATGAGAGCCATTTATAGTTAGCTTAGATTAAAGATCCACCGATCCCATCCGCGATTTCATAGTTTGCGAGATCGGACACAAACTTTTGAGCGCCACATAAGCCACCTGGGGTCAGGGACTTGGTGTAAGGGCTTCCACCCTTGCGACCAGGGGTACATTCGACCTTGTGTTCCAGGTCGAAGATGGAGCCTTCGCGAATGGGGGTCACTTTGATTGGCCTGGGCTGGTACTTACTGGTGTCACGGGTCATGGTGAGTACGACGATGATGAACATCAAGACACCGATGGACATGAGTGCATTGCGGTTCGTCTTGTTGAGGTTGAACATTTACTATAGGGTTATATTTTTTTAAAGTGCGTTAAAGGTAATTTTTTAGTTTCCATATAGAGAGTAGATGGACGAGGAAATCGTACTCGACCGCGGAACGACGAATGTTATGAAATTGGACGCCGATGAGCAGGCACTCATGGATGAGATTCAAATTTCGGTACCTCGCCACAAACCTGTGCCACGACCTACAGCATATAATGCCCCGCCCCAGCGACAACAGCATCAGGAAGCTATGGATGCGTTCGTAAATCCCAATAAACAGTCAGCTCCTCAGCAGCCCACGCAAGATGAAGAGATTGATTACGGTGAGGATGAGCCCGCATTTTATGATGATGAGCCCATGGGTCCCGGATCCCAGGAAGAACAACCTTCCAAGGGATATACGTCAGTGGATGAGGAAAAGTCCGATCTTCTCAACAAGTTAGCTCGTCTGGAGAAGAAGGGTTTTGCGGTTAATAAGAGACTGACCGCATACTCGAACGTGGATGAACTTAGGGCAGAGGTCAAGCGAATCACCTATAGCATTGATGTAGAACAATCGATCCGGTTCTCTCGACGAATGCTCGTCGCGTGTGTGACCGGTCTGGAATTTCTCAATAAGAGGTACAACCCTTTCGAGATTCAACTCGAGGGTTGGTCTGAGTCTATCATGGAAAATACGGATGATTACGATGGTGTTTTTGAGGAACTGTACGTGAAGTATCGATCGAAGGTCAATGTCGCCCCAGAAATCAAACTGATCATGATGTTGGGTGGTTCGGCGATGATGTTCCACTTGACCAACAGTATGTTCAAGTCTGTCATGCCCAACATGAACGATGTGATGAAACAGAATCCAGACTTGGTGAAGAACATGATGGCGGCTGTACAGAATACCACGCGAGCCCCTGGTGGTCCCGCCACTGATGCGCCAGTAGGAGGAACAGGTAATTATGAGATGCAGGGTCCCGGTGTGGATATTTCCAGTCTCATGGGTGGTATTATGATGCCTCCTCCGCCACCGATGAACACGATGATGGGTGGAGGTGTTCATGAGAGTATCGCGGACGATGATGATATGTCGGATATCATGTCCATCTCTGGTGACTCTACCGGGGGTGAGGTCAAGGATGTGAATGTTGGTGCTACTAAACCCAAGCGAACCAGGCGAAAAAAGAAGACGGAAATTAATCTCTAATTACTATATAAATGATAGCGTACTGCCCGCTGGAGGAACTGGATCCTCCTGTTCGGCAGGAGAAGCCTGTCATGAAAGAGGTAGAACCTCTCATTGGGCTTGAAGAAACTGAATTGAATTATGTCATCATGGCGTTCATTGCCGGTGTTGTTTTACTTGCCGTCTCTGATGTCATCAGGGCATAAATGTATATTGTATTTACCGTGGGGTATAGTCCCCCATAGTAAATTTAATAACCGAAAGAGGTTGGTATTTCTTCACTCGAAAAGTCATCCGGACCTCCTGTATTACCCGTGAAGAGCCCCAAGACTCCTCCATTTTTAGAAGTTACGAGTTCTACATATATATCATACGAATATTGACGATCGGCCGATGGATCGAAAGGTGTGATGATGAGCCCCTTTGTTCCCACGGATACAGTTGAGCTCCACGGGTACTCTGTATCCGCACTAAATATATTTTTGGTTCCCACTGCGATGATTTCATCGAGCGCACCTGTTGATTCATCGTGTGTCCCACCTTGAACTTCTAAAACGATCGTACTCATATCACGGACAGAGGCACTATCCAATCGTCTTACCATGGCAATTATCTTCGCATAGAACGCCCCATTTCCAAATCGGAACTGGATATCTTTGGATTTACTATCAAGTCGTATCAACGTTTTTGAATATCTTTTACATGCGACTTCATTCGAACCTGAGATAAAGCCACCACCGACATGAAGTGCTGTGTTCGCGGTCGCCTCACCGAGATCGACGGCGACTTGGTTACCCAGATCGATCTTACCATCGATTGAGAGATCACCCGTGATTTCAAGGTTACTGTTTATGATCATCTCATTCGAATATGGGTCGATATACACGTTACCCGAAACGTCACCGTAAATATTGGAGACACCCCCAGTTGTTTTGATTTCTATTATCGCATTACTGGAGGTCGCACTCTCTACGCGAGCGGTTCCATTATAGACATGGAATTGTGTCATGGGTGCGGAGGTTCCCACACCGACATTACTCGTGTGTATCACGTGAAGACCGTCAGCCTCGGCGCCATTGTTCATGCCACCCACGACGATACCATGAATCGACCCAGATTCACTGTATCCTCTCACGTACCCACCATAGTTATTATTTGTGTTCAAACGAATACCGGTTTTCGTGTTGGTTCCAGGACTTTCGAGTTTAAGAACGTCTATGTCTGCTGTCACACCCGAATAGATGTGTACATTCGCAGTCGGTGCGCTTGTTCCAAATCCGATGAGACCCTCGTGTGTGAAACGAGCGTATTCAATGTCATTTTGTTTAAACACAATCGGTGATGTACCTAAACTATCGAATGTGTTGTTGAAACCACCAGACGTGAATATATCCAAGTTACCAAACTTCAGTTTCTGTGTCGAACCAAACTCTAAACCGCCATTCACGAAAAGAGTCGTACCCGCATCAAGCGCCGTTTCTCGGACAGGGTTAGGATCACCCATCATGATTTTACCATCAGTACGTAAGAGCATTGAACGACTGAGATTTGATCCGTTTTCTATAGCATCTTCAATCAATTGACCCGTTATAGGTGTATTCGTGGAGTATATTTGGAACAAGTGTTCAGCTGCTATGGACCTGATTCGATCGGGACCCGCACCTGAAGTCGAATCTGTCCCTTTAAAGAACAATAATTCGGATATACCGTCATCGGCATCGTATAACCGCTCACGTATAAACGTGTTACCAAATTCGTCATTGAGAACACCACCAAAGGTTAATTGGGTTCCTATGGTTACGTTCCCCTTGACTTCGAGTTTATCCCGGGGTGCGTCCGTACCGATTCCCACGTTGCGGTCACTGTCACTTATATACAATGCTATCGCAGTTGGATCTACAACCTGTTCATGATTTTGTGAGATTCTGAAATCGTTATTATTCGCGACACCGACGGACCAACCCGAGCGGTTGGCACCATCACTCAAAATGTAACTGGAAAATGCATTTCCCACGAGTGATTCAGCTTGTGCGGACATGATGGAATCTCCATTATCGTGATTATGTACGAGTAATCCATTTGTTTCTGGGTTACCTATACCGGTACATTTAACTTCCAAATACGCTGTAGGTTGTGTGTGACCGATACCAACACGTCCGTCTGCGCGTAGTGTCAAAACTTCGGTTTCATCTGTGTATCTATCATCTGATAAAAATATATCAAGTTTAGATCTAGATTTACCCGATTCGATGTCATATTTTCCCATTTTAAAAGTCGCACGCACGCCATCACGAATAGATGTACCCTCCCGTGTTAAATGCATTACATTTTTCACATCAAGCGTACTATTACTTATCGCCGTCGTGTTAGAAACGACCAATGGCGTTCCATTGACATCAAAACTATTGTCATATTGGACCGGACCATTAATAATCACCGTACCCCCCGAGGTATGGAGACGACCTTGAGGTGTGGCTGTTCCGATACCCACATTACTCGTTTCGAGAATGGTCATCTTTGGTACCCCCATAGTATCCGTGGTACTCGCGTAAAAGTTGAGACCTTTTCCAGTACCCACGCGAGTCTCTATCTTTGTTTGAGTTCCACTCACGTCCGAAAACGCTTTCATGTAATTCGTACCAGTACCCATCGTGAATGTGTTACTCCCGACGACACGAATGGTACCACCGACGGTGAGTTTATCTGTGGGTGAAGTATTCGAGATACCGACGTTTCCTTCGGAAGAGATACGCATACGTTCAGTTTGTTTCGTCATGAACTGAATCATTTGGAACTCTGGGTTCGTGCGCGCACCAAAAATATTCAGAAGTGACGTATTGGATGCGACGGGGCCGGATACGATGGTCACAGCATTCGATATTGTATCGGGACCGCCTGTATCCGCATGAATGAGAACGTTCGCGACAGATGTGATACCCGAATCACCTTCGACCTCGATAAAATCCTGAACACGAATAGACTCTGTGATGATTCTGGACGTCACGGTGTTTCCAACTATAGTCAAGGCGTTCGCGCCGTACACGTTTATGAATACTTTGTTACCAATGGAAAGTGTATCAATGGGTGCTGTATTCGCGATACCCGATGGAAGAATACCGGTGGTACGAAGACCATCCGATTGTATGATAGAATTAACTATCACTGGTACGGGTGCGTCAGCGTCCATAGTGATCAATGACCCTACGGTAAGACCCTTCTCACCCACACGAAGACCCTCAAAATATCCATATCCATTCGCACGAAGAAGGTTTGATTCACCTGCTGTATCGTCGATGTATAGATTCGAGCCAACTGCGAGTGTGTGCATAGGTGTTGTATTCGCAATACCCGCATTATTTTGTGTATACAATTCACCGAGTATATGAAGATTTGTCGTCTTGGAAGAATCTAATGTAAAATTCTGATTCTCTGGACCACCAAACGTTCTCGCGAGTTTGAACGTGTCATCAACTCGTGTGTATCCAAGGAAAATATTGGAAGCACCCACTTGATCCACCATGAGTACCGCCGTATCGTACGTTCCATTATTCCCTGTTCCCATTTGAATGACCGCATTTGATACCACGAGGTTAGTCACACTTATATAGTCGGGAATTTCGGTGATCGCCAAGTTACCTGTAATTTCGACGTCACCGGTAATTTTAAGAAACCCATTCTGTACGACCACATTACCATTTTTGAATACTGCGATGTTTGAATCTGTCGCGGGATCAACTTCCGAACCCACAATAAGTTGTGTTCCGACAGTTAGATTCGTAGAAAATATATTCCCGGACACTTTCACTACATTTGAAGCCCCACTCTCCACTAGAAACGCATCATTCGTTGTTTTGATCGTGTTCGTCGCGAAAAGGTTTGTCGATACGACGTTCCCATGTACGACGACAAGATCTTGTCTGCTTGAGTTTATTGAAAAGTCGTCTATGCCAACTTGGAAATCATTAAAGAGTTGGGCACTTGGAACACCAATACCGATTTGACTCGCGGTCGCACGGTTCATTTGTAGGATACTCGTAAACTGCGTGGAACCTGTGGCGAATAAAGAACCTGACATGTTAAGATTTGAGACTGTAATCTCGTCCGCTGTGATCTCACCAGCATCGATACTCGCGACACCCGAGATAACATCCGTCTCTCTTGGTGCGGCATCTAAACTACTGACATAAATCTGTCCGGCTGTGACGAGAATGCCATCCGCTTGCGTCGCCATATACATTAATTACCGAATAAAATTCCAGCTAAACCATCCTTGATCCTGAGTACATTATAGTTTACGGCATACACATATACGTATTCTCGACCGACCGCTTCCACACCTCTCAGTACAATTTTCGCATTATCGAGTCGACTGAAGTTACAGCTTCCGGATGGATTATATTCCGAGGCGTTCATACAAAAATGATACGCGAAATACCTTGTATACGTAGGGGAATGTGTGGGCATATTGAAATATGTTCTACCGTATGTAGATTTGTAATAATTCTGTGCTGTATGGAAATAAACAGGACTCATATTTTCGAGAAGTGGTGTTCCATTTATGTAAATATCCGCATTTACAAACGAAAAACGATCGATTGCTGGATTAACCTGACTGGTACCGAATCCAAAGAAGAGTGACTTCACTGGGTGATTGAAACTTGAAATGTCGAGGGTGTTGTACCCACCGGATTGTGTATTGTTATCGGTTACAGCATTTAATGGGTATTCTACTCGCTGTGTTTGAGTGATGACAAAGTCCAACGAACGTTTCACTAGTGCCTCACGCTCCTCTGTGTCAAGGTAAATGTAGTTGCCATACATGTTCGCCTTCTTTTCGGCCGCTGGAATGATTCCGAGAGTAGTTTGATCGAAATTAATTCGTATTTCGACTTGATGATTTTGAAGTGCGACTAGAGGTAAGAAGGCTTTGTGATCACAGAAGAAAAAGTGAAGGGGGACGAAGAATTTATTGGAAAGTGACGCCTTGTTGTTGAGTTCTTGAGACTTATTGTACGTATCAGCTAAGTAATTCGGCCAGATTTCACTGTAATAATCAAAGTGTTGCGAATCAACCTTTTGACCACCAATAAAGAGATCTATGGTTGAGTTATAAAAGAGATTCGATGCGATGTTATGATTAGTCGCACTATCAGACTCGAACCATAACCCATTTAGAACGTCTCCCAAAACTGGGATAGTGATTGAAGCGTCATCGACAGTCACAGTCTTTATATATTTGGGAGCCTGCGAAAAGTTCGTATGCCGAGTAAACTTCGCACGAAAAAAGGAATGTCCCTCATCGCTCATGAGATATACATCTTGAACACCCTTGGAGACGAGCTGTATTAATGCGCCGGACATTTAATAGATGTTCAGATTATAAAAACAAACACTTTCCCTGAGGGAAGTCACTCTTGTTCTCTTCTATCATTTTTCCTTGAATCTTGAAACCGCCTTGTCGGTAGACCTTCATTCGCTTGTAATACATCGCTGTGAAGATTGACCATGGATCATGTACATCATAAATGTGAGGCTCATTCTTCTTTCCTTTGGTTTCTCTCATAATTCTTCCAATACTTTGTGTGATATCCGATTTTGGACTTGCCAGAATAACTGTGTCGAGTGTTGGAATATCGAGCCCTTCATGTGCTTGACTGAACGTTGCGAAGATGATCTTCTTCTTTGAAGATTCCTGGAGAGCAGCTTCTTTCATACCACCCATGTACAGTCCGGATGTCTTCGGGAAACACTGATGAAGAAATTCACAATGTTGTCGACGGTCACTGAGGACTAAAAGTTGTCTCGTACCCGCCGATGCCTTTTTGACGAGTTCCACCAACATCTTATTTCTTGCTCGGTCCTCGACAATTTGAGTAATCATATTAGGCATGGAGATCTTCCCGTTCCGCATAGATGGCGGGGGGTTTCTATAATTCGGGGAATCAAATGTAATCTGAAACACTTCAACTTGTTCTTGATTTTTTCTTTCAACCGCAAAGAATGTGGGACCCATGAACCAATGAAGCACTTTAGTGAGACCATCCTTTCTTTCTGGTGTCGCTGAAAGTCCAAATATATGTTTGGGACACATCTTGAAGAGACTTTGACTGAACACTTTAGCACAAATATGATGTGCCTCATCCACGATGAGTGTTCCGACTGTATCAAAATCGGAGAATGAGTACTCTTTGAGAGAAAGGGACTGAAGCATCGCGATGACAAAATCACATTCAATTTCTTTCTTATTCTGTTGCACAACACCAATCGTAGCACCTGGGCAAAACTGTTGAATACGTTCCCGCCACTGATCCGCCAGAAACTGTTTATGGACGACGATCATCGTTCTGTATCCGAGCTTACACGCTATGGCCAAGGATACCGTCGTCTTGCCGTACCCACATGGTAAAGAAAGTACGCCATGCCCTGCTTTAATTGCTGCTCGGAGGGCATCATTTTGGTGTGTAGTATCCCTGAGCTGTCCGACAAACGTAGTGTTGATGCGGGTGGGCTCAGGTCTCTTGTCCTCTTTGGGTTCTCCAAGTTTAGTAGTTCCGTAGAATCTTGGAACGCAGATTCCATTCTTAGTTGCTCTGAAAACTTTGAAAGGTGGTGGAGGGAATCCATAATCCCCATTGACTATAGGTCTTATCGTAAGTTCCTTTTTAATTTCTGGAATTGGACCACCACTTACCAAGTATCCAGTTCGAGTAAGCATACTTATTTAAAGACGTAAAACTTTAAATGAGTATAAGATGCCTATCGTCGACGTTGAAGAGAACATTAAGAAGATTCGTATGAACATCGAGCAGATGACCCAAGAAGTGTTTAGGCTTCAGGGTATGCTCCAGACTTTTGAAGGATTCAAGAAGGGTGGTCTTACTACCATTGACCTCCCCCAGGATCCCAATCAACCCATTACCGAGGAACTCGAGAGCGTCCAAGAGAAGCCCGAATAATTGCCAACATTCCAAACCCCTTTAAAGTCCACCACGACTTCAACTTCGTCACCCTTTAGTAGAGACTGAATGGGACGTCCTTTGACTTCACACATCACTCTCCTATAACGGAATGGTACCTTCACGGTGAGGACTCTCCCATCGAGTGGGTTGTCGGTATTTTGATTCGCGAGGAGATGTGATTTATTTGTATGCATGCGTTCTATAATTTCCGATACATTTACAGGAATTATAAAACGGATATACTTTTTACTATTAAAGTCATACAATGGTTCGTGTATTTTGGCTACGAACTTCATTGGTTCCTGTTACGATACACTAAGACTAAAACTATAAGTAATACGACGGTGATTAAAATCACTTGTGACAACAAAATTGGCTGGAGAGGTTCCCTCGTCCCAAATTGTTGATGACTTAAGGCCCTCGAGACTTCCACAGCTGCCTCGATACTCGAATACGGTGTGTTTCTGGGGGACATCATACCACACATCGCAACTTTTGAACATTTACCGAAAAAGGGGAGTTGTCCATAGAGACTGAGCACACCCGACGATTGACTGAATTCCCATTTTTTACCTTTCCATTCAGCTCCCCATCCGATACGCATATCAATGGGTTCTGGGAGCTCGAGTTGATTAAGTACTTCAGCTTTCAATCCAGCTGGGTCATATCGCAACACATCATCGGTGAGGTCACATATGACACATGAAATCGTCTTACCATCCGCGAGTACTTTCGGTTGAAGATTCCATCTGGTTTTCGTGGCAATTTCGAGATCTGTTTTAATTTTGATGGGGTTTTCGTAATCAACGAGAACGTTAATGGCACCGTACGTACTCGCTCTAAGTTTCTTATCAGCATCCGGACCCCAATTATCTCCGAGTACTTTGAGGGCTGGACTGTTATCGAGACACAAGAAGAGCATACCATCTTCTATACGTTTTCCACCCGAAAACTTGGCGATGTAACTTTCTTCACTGTAGGCAACACTTTCCAATTCCGTATTGAACACAAAGTTTCCACCTGCTTCCATGACCGCATTTTCCATCGCATCACACATGACTTTACCCGAAACACGTTGTGTGTAGGGTTTTGAAAGACCAACATGATCCAAATTTTTTACGAATTCATAGGCCGACATAACATCCCATGTGACGCCATCCATGATCAATGGGAGGTGTTCAATGACAGCTTGACCACTTTCACTCAGAGTCCCTACAGCTTCTTTCAGAGAAATTGATTTGTATTTTGTAGATTGACTCAATACTTTTGTAAATAAAGTAATCAGAGTTCCATAATCTTTGACATTGAGTGAGCGTAGAGCAAAC
>Ga0208413_1001135_pt1 | contig 17816 bp, 13 predicted proteins | sample AntAceMetag02UKD_FD_184761 | JGI IMG/M metagenome (GOLD analysis project Ga0208413, IMG submission 184761) | Saline lake microbial communities from Ace Lake, Antarctica - Antarctic Ace Lake Metagenome 02UKD (SPAdes) (version 2) | ecosystem: Environmental > Aquatic > Non-marine Saline and... | reverse complement strand
GACTAAAAAGCATGCCGATCCACTTCAGGCAGACTGTCATCAATCGGAATTGGAATTTCAAGCCCTTGGTTCGCGTCAAGTCATCGCGACGTTTGATGGTGGCACGCTGAGCACCGATGGGGGGTCGTTGCTGTTGCGCGATTTGGATCGTTCGATGGGTCTGACCCGTAAACTAGCCGGATGCTTTGTGGACAAGCGTGATGCGAAGCGCATTGATCACTCGGTGCAGACCATGGTGGCTCAGCGCGTGCTCGCAATCGCACTCGGTTATGAGGATCTCAATGATCATCAGACGTTGCGCCACGATCCGCTGCTTTCGGCCGCTGCGGCCAAGGAGCATGGGGAGGTGCTCGCCTCGGCGCCCACGTTGAACCGGCTGGAGTTGTCCAGTCACCGCAGTGGTCGCTACCACAAGGTGAGGGTCGAGGCACCGCAGGTCAGGGAACTGTTGCTCAAGACGGGCGTGCAAAGTTTGCGCCGTGGGCAACGTGAGGTGGTGATCGATTTAGATGCAACCGACGATCCTTTGCACGGCCAGCAGGAAGGGAGATTCTTCCAGGGATATTACAAGTCCTATTGCTATCTTCCGCTGTATGCATTTATCGGCGACGCCATCGTATGGGCGCAGTTACGCACCGCCGATCGCGATGCGTGCGATGGCACCGTGGAGGCGCTCGATCAAATCGTAGCGGCCATCCGGCGACGGTGCCCCCGGGCGCGCATCATAGTTCGGGCCGACAGCGGGTTTTGCCGTGAGTCGATCATGGTCTGGTGCGAATCGCACGGGGTCGACTACGTGCTGGGATTGGGCCGCAACAAACGGTTGGTGGCCGAGTTGGCTGCGGCCCTAGCGCGGGCCCGCATGCGGGCCTGCCAGTGCGGCGGGACGGCCCGAGTGTATCATGATATTGACTACACAACCTTGACCAGCTGGAGCCGGTCGCGCCGAGTGATCGGCAAGGCCGAGTGGCTGCGCGACAAGGCCAACCCCCGATTCATCGTCACCAGTCTGAAGCGTAATGGTGAGGAACTCTACGAACGGGTTTATTGCGCCCGCGGGGAGATGGAGAACCGGATCAAGGAGCAACAGCAGGATCTGTTTGCCGATCGACTATCATCAGCGGGCTTCGCGGCCAATCAACTGCGGTTGTGGCTCTCGGCCTTTGCCTATCAGTTGGTGGAACGTCTACGCGCGTATGCCCTCAAAGGCACCGCGTTGGCCCAAGCCACGGTGGGCACGATCCGACTCAAACTGTTCAAACTGGCCGCGCGCGTTGAGGTATCGGTTCGACGGATACGGGTGCGATTGAGCGAGTCGAGCCCGAGCCGGGCGCTCTTTGCCCACGTCTGGCAAAAGTTACGAGCCCTGCCAGGCTGAATCCGGCTTTTGCTCCAACCCCATTGCGACGCTAGCGACCAATCCCGGGCGGAGCTATGCCTGTATAACTCTAAAAAAGCGTCAAAATGTCCCGAAATTAGCGAAACCGGGGCTGATCGACGGGGCCGATGACAGCCGATACCGTCACGACAAATCTGACGCTTCCTTGAGACCAAAATAGAGCATCTTTTCAACTTTTACGCCCCCTCAATAAACTTGGTGAAATATGCGGGCTAGATCCCGGTCGCGGGCATGTTGGTAGAAATCTGCAGTGAGAAGGAAACGTTGGTGCATCCAACGGTAGTTTTCGCAGCGGGATGCTGGCATCCAATCGACCATGGCCCAGAGATTGGGGTTAGGGTCTTTTCCGCCAAATCGGGTTGCTGCTTGAGAACCGGTAAAGAGGAATCCCACTTTTGCGCCGGTCTTTTCTGCGAAGTCATTCACGCACCTTTTGGCCCCGGTTGCTGGGCGCGGAGACTGGGTGATCGGGTCCTTCGCTTCGCCCCATTTTTCGGGATCTTCATTGATGCCGGAGTGAGAAACGAGAATCGTGTTTCTTAAGTTTTCGGCGGTGGCACCGTGAGCATATGCCTATTCTGGGTTGAATGCAGCGGTAGGCAAACCCAATTGGCCCGGGTTGGATCCAGTAGAATCGGTTCTCGTCACGACTTGCCAAAATTTGCTCAACGGCATTCGCCACCGCTGCATCATATTCAGGATACACCCCTTCGGCGGCCTACTCTGCGAGCGTATCAGTCTTCATTTCCGGACGCCATAGATTAAAGAATTCACTTCGATCGTAGCCAAAACGCCCGGCGGCGATGAGGACGCTTTGGTTGTTTTTCTCCAGCTTCATTTCATCGAATTGATTTCCGCGTCGGTGGTGAGAAAAGAGCACAAATTGTCTAGGGCGTGTTTTCTGGCGTGATAGCGTTCCACTTCATCTTGCGGATTTCTCCAATGGATGCGCAGGGCTTGGCAGGATGTGGACCGGATTGCCTCTTGCTTGGTTTAGGCGGTAGGAGGACGCTATTGTAGTGCTCGCTTATGATCTGTTGCGTTCCTCTTTCTTCGTTTGGTGTGCCGCCAGTCTCGCCGTAAATGCCGCGCTGGCGGACGAGTCAGCATTGACGTTTTCCGATGCGTGGCAACGCGTTCGCGAAGATAATCCCGCCCTCGCGGCTGCTCGGCTGGAGACTGATCGGCGCGGTCGGGAACAGCGCGCAGCGCGCAGTCTATACGGCCCGCAGGTTGAGCTGGTGGGGCGTTACACGATTATCGACGAACCCATTGTGATCGATCTCGATCCGATTCGTAGTGCCCTGCTCTCACTGCACCCCGCGGTGCCTTCCGCGGCGATCCCGTCGTTTGTCCAACCCGTGCAGGACGAGCATTTCATGCGCGCGCAACTGACCGCGGTCTGGCCCGTCTATGCCGGCGGGCGCATCCGAGCCGCGCAGGAGGCAGCGACCGCCGGGGTAGCCGAGGCCAAAGCGAGTGTGCGTAACACTTCGGGCAGTCTTTTTAGCGAGCTCGTTCGCCGCTATTACGGAGCACAATTGGCGCGCGCGGTGAGGGCGACGCGAGCGGAGGCGTTGACCGGTCTGGAGGAGCATTTACGTCAGGCCGAACTCCTAGAAACCGAAGGCCAGATTGCGCGAGCCGAGCGGCTGCACGCGCAAGTCGCTCGGGATGAGGCTTGGCGCGAGCTTCGGCGGGCCGAGTCTCAGGTGGCGATCGCGCAAGCCGCCCTAGCCGGTCTCTTTGGTAGCGAACAATCGGTTAAGCCGGTCTCACCGCTGTTTCTGGTGACCGAACCCTTGGCTCCATTACCCGCGTTTGTGATGGCCGCGGAGGAGAATCACCCGGCACTCGATATCATCGAGGCCAAGCGAGAGCAGGCCGTGGCGGGCGTGGCGGTGGAAAAGAGGCGGCTAAAGCCCGAGGTGTATTTGTTTGGCGCCAAGGAGCTGGATCGCGGCGATCTGACGTTGCTCGATCCTGATTGGGCCGCGGGTGTCGGTGTGAGGGTGGTCCTTTTTGAACGTTCCGATCGCACGCATCGCTTGGCCGCGGCCAAGCTGCGGGAACGTCAGGTGGCGCTGCTGGTAACCGATCTACGAAACAACCTCCGCATTCTGGTGGAGAAGTCCTACCGTGAGGCCGATCTCGCTCGCGACCAGTATGCGTCGCTCGACTCGACCTTGGCTTTGGCCCAAGAAAACTTACGGGTGCGTGAATCCGCCTTTCGGGAGGGGGTGGGAACATCCCTCGATGTGGTGGATGCCCGAACCACCTTGGTGCGGGCCGAAACGGCCCGCGCACTGACTACGGCCCAGTATGCGGTCGCGCTGGCCAACCTGCTCGAAGCGAGTGGTCAGCCCGATCAATTTTTTGAATACGAGGCCCGCGCCACGGAAAGAATTCTCCTATGAAAAAGCTGAGTATTATTTTGTTTGTCGTCGTTGGATTGGCCGTCGTGACGTTTCTTGCGATCGGGCTTGCGCTGTCGTTTCAGCCCACGCCGGTGGTGCTCGAAGGCGAAGTTGAAGCGACCGAAATTGATGTCGCCGCGAAGCTGCCCGGTCGCGTTGATAGCGTGCGGGTGAGGCTTGGAGACACCGTCCTGAGCGGCGATCTCTTGTTCACCCTTTCCAGTCCCGAGGTGGAGGCCAAACTCACTCAGGCCAAGGCCGCCCAGGCCGCCGCGGAGGCCGTGAGTCGCAAGGCCGAGGCGGGGGCACGCCGGCAGGAAGTACTCGCGGCGCGCCAACAGTGGGCCCGCGCGAAAGCGGCGGCCGAACTCGGCACCATTACATTGCAGCGGGTCGAGCGATTGCTGGTCGAGGGCGTCGTGCCGCAGCAACGACGCGATGAAGTGGCCGCCCAAGCCAAGGCCGCCGTGGCCGCGAGCGTCGCGGCGCAAGCGATGGCCGAGATGGCCGAGGAAGGCGCGCGGGAAGAGGACAAGGCCGCGGCTGCCGCCCTCGTCGCGCAGGCCGGAGGGGCAGTTTCCGAAGTCGAAGCCTATTTAGCCGAGACGCAGATTCACGCCCCCACGGACGGTGAGGTGGCGGCGCTCCTCATCGACGTCGGCGAAATCGCCCCGGCTGGTTTCCCCGTCATTACCTTGGTCGATCTGGATGATATCTGGGTGGTCTTTCAGATTCGGGAAGATCTGCTGGCCGACATCGGCATGGGGACCGAATTCACCGCGCGCTTGCCGGCCCTCGGTGACCGCGAAGTGCGACTGCAGGTCGACTATCTCTCCGCGCTCGGAGCCTTTGCGACGTGGCGGGCGACGAGTGCATCGAGTGGGTTTGATCTCAAAACATTTGAGGTTCGCGCCCGGCCGGTGGAGCCCGTTGCGGGGCTGAGGCCGGGCATGACGGTGGTGGTGCCGTGGGGGACGCGATGACTGCGATGCGCGCCGTGTTGCGGCGCGAGTGGGAAGACATCCGCGCCTCTCCGCTCGCGCAAGCTCAGTTGCTCTGGCTGCCAGTGGCGACCATCGCGCTGCTGTGGGCGGTCTTCATCCGCGGCACGGCGACGGAGCTACCGTTGGCGGTCGTCGATCTCGATTCCTCTTCGGCGTCGCGCCAATTGGTGCGCTCGCTCGATGCTTCACCCGGACTCGCGGTGACGTTGCGCACCGAGTCGCTGGAGACCGCGCGGTCGGCGGTGCGTCGCGGCGACGTTGAGGGGATTGTCCTGATCCCGGCAGATTTTTTGCGCGACCTGAAACGCGGTCAGGTCAGCGAAGTCACGGCATGGTTCAATGCGCAGTTTCTACTGACGGGCAACGTCCTCTCGCGGGAATTACAGACCGGGGTGCTGACGTTTTCGGCGCAAGTCTCGGCGGGCAGTCGGCTGGCACGCGGGGATTCCAAGACCGCCGTGGAGATCAATCTGCAACCGATCGCGGCGCGGCGCGACACGTTGCATAATCCCTATCTGAACTATGAGCCGTTTTTAGTGGCAGGATTGGCGGCGGCAGTGGTGCAGATGTTTGCCATGCTCGGTGCGGTGCGGGTGGTGGGACGGGAATTACGTGACGGCACGGCGGGGGAGTGGCTGGCGACGGGCGACGGGTCAATCATGACGGCGGTGGTCGGGAAATTGGTTTGGCCGACGGTTTCGGGCGTGGTGGTGGGCGCGGCGTTCTTGGCGGGCCTGCACGGTTGGTCGGGTTGGCCGATGCCGGGCAGTTGGGCCGTGTTGCTCGGTGGGTTGGTGCTCATGGTGCTCGCTTACGAAGGGCTCGGTTTGCTCGTGCTAGGCATGACCGCGAATTACCGGCTCGCGAGTAGTGTGGCGGCGTTTGTGACGGCGCCGGCGCTGGCGTTCGCGGGGTTGACGTTTCCGCTCAGTAGCATGCCGGCGGCAGCCGAAGCATGGGGCCGGGTGCTACCGCTCACGGCGTTCGTTCGCCTCCAAATTGAACAAGCGGGACGCGGTTCTCCGGTGCTCGAGTCATGGCCGGAGCTCAGCTGGCTTGGCGGCGTGGCGTTGGTGAGTCTGACCTGCGCCCTGCCGCTGCTACGGAAGCGGGCGCGTGCGCCGGAATGCTGGGGGCGACGATGAACGCATTGATCACCGGATTTACCCAGACCCTGCGGCGGATTTTTACCGATGGCGGCGTGCTGCTGTTGTTGGTCGGAGCGATCATAATTTACTCGATGTTTTATCCGCTGCCTTACTTGCGTGAGGTGGTGAAAGAATCTCCGGTCGGCGTGGCTGATCTCGATCAGTCGAGTCTGAGTCGGCAACTCGTCCGGTGGGTGAATGCGCACGAGGCGGTGGCGGTGGTGCGGCGAACCGGGCAGCCCGCGGTACTCGAAGAAGCGATCTTGGCGGGGGAGATTGATGGCTACCTGATTATTCCCGCCGGATTCCGCGAGGACGTCCTGCGAGGGCGTCGGGCGGTGATTGTCTACGGCGGCGATGGCGGGCGTTTTCTGGTGCTCAAGCAAGTGTTGACGGGCTTCGCAGAAGCAACGGGCACGCTGTCGGGTGGGATCGATGTGCGGCGACGCATGGCGGGCGGTTTGAGTAAGGATCAAGCAGTCAACGCGCAGTCGCCCGTGGCGTTGCATCTGCGCCCCTTGTTTAACCCGAGGGAGGGTTACGGCAGTTATCTGATTCCGGCGGTGTTTGTGTTAATCCTGCAGCAAACGCTGGTGCTCGGGGTGGGCATGATTTTTGGCACCGATCGCGGGCGGATGCGGAGCGCGGGAATACCGGTGGAGAGTGAATCGACGGCGTGGTTGGTGGGTAGGTTTATTGGGGGCAGTGCCGCTTATGTGGCGCTCTACGCGGTGCATTTGATTTTCTATCTCGGGTTCTGTTTTTGGTTGTTCGACATCCCGCGGGGCGGTGACCCGGTCGCACTCGCGGTCTTCGCGGTGCCATTCCTGGGGGCTATCGTCCTTTTTGGTCAGATGTTGGGTGGACTTTGCGCGGAACGGGAAACGTCGGTTCAGGCGGTCTTGGTCACCTCGCTGGTCTTTCTGTTTCTGGCGGGCTTTGCCTGGCCCCTTGCGCTGATGCCCGCGCCGTTGCGTTGGCTGGCGCACCTCGTGCCGTCGACGGCGGGTATCCAAGGGTTTCTGCGACTCAATCAGATGGGCGCGAGTCTTGCCGAAGTGAGCCACTGGTGGTGGACTCTATGGGCGCTGTGCGTTGCCTATGGGTGGCCGGCCTGGCGCAGTTGGCGTCGGGTTTATACCGTTGGTCGATCGGAACGGTCAGAGCGGAATAGCACTTAGCTGAGAAGGTTGATTGCCGTTAATTTTGGGCAGAAAAAGGGCACCCGACAGGGACAGGTTTTTGGCAGCGGCTGCTGCGTGATGAGCCCTTAGTCGGTGTTCACGTCGATCACGACGCGGCCTTTGACCTGACCTTTGAGAATGTCAGCCCCGAGCCGAGGGACGTCGGCCAAGGTGGCGGGTCGGACCATCGTGTTGAGCTTGTCCAACGGTAGGTCCCGCGCGAGGCGTTGCCATGCGGTGACACGTTGTGCGTAGGGCTGTAACACGCTTTCGATTCCCAGTAGATTGACGCCCCGGAGGAGAAAAGGAATCACGGTGGTGGGGAGGGAAGAGCCACCGGCGAGACCGACCGCCGCGACCGACGCTCCGTATTTCAACTGGCCGATTAGCCGGGCCAGCATTTCGCCGCCGACCGCATCGACGCAGCCCGCCCAGACCGCCTTTTCGAGAGGCTTATGCACCACGGTGTCGAGGTCGCTGCGCGGAATTATGCGCGTGGCGCCCAGGGCGGTGAGGTAGTCGGCCGTTTCGGGGCGACCCGTGACGGCCGCCACGTCGTAGCCGAGATGACTGAGGATGGCGGTCGCGATTGAACCCACGCCGCCAGCCGCTCCGGTGACCAGCACCTCGCCTTGACCGGGTTTGAGGCCGTGGTCCTCGAGGGCGAGCACCGCTAGCATCGCGGCAAAGCCGGCCGTGCCGATCGCCATGGCTTGGGCCGTGGTGAGGCCGCTGGGCAGGGGAACCAGCCAATCAGCCTGCACCCGCGCTTTTTGGGCAAAGCCGCCCCAATGCTTTTCGCCCACGTTCCAGCCGGTGAGAACGACCCGGTCACCGGGCTGGTAACGGGCATCGTCCGACGCCTCCACCGTGCCGGCGAAATCAACGCCGGGCACGTGGGGGTAGTGGCGCACGAGGCCGTTGCGGGGCTGCATGCAAAGACCGTCCTTGTAGTTGATCGTGGTGTGATCGATCGCGACGGTGACATTGCCCGCAGGTAAACGATCATCGGACAATTCCTGTAAGGTGGTGGTGACGGCGGATGGACCGCTCTCTTCGACGAGGATAGCTTTAAAACTCATAGATTATCAGCGAGTTTGGCGGAAGTTTCGCGGGAGGCCAGTGCCTCCGTCATTTAGTTCGTTGGGCCCGTAAAGGCGAATGGTTAATCGCCAAAGACCCCGTTCGAGGTGCCCAAATTGGTTCAATTTATTCGATCTGATCATTTTGAGAGAGGTGAAGAGAGGGGCGTTCCATTCGCGGCAGTCGTGCTCAAATTTCATGAGGATCGGCTTCGCGGTTGGAACTCGGTTTAAAGCAACGGGCTCCGCGGACCGGTTAAAGCTGCATCATGCTCAGAACGTGAAACTCCGATGCCTTACCGCTCCAAGCGGGAACGCCCCAAATAGCGGAACTATTCCTTCAGGCTCCGTCTATGACCACCAGCCACAAGGTGCTGATCTCTTTGGTGCAGCCGGATTGCTGCAGCCAAGGGGAGGAGGATGATTTCACCCGGAGAGTCAGGTGATTCGCTGTATTGCCACGCCGGGAATCCTGTTCGAGGGTCGGAGGTGATGCCTTCGCCGCCCCGCTCCCAGCCCGAGATTGCCGATATCCTCGCCCTCGCGTCGGCACTCGAAGGCGAAGCACAACGCGGTTCACGCGAACGGGCACTCCGGGATAAGCGCTTCGCGGCCAGTCTGGAAACCGCCACCGGAGATCGCTGCGGCCAGGCCCTCGCCTGGCTCGATGCGGTCGAAGCGGATGACGAGGCGGTGGGGCGGCTGCATCAACAGGCGGAAACAGCTTTGCACGTCACCGAACTTGGGCTCGTGGCGTTGGCCATCCTGTTGGGGGTGGGCGCGACCTTGGGCGCGTTCTATTTTGACGGTTCAGGGCGGGTGAATGCGGTTTCCGTGTTGGCGGTTCTGGTCGTCCTGCCCGGGCTCTTTTTGATTCCCTTTAGCTTCGCGGCTTTACCCGAACGTATCGCGCAACGGCTCCCCGGAGTTCGTTTGGCTGCACTGCTCAGCCGGGGGGGCGGAGCCGGCCGGCTGGCCCCGCTGCTCTGGCGGGTGTTCCCGCGGGAGCTCCGGGATTCCCTGGCCTTGCTTTCGGGTCGGCTGACCCGGCACCAGAGCCTCTACGCCGGCCTGCAAAAGGGGATGATCTTGCGTTGGTCGCAGCTGTTTGCGCTCTCATTTCAACTCACCGTGCTCATTGCGTGTCTTGGGCTGGTCGTGTTTAGCGACTTGGCCTTTGGCTGGAGCACCACGTTAACCTCTGGTGACGCGGCTTTGGATGCGTATCGGGTGCATCGGGTGACCTCGGCGATAGCCTGGCCGTGGAGCGGAGTGCTCCCCGATGCCCGCCCGTCGCTGGCGCTGATCGGGGAGTCCCGGTATTTTCGGGTGGTCGCAGATTCATTGTCGCTGACGCAGGCCGCGCGCCTCGGGGGCTGGTGGCAGTTTGTGGTGCTCACGATCGGGGTCTACGGGCTGTTGCCTCGGCTGATCACCCTGGGGTTTGCCCGCTTTCGACTGCGCGCGAGTAGCCGGGCGGTGGTGTCCGCCAGTCCGGGGTTGTCGGCCCTGCTGCGCCGCTTGCACCGGGCCCGAGTGGAATCGATCGCGGTCGAACCCGAGGCCAACGAAGCCGCCGTAAAAACGGAACGCGCCCAGCCCTCTGCCATGGGGGGGGGCCACATCCAGGTCGTGCTCAATTGGTCGGGAGTGCCGCTGGATCACACCGAGATCACTCAGCTGTTTCCCCAGGCCAGTATCCATGCGGCCGGCGGGACGGCGACCTTGGCCGCGGATAAGACCTTGGTGGAGCAGCTCGGCTGCGGCACTGGGGAACCGATCCTGATCCTCGTTAAAGGTTGGGAGCCGCCTCTCATGGAATTCATGGATTTTCTCGCGAGTTTACGTCGCGCTCTAGGCCAGCCGCCTCCGATCATCGTGCTCCCAGTCGGCTTGGACGAAACCACGGGCGAACTTCCACCGGCGTCGGTTGACCAGCTCAAGCGCTGGCGGAACAAGGTGGCTGAAATCGGCGATCCGTGGCTGCGAGTCGCCTCAAACCTCGAGGAGGTGCAGTCGTGAGCACCGCGCCTACTTTTGCCTTGGTCGGCCACCCCAATAAGGGCAAGTCGAGTCTGGTCTCGACCCTGGCGCGGGATGCCTCGGTGCGGGTTGGGCCTGAGCCCGGCACGACGATTCAGGCGCGCGAATTCCCGCTGCGAATTGGCGGTCAGTTACTTTACACGCTGGTGGACACCCCTGGTTTTCAACGGGCCCGAGCGGCGCTGGAATGGATGAAGCAGCATGAGACCGATGCCGGGTCGCGCGCAGGTGTCGTTGCGCGCTTTGTGGAAGTGCATGCGCCCGACGAGCGTTTCCGCCATGAGTGCGAGCTGCTGCGCCCGCTGGTGGCCGGTGCCGGCCTCATCTACGTGGTGGATGGGGCGACTCCCTATGGCTCGGAGTATGATGCCGAGATGGAGATCCTGCGCTGGACCGGTCAACCTAGTCTGGCCGTGATCAACCCCATCGGCGCTCCGCGATTCGTCGAGCCTTGGCGAGGGGCGCTGGAGCAGTTTTTTCGGGTGGTCCGCGTGTTGGATGTGCTTGAGGCACCCTTTGATCGGCAAATCGATTTGTTGCGCGCCTTCGGGCAGTTGCGGGACGGATGGCGTGATTCGGTGGATACGGCCGTGGTGGCTTTGGTCAACCATCGGGCGCAGCAGGCGGATGATGCCGCGCGCGGTATCGCGGAGCTGGTGAGCTCCGCGCTCACGCATCGGGAGATCAAGGACATTGGTCGCCACGATGATCCCACCCACCACACCGCCGCATTGGAGCAGGATTATCGCGGCCGCCTGCGTCAGCTGGAAAATAAAGCCCGCCGCGAGGTTGAGGGGATCTATGGCTTCGACGACTTGGATCGAGAGGAGGTGGACATGACGGTGCTCGATACCGATCTGCTTTCCCAGGAGAGCTGGTTGGTCTTCGGCCTGCAAAAGCGGGATCTCGTGGTCGCCGGGGCGACTGGTGGCGCGCTCGTCGGGGGAGTGGTGGACGTGTCGCTGCTCGGGGCATCATTCCTCGCTGGCTCGCTGGTCGGCGGCTTGGTCGGAGGAGCCCTGGGGTATTTCTCGTCGGACAGGCTCGCGGAACTCAAGATGCTGAACCAACCCATGGGCGGGCGCCGCCTACGTTATGGTCCCACCCGCAATCTCCAGTTTCCCTTTGTTCTGCTTAACCGGGCCGTCCTACATCACGCCATGGTGGCGGGCCGCACTCACGCTCAACGGGGCCGCCTGATCCTCACGCAAGAGGGCAAAGTCGTCCCGATCGCGACGCAATCCGACGGATCCACAAAGCAGCTAAGCGCGGTCTTTACCCGCCTGCGCCGCACCGATCCGGGGAGCACCTCATGGGTCGCTGCGTTGGCCGAACTTACCCAAATCGTGGCAGACCTCATGTCCCGTGAGACCTAAGGTGGAGTCTAATGCCACCGGCTTCCCGGAAGCGCTCGAGGTTGAATTTATGATTCGGCGACGGCCTGTTTTTGGATTCGAGAACTAAACCGGGGTAACGTCGAAAATCACGGTGGGTCTCTCAAGCTATCCTCGATCGTTGGACCGAACCGGGGGATAACGCGTGGGGCGAGCAGCCGTATATGAACGGGGCATCCCGACCACGTGAGTTCATGGGTAGATTTCAGTGATACTGATATAAGCATTTGCTCCCTCATGGCTACCCCGATTTCAAAACGCGGTAGTGAACTGTTTTGGAATCAAGCAACCGCGCAGCCCCATGATCGAGGAAACCGAAAGCGGATAATCCAGAACGACGCTGAGTTAGGCGGCGGGCGGAGCGAGTCAACGCTTCGAGGATCTCGGCAGGCGTTGACCGCCGGCGTATTACCGCACCAACCGAGCCATGCGGGGAGCAGCGAAGGTCCTCGGTCTTCCGGTTGTTGACCAAATCAAGTGGCTAACTAATAGTATCGGGAAAACGGATATGTAGGGGGCATGCCTAGCGAAATGATCGTGGGAGCCCTTACCCTCAGGTATGAGGATTTGACGGAGAGACCTTACGAAGAGGGTGGGGGGGGGAGGGAACACCGCGCGGAGCGATCGTCGCGTCCAGCGTAAGGGAGCGGGCGCGGACACCAGTTATTTCCGCGGCACCAGCCTTCTTCCCGCGCGGAGAGAATTCGGATGGCAGGCCAGCTGAAAAAACTAAAGGATGATCACACACGAATGCTGGCTGACCAGTGTCCGATACGGGCTCCGCTGAGCGACCTGCTTGCGGCGGTCTCGATTCTTTTTCCCCCGGGGCCAACGCATTCCGTGGATTCGTTTTCGCAATCTTGATTAACCCGAAATCGTCCCGATTTTGGGTGAGGTGTGTTTCGATTTCAGGTTACTAGGAAAGAAAGAGCATCTCGCATTGATTATCTAAATAATTGGTTACTAACGTTTAATAATATTTAAACAGGTTGGCACGGAGAGTGCAAAGGAAGTTTTGGAAAAGCGATCTTCGCTGCTCCCTCATCTCTAATTCAAACCCTCAAAATCCGCCCGGCGGTTTCCGAACATGAAAAATTCCATTAAAAATATCTCTATCGCTCTATTGAGCACTGTCCTTCTTGCCACCTCCGCTCTCGCTTCGTCCGACTCAGATCGTTCGAACGTTAATGCGGAAAATTTGGTTCCGCCCCAACCCATTAAAATAGTCACTCCGAAAATTGCCGATCGCCATGCGGGACGTCTCATCCGGGTCCGCCTCAAGGTTGATTCCCGTGGCCAGCCTCACGATGTTCAGGTGGTTAATTCAATGGAGAAGATGCTGATCAATCAGATAGTCAAAGCGGTTTCCCAGTGGGAATTTGCGCCGGCCACCCGCGACGGAGTTGCGGTTGAAACCCGCGTGATGTTGCCACTCGAGGTTCGGCTGGGCCAACACTCGTAATGGCGTGCCTTTTTGCCCTGGGTCCGACGACTAAATGTTGGACCCCGGGGACAAAATAAGGGTGAAGTCAGACTGACTGACATTTTTTGGTGCAGGGAATGCGAGGACTCAACGGAAAGAACTGAACAAGTAGAAGTGGTCGTTTCGTTGATATCGGTAATTCAGAGCAATCCAAGGGGGCAGACTTTGCACATTGGACAAATTTGCTTCTGTTTCCTCGCGTCGCCATCGCGTCCATCCGACGACTCAAAATTCTTGCAGTGGCCTTAGAAGAGATGGGCGGTTTCTTCCCGGAAGTGATTAAACTGCGGGGCAAAAGTCGCCTCCAACTACGTCATACCTTCGACCAAGTTTGCCGGTGGGGTTTCAACCGCCAAGTGATAGTGATTCGACTTCAGGCACCACGCATGCACCACCCACCCTGATTTTGTCGCCGCTTCATTTTAGGTAGTCGATGAACGAATCCCTCGCGCCTTCTTTTGTGACTATCGCCGTTCGGTATTCGCCCCGATTCGTCACACGGTAACCGCCCCCCTTTGTATTCCAAACGTAGTTTACGAGCCATGTTTCCTGTCCTCCCGAATTTTCAATTCGGTGTAATGTGCAAAGTCTGACCTCGTGGATCTGCCGTGATGCGGAGAACTTCGCCAAATTGCACCCAACCCGTCTAATCGTCGCCGCTGCCGTCTAGGAGATGGAGCACGGGATAGTCGCGTTCGGAAGATTCGTAGTCGGGAGGAATTTAGCCAACAGCGAGGCGAGGTTTATGCGGTGGACGGGCAGAGTTTCGTTTTTTTCGGGGAAGGATTTATCGTAAGTACTCAAAACAAAAAGTCGGATTGAATAGAGGTTAAACCACGGTTTTTGAATCATAGACCGCACCTCTAGGTTTCCTGCGACCATCAGGGGGGGGGGAGAGCTCTGAAAGATCCAATCCACTTGTTGTTTTACCTGCAGTCCAATAAATCGCTTACATTGATATTTAAAGCCCGACGAGCGAGTGCGTTTCCACCAGATCATAAAGTAGCCATGTAATAAGCAGTACCTAAACTCATTAATGAGGGTTATTCTTTCCATTTGGCGCATTTTATCACGATCCCTGCTTGTATTGGTATCGTGCCAGCGATACCGGAACAAAGGGCGTGCGAGGAATTTTAATTTTCTGGATTTCGCAATCTGCAACATCAGATAGGTATCCTCTAAAGGTGACACCTCAGAGTAACCGCCGAATCGGTCAATAACCGCCTTTTCGATTAAATAGCCATTGGGTACGTGGTTTCCTAGTAATAAATTGGCATAGGCTCCAAATTGATCTGATAAAAAATCTAGGTCTGGCCTAGTTTTACGTAGAAAATCATCAAACCCAAGAAAGCTTGCCGTATTTTTGTCATACGTAATATTTAATTTGTCGTTCCAGAAGCATTTTTTACCTCGATTATCAATCAAGCTGTTACCGCCGACAACCAACCCGTAATCCGAGTTTCTTGACAAAAATTGATGTAATATTGTCAGCGCGTCCTCTTCTGCTACATCGTCGGATGCTATAATATAAATATATTTTCCGAATGCTAATTGTAAGCCCCGGTTGAGTGTCTTGACGATTCCTTCATTTCTTTGGTTAATAAATTTGAATGAAATAAATCTTTCGGTGCACTCTTCGCGTAATTCTGTAATTACATTTATTGAATTGTCGTTGGAGCCGTCATTTAGTATAATTAGCTCGATGTTTTTATAGGTCTGTTCAATAATACTTCTGATGGTTTTCTCCACATAGGCCTCGTGGTTGTAAACGGGTATGATGACCGAAATTAAATCGAATTTTAGTGTTTCAGGGGGCATTACTTAACTTGAATCTCAAATGTATTAATTGCTTCAATTATCCTATTTACCTGGCAAGCAGAGAGCCGAGGGGAGATAGGTAGGCTTAATGTTTGGTGCTGTAGTGCTTCGGTAATCGGGTGAAGGCAGGATGAATATTCCTTGTATGCAATTTGGTTGTATGGCGCGATCGGATAGTGAATTATACACTGTATGCTGGCTTTCGACATGTAATCCATTAGCTCATCTCGATATTCGGTCTTGATAACAAATAAGTGCCATACATGCGCGTCCGGACAGCAGGCTTCTGGTAATGTTAACACCGGGTTCTTAATGCCCTTAAGATAGTGGGTCGCAATTCTTCTGCGTGCATGGTTATCTCTTATTAAGTACTTCAACTTAACGAGCAAAAATGCCGCCTGGATTTCATCAAGCCTACTATTAATTCCCCTAAAATCGTTCACGTAGCGTTTTGAAGAACCGTAGTTCCCAAGGTATCGGACGAGCTTCGAAAGCTCAGCATCATTAGTAGTCACTGCGCCAGCATCGCCGAGGGCGCCAAGGTTTTTGCCGGGATAAAAACTGAATCCGCTGGCGTCACCCAGGTTTCCGGCTTTACGACCACGAAAGATCGCACCGTGCGCCTGTGCGCTGTCTTCAATCAAAAGTAAGCCGTGTTCTTTGGCTATGCGGTCAAGTTTGTCGAATTCAGAGATTTGTCCATATAAGTGGACCGCGAGAATTGCCCTTGTTTTGTCAGTAACGCCAATCCTGACTTTTTCAGGATCAAGATTATAGGTTGTTTCATTTGGCTCGATGAATATAGGGGTAAGCCCATTTTCAGTAATCGCTAGGACTGACGCGATATAGGTATTGGCTGGAACAATTACTTCATCCCCTTTCTTAAGTTTCCCCATTTCCAAATAGGCACGAAAAATAAGGTGTAATGCGTCCAAACCACTGGCAACACCAACGCAATATTTCACCCCGCAGAATTCAGCAAAGGCGCATTCAAACGCATTCACCTCAGAACCATGAAGGTACCATCCAGAATCGATCACGCGCGCCGCAGCCTCTTTTAATTCTTCCTTATAGTGATCATTTACTTCTCTGAGACTTAAAAAAGGAATCAAAGTATTTTTATTCTCAGTCTTCATTTTGCTGGATTACCTTTTACGGTTGTGTTTGGAGGCACATCTTTCGTTACGACTGATCCTGCCCCTACCATAGAATTTTCACCAACAGTAATTCCTGGGAGAATAGTAGCGTTGGCCCCAATTGAAGCGCCTTTGCAAATTAGCGTTCTTGAAGCTTCAAATACTAAGTTCTTCGAACGTGGAAATTTATCGTTGGAAAACGTTACATTTGGACCAATAAAGACATCATCTTCAATGGTGGTGCCATCCCATAAATAAACACCGTTTTTTATGGTAACTCCTCTGCCCACAACGACATCGTTTTCAATAAAACAATGGGAGCAGATAGTGCAATCATCGCCAACGACGGCGAGTGGTAAAATTACATTAAATTGCCATATTTTACAGTTTTTACCAATATTGACTGACTGGATGTCGGAAAGAGGATGGGTCACGTGTTTTTAGCCTTTATAAATGCGTTATAATTCCGAATGTAATCGTTCTCGTCATAATGTTCACTTGCGAGGGCCAAAAGCACACAATCCGAACTAAACTGATCTATTTCCCTCCAAACAAAATCATCAATGTATAAGCCTTTGCAAGGATTGTCTAGCAAGACGCTAGTGCGAGTTTTACCATCGTCTAATGTAAAGTTACATGAGCCGCTAACTGCAATGACTACCTGTTTCAACGCTTTATGCGCGTGAAACCCTCGGGATATGCCCTCTTTTGTATCAAACATATAGTAAATACGTTTAATATCAAAGGGCACATTTCCTAATTGCTCTAAGGCAATCAAAGATCCTCTGTCGTCGCCGCAAGGTTGAAAGTTAAGGATTTGAAAACCTACGTCGTTAGTCATGTGGCGCTTGCTTGTTTTGGGTCCAGTTGTTTCGCAAACCCATTTTCAGGAGTAAGCCACTGGGATCGGGCCGTTAGTGGCGACGTCGTCCAACGGACTCTTCCGGATCGAGAAGATGGTTTCGATAATGGCCTGACCAGCTCACTTTGAAGCCAATAATAAGAGGAATTTAGGCTAATCGCCCAAGCTTACCATTTACCGGAAACAATTGATTGCCGCTGCAAGTACAGCATCCATTTTGCGTCGCTTAATTCAATGAAGAATCGGTAGTCGGAAGAGGTTTTCATGTTCACGGGCGGATGAACGGCGGGAGGGGCGGAGAAGCGAGGACATTGCTTGAACCGTGACCAAACAACGACGGATCAGTTTGAGGGGATCTGTCAGCAATCAAGCAACGTCCCCTTTTGGCTCTTCACCTTTAGGGCGTGGCCTGCTGGCGCGGAGGAGCGCGACCGATCCGCCAAGCCGCAATGGGTTTTCGTGCGCTCAAGGACGGGGGAAGAGGGCAAATCGATCGACGAGGAAGAGAGCGACAAACTATAATGACTCCGGTGATCGTTCGCGATTCTAAGTTTCCCGGGCCCACTATGGGGTCGGGGGACCATCCAGAGTTTCAAATCAGTTGCCGTTTCCCCCGTCACGCTATCAGAGATTTTCTAGTTTGAACTGGTAGCCCGAGCGAATGGACCTACTCGTTAATCGTCAATCGCAGCTCGTGAGTTATGGGGCAATCCAGGGGGTAGAGCAATCCAAGGGGGCAGACTTTGCACATTGGACAAATTTGCTTCTGTTTCCTCGCTTCGCCATCGCCTCCATCCGACGACTCAAAATTCTTGCAGTGGCCTTAGAAGAGTGGGGGGGGGGGGG
>Ga0208413_1001129_pt1 | contig 17892 bp, 15 predicted proteins | sample AntAceMetag02UKD_FD_184761 | JGI IMG/M metagenome (GOLD analysis project Ga0208413, IMG submission 184761) | Saline lake microbial communities from Ace Lake, Antarctica - Antarctic Ace Lake Metagenome 02UKD (SPAdes) (version 2) | ecosystem: Environmental > Aquatic > Non-marine Saline and... | reverse complement strand
TCTATTATATTTAGCCACAGTCCAGCATTGTGGGTCAGTTACGTTAAATTTGTTTGCTGTAAAACTGGGAAGCAGCAATCAAACAATTAGCTTTCAAAGGAACTTATGAGAGCGCTTGAACAGCCAGTTTTGCTACTTTTTCGACTACCTGCTCTAGGCTGAGTCTAGTCGTATCAATAACAAAAGCGTCTTTAGCAGGTTTAAGAGGCGACATCTCTCGCTCACTATCCCGCTGGTCCCGCGCCTTCAGCTCCCGTAAAAGGTCGGGCAGGATAGCACCAATACCCTTACCTATCAACTGCTTATATCGTCTTTGCGCTCGCTCTTCTGAGCTCGCGGTAAGGTAAATTTTCAATTGCGCGTCTGGAAAAACCACTGTCCCCATATCACGGCCGTCAGCTACAAGGCCCGGGGGGTGGCGAAAATCCAATTGACGCTGAAATAGAGCTTCACGAGCAGCAGGAATTGCACCAACTTTGGATGCTAAGTCGCTACCCTTATCGGTCCTGATCTCAAGAGAGACATCTTCACCGTTAAGAGCCACAGAATCAGGGCCAGCGAGGCCAAATTCAACTTTCATCGCCAGTGCGAGCTCTCTGATTCTATCGTGATCGTCCAATGCAAGACTGGCTTTTAGTGTGGCAATCCCTAACACTCTGTAAAGTGCCCCGCTATCTAACAAGGCAAACCCCAAGCGTTTGGATAGCAAAGATGCGACCGTACCCTTACCGGAACCAGAAGGACCATCTATTGTGACAACGGGCGCTTTTGCTGCAATGCTCAATGGTTATCGCCTGCTTTGATTAACATGCCGAGTTTAGTGGCACTTTCGACAAAGCCAGGAAAAGAAGTTGCCACGTTATTACAATCTAATACTGTAATTGGCTCAGTCGCACGAAGCGCGGCAACACTGAAAGCCATAGCGATGCGATGATCACCATGGCTATCAACAACACCCCCAGATGTTGGGCCGCCGGTAATCTTTATTCCATCTTCATAAACCTCAGTAACAATACCTAAAGTTGCCAGGCCCTTTGCCATGGCGTCAATTCTATCACTCTCTTTGACTCTCAGTTCTTCGGCCCCATGAAGCACAGTATCACCGACAGCATTCGCCGCCGCCACAAACAGAACTGGAAATTCATCAATGGCCAATGGAATTTCTGACTCAGGGATTTCAATACCATGCAGCTGACTATACTCCACTGTAATATCAGCAACAGGCTCGCCACCTACCGTTTTTTCGTTACTAAAGGACAGCTTAGCCCCCATTTGTTTGAGTATGTTAATAACACCTATTCGAGTGGGATTAACCCCCACATGAGTCAGAGTTAATTTGGCCCCTGGGGTAATTGAGGCTGCCACTAAGAAAAATGCGGCGGAGGAAATATCCGCAGGAACCTCAATACTAGTGGCTTTCAACACGCCGTCGCCTTTAACACTGCTAACGCCACCATTGCCGATCTTAACTGGATAAGAAAACCCCGTTAACATCCGTTCAGTGTGATCTCGACAGGCGGCCGGCTCGGTAATATTAGTTTCACCATCGGCATACAGCCCTGCGATCAACAAGCAAGATTTGACTTGAGCGCTGGCCATTGGCATAGAATAATTCAAGCCTTTTAAAGGCGAACCTGAAATTTTAAGCGGTGGCGTACCCTCAGCTTGCGCTTGAATATTTGCACCCATTTCACGAAGTGGCTGAACCACTCGGTTCATTGGTCGGCCCGAAAGAGATTCGTCACCGGCAAGCTCTGAATCAAAGTTTTGCGCGGCAAGCAAACCTGCTAATAGCCGCATCGCGGTACCCGAGTTGCCCATATAAAGTGGTTCACGAGGCGCCTGCAGCCCATGTTTTCCAACGCCGTAAATCGTCAGCTCACCCTCTTCCGGGCCAGTGATAGTGACTCCCATTTCTCGAAAGGCTGCCACGGTATTTAATGCGTCTTCGCCTTCCAGAAACCCTGAAACATGAGTAATCCCCTGCGCTATTGATCCGAAAATAATAGACCGATGAGAGATCGACTTATCGCCGGGAACCCGAAGAGTTCCGTTAATTTTTCCGCCTGGGGTTAAATGAAATGCAATGGCCTTATTGTTCATAATAGTTTTTTTGTCTTTAGTAAAATATTGAGCGATGAATCGATCTCTAGTTTCCTTACTTCGATTAAAGAGTTTGAAAAGTGACTCTTTATCTTTGGCCTTTATTGCTTCCTTGAGGGCGGTAAGGTTTTCAATATAGTCCTCCAGTACTTTCTCTGTGGCCACAGAGTTTGCAACAAAAATGTCAGACCACATAACCGGATTACTTGAAGCTAGCCGACTGAAATCTGCGAAACCACCGGCGGCATAACGAAAAATATCATCACTGCCTTCCTGATTAGACAGCGCATCGACTAATGCAAACGCAAGCGCATGAGGCAAGTGGCTTGTCGCCGCTAGCACCTCATCGTGCTTTTTCAAGCTCATGCCTAGCACCTGTGCTCCAAGCGATCTCCAAAGGGTGTTTACCAAAGCTACTGCACTTGTCTTTGTTTGCGAGCCCGGGGTTAAAATAACCTTACGACCCTCAAACAAATCAACACTAGCCGCTTCGAATCCGCTCTTTTCTGAACCTGCAATAGGATGACCGGGAACAAAGCTTTCCTGAAAAGCCTGGCTTGTATTTTTAAGCGCTTCAGAGATATGCGATTTTACGCTTGCTACATCTGTAACAACCGTCCCTGCTCGCACGTGCGTTTCCAAACAGCTTATAGTTAAAGGCAGCATTAAGGGAGGTACCGCTAAAACTACGATATCTGCTAGCTTCGCCATCTCCTCCAAAGTGCCGCTGCCACTGATAATTTTTGTGTCTTTTGCAAGCCCAAGGGAATCCGCATTAGAATCAGTGGCGAGTAGCGTTTGCGATGGATTAACTCTTCTCAGTCCCTTAGCAACGCTTCCGCCAATCAAACCAAGTCCAACAATTAATACAGCTTTATTGGCGAACGAAGTAGTTCTAATAAGGCTCATTATTCGCTTCCGAACAGAGGATAAGAGCCCAATACTTTGACTTCAGCAGTACAAGTCTTTAGCTGACTGAAAAGATTTATAACTCGCGAGTCTTCTCTGTGACCTTCAAAATCCATAAAAAAAACGTATTCCCAAGCTTCGATTTTTGAAGGTCGAGTTTCAATTTTGCTTAAACTAATGCCGAGCTTTTCAAACGGTTCTAATATTCTAAAAAGAGCACCAGGCTTATTATCTGTATAAACAAGAATACTTGTCTTGTCTTTGCCGGTCGCAGAACTGCCCGAGTCAGACAACACTAAAAACCGGGTACTGTTATTTGATTTGTCTTGAATGCTTCGATGAACAATTTTTAACTTATAGATTTGTGCTGCCAGCTCTCCGGCAATCGCGGCCACGCCATGCTGCTGTGAGGCTAGTTGTGCAGCTTTCGCATTACTCGCCACCTCCTCAATAGGAACGTCAGGATACATTGTGTTAAGCCACTGACGACATTGCGCCAAAGACTGCCTATGAGACACAATAAGTTCAGGATGTTTATCTGCAGCCAGATCGTGACTGATCATCAAGTTATGAGTGATAGGAACAATCACCTCCCCTGAGATCTGAAGAGTAGTATCAACTAGGCAATCTTGGGTATTGTTAACAGCCCCTTCCGTGGAGTTCTCCACCGGCACGACCCCAAAATCAGTTTCTGCACTTTCTACACTAGAAAACACATCATCTATTGATAGCAAAGGGATGTAGTTCTGCTCGCCAGAAAAATAGCTGGCAGCCGCTAACTGAGAAAAAGTGCCTTCTGGCCCCAGGTAGGATACTTTGAAAAGCTTAGTCAACTTATCAACTCTAATTGATACGCAATGTATGGAATAAATCTAAAAAATAGAGACCCAAACGGTATGGGTCTCTTCCTATTTTATATTAAGCGGCTTGGCCTAGTTAGTTTCATTTCCGTCAGGCTCGCTTCCTTCATTTTTGGCTTCTGGCTCAACTATACCAGCACTTTCAACATCGTCAGTACTCTCAACAATTTCAGCACTTTCATCAATATCAACGCCTTCAGCTTCCGTGAAAAGCTCAACTTCTTCTGGCTCATCTACTTGCTCTAAACCAACAAGTTTCTCACCCTCTTTAAGCCTAATTAGCCGGACACCTTGAGTGTTTCGACCTTGCACAGAGACCTCGACAACGCGAGTTCTAACCAAGGTGCCTTTATCAGAAATAAGCATTATTTCATCACTTTCTGAAACTTGAACTGCGCCCACTACAGCACCGTTGCGATCGCTGGTTTGCATACCAATCACGCCCTGCCCGCCGCGCCCATAGATAGGAAAATCCTCACTGGATGTGCGCTTCCCATAACCATTCTCGCTTACAGATAAAATCTGCTTGCCCTCTTCTGGAACGATAAGTGAGATCATCGAATAGCCCTCGGCCATTCTAATTCCTCTCACCCCCCTTGCTGTCCTTCCCATTGCGCGCACATCTGATTCTTTAAAGCGAATCGTTTTACCGCTGCTGCTAACCAGCATAATATCTCTAGAACCATCGGTAACCGCGGTTCCGACAAGCTCATCACCGTCATCTAATTCAATCGCACGAAGCCCGACGCTACGCTGTCGAGAAAAATCGACAAGTGCTGTTTTCTTGACAGTGCCGTTAGAGGTAGCCATGAAAATATATTTATCTTCTAAATATTCACTTACCGGCAACATGCTAGTAATTCTCTCGCCCTCGCCTAACGGCAAAATGTTCACGATTGGCTTGCCTCTTGAAGTACGGCTAGCGACAGGGATCATGAAAACTTTTACCCAATACACCTTACCAACACTACTAAAACACAATAATGTATCGTGAGTACTGGCGATCAGCAGATGCTCAACGAAATCTTCATCTTTTACGGTAGCGGCAGCTTTACCCGTACCACCACGACGCTGCGCCGCGTAATCAGAAAGAGGCTGAGTTTTCGCATACCCCCCTCGAGAAATAGTCACAACACGGTCTTCTTCAGTGATGAGATCTTCCATGGTTAAATCTAACTGCGAACCAACAATCTCAGTGCGCCGCTCGTCGCCATAATCATCACGCACTCGTTCCATCTCGGCCCTAACCACGCTTAATAGCCGAGATTGGTTCTGCAAAATATCCAAATGGTCAGCAATCTGAATAAGTAGTTCTTTGTAGTCATTTATCAGCTTCTCGTGTTCTAAACCGGTCAGTCTGTGCAGCCTAAGCTCCAAAATAGCTTGAGCCTGGTCCGGAGATAAAAAGTATTGATTACCCTTTAAGCCATATTCTATAGGCAGACCTTCTGGACGACAGGCATCTGAACCTGCCGCTCCTAACATTGCTAATACACTTTCTGATTTCCATGAGCGTGCGAGCAGTTTTCCCTTAGCTTCGGCTGAAGTTGGCGACTTCTTTATCAGCTCAATAACAGCATCAATGTTTGCTAAAGCAACCGCCAAACCTTCCAGCACATGGCCTTTCTCTCTCGCTTTTCTAAGCAAATAGCTCGTACGCCTAGACACAATCTCTCGACGGTGGCGGATAAAAGCATCTAAGATTTCTTTGAGGTTAAGAACTCGTGGCTGGCCATCGACTAAGGCTACCATGTTAATACCGAATACCGACTGCATCTGAGTCTGGGAATACAAGTTGTTTAAAACAACCTCACCCACTTCTCCTCTGCGAAGCTCGATAACAACTCTGAGACCGTCCTTATCAGATTCGTCGCGAAGCTCAGTAATGCCTTCCAACTTCTTCTCTTTAACTAACTCAGCAATACGCTCTATAAGCTTTGACTTATTCAGCTGATAAGGTATTTCGGAAACAATGATAGTTTGCTTGCCGGTTTTGCTGTCCTCGATGACTTCGGCTCTAGCGCGAACATAGATGCGTCCACGCCCAGTTCTGTAGGCCTGAATGATTCCAGCTTTGCCATTAATTATTCCCGCAGTAGGGAAGTCCGGCCCCGTGATGTGTTCCATCAAAGCGTCTATATCCATGTCAGGGTCATCTAACAGGGCGATACAGGCACTAATAACTTCCGTTAGGTTATGCGGCGGGATATTAGTCGCCATACCAACAGCGATACCGGAAGAGCCATTTACCAGGAGATTAGGCACCTGAGTAGGCATCACATCAGGAATAAACTCGGTGCCGTCATAATTTGGGGTAAAATCGACCGTATCTTTATCTAAATCCGCCAATAAGTCATGGGCGATTTTAGACATCCGGATTTCGGTATAACGCATTGCCGCTGCAGAATCACCGTCAATTGAACCAAAATTACCTTGGCCATCAACTAAGGGATAACGCAGTGAAAAGCTTTGAGCCAATCGGACAATGGTGTCATAAACAGCGGTGTCACCGTGGGGGTGATACTTACCAATCACATCGCCTACAACACGAGCCGATTTTTTGTAGGGTTTGTTAAAATCGTTAGACAGCACGTTCATGGCAAAAAGCACTCGCCGATGCACCGGCTTAAGGCCATCTCGCACGTCCGGTAAAGCCCTACCTACAATCACACTCATTGCATATGCAAGATAAGACTCTCGCATTTCACTCTCTAGGGCAACGGGTGAAACTTGTTTAGCAAATTCTGACATATTGTTATTTTTTCCTGAAAATCAGAGAAGCGGTGCAACTTGTAATTGTCGCTACCATTGAGAAAAATAATGCGCTTATCATTGTCTTTTTTAATGGCCGATTTAGGCGAATAATTATGCTTGATTTAGCTTCGTCGGCAGGGCGGGTCAGGGATCTAAAAACTAACCGTAATCGTAACACAAACCGGCTCTAAAAAGGTAGTCAGATTTCAGTTTATGGCATTGAAAAACCCCTTTCTTATCAATCATTTCCTCAGCAAAGAGCGAGCGAGGCAAAGGAAGACTAATAGCAGAATTTAGCGCTATAATTCCCCTCTGATTACGCCCTTCATATTCTTTTTAGTTAACCGCAGGCTATCAATTGAAAATCGACACGCTCATCGACGCAGACCTTCTGATTTTTGCCGACTGGATAATTCCAGTGATACCAAAAAACACAGTCCTAGAAAACTCCGCCATTGCGATAAAAGATGGCAAGATCATCGCAATTTTGGACCAGGAAGACGCTCGCGCACGAGTCAATGCCAAATCCACCGAAAACTTGGCGAACCACGTGCTGATCCCTGGACTTGTGAACGCACATGGACATATTCCAATGGCGTTGTTTCGAGGTATTGCCGATGACATGCCGTTACAACGGTGGCTTGAAGAGCGTATATGGCCCTTAGAAAGTCGTTTCGTGAGCGCGCAATTCGTGTCCGATGGATCAATGTTGGCAGTTGCCGAGATGATTTCTTCTGGCACCACCACATTTGCCGACATGTATTTCTTCCCAGAGGAGGTAGCAAAAGTAACGCTTAGCGCAGGAATTCGCGCGCAACTCGCCAGCCCAATCATGGACTTCCCCACCCTATGGGCCCAAGACCCTGATGAATACATCGCCAAGGCTACAAACCTTCACGACCAATACCGCCACAGCCAGCAAATATTTACCGCCTTCGGTCCTCACGCCCCCTATACTGTTTCCGACAAACCCTTACAGAAACTCCAGATTCTAGCCGATGAGCTTGATATCCCCATTCACATGCATGTCCACGAAAACGCTCAAGAAATTTTAAACGCTGTTGCCAGTGACGGCCGCAGACCACTGCAAAGGCTAGCCGACCTTGGCCTCGTCAGCCCCCGGCTTCTGTGCGTCCATGCGACCCAGCTTATAGACGAGGAAATTGCTCTATTGAGTGACCTAGGGGCAAGCGTAGTGCATTGCCCAGGATCTAACCTCAAGCTCGCGAGCGGGTTTTGTGAGATCGCTAAATTGCTAGCCGCTGGGGTTAATGTTGCACTCGGCACAGATGGCGCCGCAAGCAACAATGACCTAGATATGCTGGGAGAGATTAAGACGGCAGCAACTGTTGCCAAAGCTGTCGCCCACGACGCTAGCGCCGTTCCCGCTCACCAAGCCTTAGCATTGGCAACAATTAACGGTGCAAGAGCCATGGGATTAGCAGATAAGATAGGCAGCCTCGAGATCAACAAGTTTGCCGACATTACTGCCATCGACCTAGACCACTTAAACACTCTCCCCATGCATAATCCGGCCTCGCATGTCGCCTATGCAGTAAACTCTTCTCAGGTTTCTCATGTTTGGTGTAATGGGCAGGCAGTTTTAAAAAATAGCGAACTAAAAACGATGGATCCAGCGTTTATTAGAGAGAAAACCAGCCGCTGGCGGCGCAAATTTATGGGAATATAGAAAAATGGAAAATGTTGATGATTTAGAAATCAAGAAATTTGAGGCTCTCGCTTCGAGATGGTGGGATCCAAACAGCGAATTCAGACCCTTACATGAAATAAATCCTCTGCGAGTCAATTATATCAGTCAGCAAATTAATCTCGCCGAGAAAAATGTATTAGACATCGGCTGCGGTGGTGGGATTTTAGCAGAAGCGATGGTGCATCATGGCGCCAATGTTACCGCTATAGACCTCGCAGAAGCATCGCTTGCCGTCGCTCGCCTGCATCAGCTGGAGTCAAAACTTGCCATCGATTACCAAAACATTTCCGCAGAGGCCCTAGCCGATAAAAGCGAACAGAAATTTGATGTTATCACCTGCTTAGAAATGCTCGAGCACGTACCCGACCCCTCGTCTATTGTTGAAGCTTGTTTCAGAATGGTTAAACCTGGAGGTTTAGTATTTTTCTCGACCATAAATCGCAATCCAAAATCCTATTTGTTCGCCATAGTCGGTGCCGAATACGTGCTCAAACTTCTGCCCAAAGGCACTCATGAATATGGCAAATTTATTCGCCCTTGCGAGCTGGCAGCTTGGAGCCGGGATGCTGGCCTGCAACTACAGGAGCAAATCGGCTTAGGCTATAACCTTATTAGCAAAAAATACTCCCTGCAAAAAAATATAGATGTTAATTACCTCGCCTTTTACAAGCGCCCGGAATAGCTATGCCTGATAGTCATCTTGAAAGCCCGCTGGACACATCCATTGAATGTGTTCTCTTTGATTTAGATGGCACGCTAGTGGACACTGCGCCAGACTTTGCCGCTGTGGTAAATAAACTCCTTATCGAGAACCAGAAGAAACCCATTGCCAGCGATCTGATCTATCAGACTGTATCAGATGGCGCCAAGGCATTGGTGACGCTGGCGTTCGGAATTGATGAGTCTCACGAAGACTTTGCCAATTTAAATCAACGCCTTCTCGATCTCTACTATGAAGAACTCGCCGAAACAAAAGCAGTACTCTACCCCGGCATGGAGCGACTGCTTAGCAGGATTGAGGAGGTGGACATAAAGTGGGGAATCGTTACCAACAAGCCTGAGAAATACACACTCAAACTGCTGGAAAAGCTAAACTTAACACAGCGCTGTAAGTCAGTTGTTTGCCCTGACCACGTGACTTTTAGCAAGCCTCACCCAGAGTCAATATTGCTTGCCTGCGAACAATTGAATGTCAGTACCGAGCGTGTCGTCTATCTGGGGGATCATATACGCGATATTCAGGCCGCAAAAAATGCAGATGTCATTGCCATCGCTGCAGCCTATGGTTATCTCAAAAAGGACGCCAAAGCCGAAGACTGGTATGCTGACTTTGTCATTCGAGAATCTGATCAAATCGAATCGTTATTAACCCTTTTGAAGTTTGCCTAAATCATGTATTCATATACTCCCTGTCCCGATTTTCTTAGTGGAAAGACCATCCTTATCACTGGCGCCAGTGACGGCATTGGTAAGCAATGCGCTAAAACATTTGCACAATTTGGCGCCAAGCTGATTTTAATTGGACGCTCACTAGAAAAACTAGAAACACTTTTTGATGAAATCGAAGCTGAATACCCAAACAGTGTGTATCTCCACCCAATGGATTTTGTAACCGCATCTGCGGATGATTATACTCAGCTCGCCACTTCAATTGATGACGAATTTGCATCTTTAGACGGCGTCATTCATAGCGCTGCGCTTCTCGGGGCTCGCGCTCCAATCGAACACTACCCAGACTCTGATTGGTCAGCGGTTATGCAAACCAATGTAACTGCGCCTTTTATGTTAACGAGATCATTGTTACCCGCGCTAACTCGCTCAGCCGATGCTAGACTTTTATTCTTATCCTCTAGCGTTGGAAGAGAAGCTCGCGCCTATTGGGGCGCCTATGCCGTTTCCAAGCACGCACTAGAAGGTTTAATGCAAACGCTCGCCGATGAACTCGAAAACACCAGCGCGATTAAAGTAAATAGTCTCAATCCCGGCGGTACTCGAACCAATATGCGAAGAGACGCCTTTCCTGCAGAGGACCCTAAAACACAGCCGCACCCTGAAGAGCTTATGTCAGTTTTTCTTTACCTGTTTAGCGAAGAGTCAAAGAAAATCCATAAAGCCGCAATGAATTGCCGAGATTTTGAGCCCGGCAAATACTTGCCGCCAGCCAGCTAATCAGGAATGTTTACTGCCACTTTATTGTCGGAATTTTTTGCAAGTCACTGCTAGCCAATTTAAGCCGCACCAGATATCTTCTGGGCTACAAGCTCGCATTCGCAGTTAAATTCCACCTTTTTTGATGGTTAGCATACTCTCAGCAAAGTAACTGCGGCACATTATAGGAGTCGCTAAAACTAATGTAGCTGCCGCAGTTAGGAAATCAAAATGCCTACAGCCACGCCAAAATCGGTCACTATCGAATTCGATAGCACGACGCGCCTCATTATGCGCAGAGATTTAAACCCGGAATTTGAAACCGAAAACCACCCCCTAGAATTTCGATTAAGCTCTGTGTTGCAAAGCAATCTCGATATGAAGAAATTCCTAAAACTTTCTTTGCAGAACTAAGACCGTCAACTCAATTGCGCGGACTTGTTTATCAACATGATAGCAGGCCAATAAAGGTGGATTAGGGAGCGCAGGCTGCGCGCCGTTGCGGCCACAGAATAACCACAGCACTGGATCATTTGGTAGAAATCACTTTCTATCGAGGCAAGCGCTTTAAAGAAAGCCAGCTCGAGTCTTTAGAAGGCATATTAAGGGCATTGATCTGCCTAATATAAAATACCTCACAGTACCGCGCAGCATTAATCGCATCTCTTACTGATCCTCTTACAGGCTCTGGAAATCGTTTATCTTTAGACAACACCTTGCTCAGAGAAATGGAATAAGCCAAGCGCCTTGATTGCCCCGTCGCGTTTAGTTATCAATGTCGAAGGTTTTAAAAAGATAAATGATGAATACGGACATAAAACAGGAAATATGGCCTTAACAGAAATAGCCCAGCAGCTCACCTTAGTCAATCGACTAACCGATCCGAGCTTTAGGTATGGCGGACGCTGAGTTTGTCGTCTTGCTCAACAAGACCTCTTTATCCGGAGCCACAGTCATCGAAGAGCGCATTCGAGCCGCAATAGAAGAAATGCAGTTCAAAACTGCGAATAAAAAATTCATCGTAATAGCAAGCACTGGCGCCGCTACTCTAAAACCAAATGACAACAAAGACCGATTGTTCCAAAGCGCAGATAAAGCGCTTTATCAAGAAAATATTCCGGTAAAAAATACCGATATGACCCTGTAGTCCCGAGTCAAAACTGCTGGCATTTAATTAAGTGTAATCTTAAGAGAATTGCTATGGTCGTTTCCCTTCAAACAATCGAGAAAAACGCCAGCACGAAAAAAGTCGTACAACACTACTGTGATTATGTCGGCGATAGCGATTCGGAATATGAGCGATCTAAATTAATTTCACTGCGCCAGTCAACACTAGATCAAAAAATCAGGCTAAAGTACTTTTTAGAAAATATTTGTAAAAGCCAAATTATAGACGGCGTATATTGTCATGAAGAAGAAAGAGGAATAAAAATTCGACTAGGCAAGCAAAGCTCACAAAGTTGCGGCTACAGATTAAGTAATGCAGGCGTCGAGTCTGGCGAATTACCTTTCAAGCGCAATGCCAGATTTAGTGAGACGAAGCTTCAGAAAACTGAGAACAGCTTTCTATTATTACCAGCACCGATTAGTCACGCTGTAAAAGATAGCGATGCAGTAGCTAGCGCCGACCAAAACTCAGTTAGTCGGATAATCAGCCGGACAAGCCTTCACACATTACTGCAGTGAGGAATCGAGTTCGCAAATCGACAACCACCCGCTCGCAATAGCAAGCATTTCCTTTCACTCTCGGCAGAATCTTAATGGTATGGCAGTGCATGCTGAAAGCATGGTTGCGCTCGCCGAACTTATGCTCAAAAAAAAAGATAGCACTAATCTGACTTATCGCTGCAAGGCTTGACTTTTTTCTTATAACACCAAACGGTCCAGAATTAATTTCACTTACAATGAAATCTGTTAAGGGTTGGTACAATCTTTTACAAGATCAACTTGAAATGTTCCCTCTTCAACTAAGCATAAGCTATGCAACGGCTACCGGCACAGATTCAGTCAAAAGGGTTATAGATAGAGCAAAAAAATGTAGCGGCAAAGTAATATGTTAGCGCTAGGACACACCAACTGATTGTAAAATTAGCTAGCTGGTTTAGGCTCTGCGACAAGTTTTAATAGTTTATCAACTTCCTGTTTTGGCATTTCGCGAAACTGCCCTTTGGTAATCGTGCTAGGCATGAAGATAGAGCCAAACCTTACTCGCTTAAGACGACTTACTTTCAGTCCCTGCGATTCCCAAAGCTTACGCACTTCTCGGTTACGCCCCTCTATCAGGACTACGTGATACCACTGGTTGGCACCATCACCTGCGAAATATTGAATATCTGTAAAGCGACAAAGATTGCCCTCGATCATGACACCTTTGTGCATCAGGTCGACCATCTCTTGGGTCACCTCACCCATGACTCGCACGGCGTATTCTCGCTCGATTTCAAAAGATGGGTGCATTAGCTTGTTAGCGAGTTCGCCGTCTGTCGTAAATAACAACAGGCCACTGGTATTAATGTCTAACCTTCCAACGGAAACCCAACGTCCGTGCGCAATGACTGGCAACTTATCGAAAACAGTGCGCCTGCCTTCCGGGTCCTTGCGCGTACAGATCTCGTTCTCAGGCTTGTTGTAAAGTAATACACGGCGATCAAAACGCTGTTTTGTTTGAGGAGAAAGTTTTTTACCATCAACCGTGACCCGATCCTCTTCATCAACTCGATCACCCACAACAGCAACTTTGCCGTTAACTTTTACCCGACCCTTGGCTATCCAAGTTTCTATCTCCCGCCGCGAACCGAATCCAGCACGTGCGAGTACTTTTTGGAGCTTCTCTGTCATCTTATTTAATTACTTTATTATGTGGGCCGGAATCTTTCTGAGTCTAAAAACTCAAGAGGATTAATTTACGTGCCTGTAGCTAATGGGCTATTTCTTAACTGGGTTTTCTTCATCATCCAAATCGCTATCGTCAATATCAGGATCTAAACTGGCTTCTAGCCTTTCGCTGAATTCGTCTATTTCTTCTAAGTCATTCTCAACACTTTTTTCAGGAACCTCTATTTCTGCATCTTGCTGAACATTTTGAATCTCATTGGAGGCTACTTTAAAATCAGCTTCTTGGTCTATTTCTTGTTCGGCAATTTCTTCATCGACTTCGTCGTCATCTTCTTCGATTTCGTGTTCAGGTATGCCTAAGCCCTCAGCTAAGATCTCGTCTAATGGTTTTTTAGATAATGCGAAGGCCGCCTCTTCAGCTAGCTTTTCTGCCTCACTTTGATGTGATTCAAAGGCATTTTCATCATTAACATCTTCCGGTAGATCAAGCACTCTGGCATCGGCCAAGCCGTCTTCAAGATCCAGTTCTGTTGATTTCTCCACAAGATCCTTAATATCTGCCAGCGGCGGCAACTCCTGCAAACTCTTCAAGTTGAAATAGTCCAAAAACTGCCTTGTGGTCGCAAACATTGCTGGCCGCCCTGGCACATCACGATGACCAACCACCCTTATCCATTCTCGGTCGAGTAGAGTTCGTACAATGTTTGAACTCACACCGACTCCCCGAATCTCTTCAATATCGCCGCGCGTAAGTGGCTGACGATAAGCAACTAGTGCCAGAGTTTCGAGCAAAGCTCTTGTGTACCTTGGAGGGCGCTCCTCCCAAAGTTTCCCAATCCACTCGCTCAGTTCTTGCTTAACTTGAAACCTAAAACCAGAGGCCGTTTCTTTGAGCTCAAAGCCCCTGTCATTACAGCTTTCATCTATGGCAGCCATTACCGCTTGCAGTTCTGAATTATCGGGCGTCTCATCTTCAGCGAATATTTGACCAATAGCATCTAAGGTCAGCGGCCGACCCGCAGCCAAAAGCAAACCTTCAACAATCATTTTAACTTTGTTATCTACATCGCTCATTCTGTCTATCTTTCCTAAACTTATCGAGTAACAAAACCGTAGGGTATTAATACTCTCTGGCACTGCGGCTCTTTAATTATTATTCTTACTGAATCGCATTATTGCTAACTTCTGGCCTTGATGTGTATAGGCCCAAACGCCTCTGTTTGGACGATATCTATCATTGAATCTTTCAATAATTCCATGATTGCCAGAAAGGTTACCACTACCCCTAATCGACCTTCTCCTCGTATCAGTAAAGACACCAGAGGCACGAATTTTTCTGAGGTAATTCTAACCAAAATCTCGGACATTTTTTCACGTGTAGACAGAGTCTCTCTTTGCACGTGATGGCTCTCAAACATGTCCGCTCTTTTTAAGACTTTAGCTAACGCCATCAGCACTTCATTGAGATCCACTTCAGGCTCAGGGGCCATCCGCTCTATAGCAGGCAAGGCAGCACCTGCCCTGTGAATATCTCTATCCATTCTTGGCAGCTCGTCGAGATCCTGCGCTGCCTGCTTGTAACGTTCATACTCTTGCAAGCGTCTAATAAGCTGCATTCTAGGATCGTCTTCTTCGGCTTCCTCTTCTACCTGACGCGGTAACAAAATACGCGACTTTATCTCGGCTAGCATCGCCGCCATCACCATGTATTCTGCAGCGAGTTCAAACTGACTTGATTGCATCAAATCTACATATGCCATGTACTGATCAGTAATATCAGAAACATTGATTTCAAGGATATCGATGTTTTGCTTTTTAATAAGGTAGAGCAGAAGGTCTAGAGGTCCCTCAAAGGCTTCTAAGAATATTTCTAGCGCATCGGGCGGAATATAGAGATCCTTGGGGATCTCGGTGAATGCTTCACCTGCAACAAACGCAAATGGCATCTCCCCTTGCTCAGGATTGTCTGAATCAACAACGGCTGGAGAAGCGTTTAGCCCTTGCGGTTCGATAGTCTCGGTATCAGTGTCGGTGCCAATAGTTATCAATCGAAGTGCCTATTTTAGGGCTGTAGTTTTGGGGCGTAATCAGGAACTGTAGTACTGAGTAATTCTAACAAAAAAACGTATCCAATGCTCCTTGAATGAATCTTGGCCTCGCATCAACCGAGGCGCACAGTCAACCAAGACCCACGGCGACCCTGACATCGTGCAATGTCTCTTTTGCTGTCTCGCGGGCCTTTTCACTGCCTTCGGCAATAATCGACCTCACAAGATCTGGGTCCTTCTCATACTGTTCGGCCGCCTTTTGAATAGGCTCAAGCTCAGCGATAACGGCATCGATAACCGGACGCTTACACTCGAGACACCCAATGCCCGCACTTGTGCAGCCCTCCACAACCCATTTCTTTGTCTCATCATTTGAATAAGTCTGATGTAACTGCCACACCGGACACTTATTCGGGTCGCCAGGGTCGGTTAATCTAACCCGAGCTGGGTCTGTAGGCATGGTGCTGATCTTCTTGACGACATCCTCTAAAGGCTCGCGCAGACTTATCGTATTGTTATAGGACTTGGACATCTTCTGCCCATCCAGGCCTGGCATTTTAGACGAGGGAGTCAACAAGGCCTGTGGCTCGGCCAAAATCATCTTACCCCCACCTTCTAGGTAGCCAAATAACCGCTCCCTGTCACCGATCGTGATATTTTGCTGCTCTCTTAACAGTGCCTGCGCCTTTTCCAGCGCCTCATGGTCTCCCTGTTCTTGGTAAGCAGTTCGAAAATTGGTATACATACGCGCGGCCTTTTTACCCATCTTCTTGATTGCCGCTAAAGCATTTTCCTCAAAACCCGGCTCCTTACCGTAAATATGATTGAAGCGCCTAGCCACTTCGCGCGTTAGCTCCACATGAGCCACCTGGTCGGCACCCACGGGCACATAACCGGCTCGGTAAATTAAAATGTCGGCGGCTTGTAACAGGGGATAACCCAAGAAACCGTATGTATCCAAGTCCCTGTCATTGAGTTTCTCTTGCTGATCTTTGTAACTAGGGACACGCTCCAACCAGCCCAGAGGGGTAATCATTGAAAGCAGTAAATGTAGCTCGGCGTGTTCTGGGACTTTGGACTGAACAAACAGCGACGCAGATCCTGGGTTTACCCCACAGGCTAACCAGTCAATCACCATATCCAGCACGTTGTTTTCGAAGATGCTAGGGTCACCATAGTGCGTAGTTAGCGCGTGCCAATCGGCGACAAAGAAAAAGCAGTCATATTCATGCTGTAATCTAACCCAATTTTTAAGAACCCCGTGGAGATGCCCCAAATGCAGTTGACCTGTGGGACGCATACCTGACAATACTCGCTGTTGCGAATCGACCGTTGACAAAATTAACTCCTAGTTTTTAATTGAGTGTCACCAAGACACCTATTCACTTAAGCTGTATGCGGCAGATTATAATAACCGCGCACATCACACAAAGGGGGATGAATCACCTTTTCCCTCACGTATAACGCTAGGAACACCCTCGACCAAATCAATCATGGTAGTCGGTTCTAAGCCGCCGGCCCCACCGTCGACAACCATATCAACTAACTTGCCTATTTTGAGCCGCATTTCATATGCGTCAAATAACTGCTCATCGTCATCAGGCAAAATCAGGCTTGTGCTCATAATGGGCTCACCTAACGTTGATATAATAGCCTGCGCGATGGCGTTATCTGGCACCCTCAGCCCTATTGTTTTGCGTTTTGGGTGCATTAATCTTCTCGGCACCTCTGCCGTCGCTTTTAGGATAAAAGTGTAGGGACCAGGGGTATAGGCCTTGAGTATTCGATAAGCGCTATTGTGCACCTGCGCATAGGTAGAAATAGAGGCAAGATCAGAGCAAACCAAAGTAAAATTGTGTTTAACATCCAGCCGGCGAATCCGCCGAATACGCTCTAAAGCAGCTTTATCCCCAATATGACAACCCAAGGCGTAAGTTGAGTCCGTTGGATAAACTATGACACCACCCTGTAAAAGCACATCAACCACTTGTTTGATAGAACGCGATTCAGGATTTTGAGGGTGTATTTGAAGAAATTTACTCATTTATGGCTATATTTAGCTTGGTTTTAGCGTATTTAATAAAGGCGATGATTCTAAACCATCACCGCTCAAAAGCAGACACATTTCTCCAAATGAATTACCATATACATCCCATTTGCCATCGATAGGCATCTCTACGCTAGGACTCAAACAATATGAAGCAATTTCTTGATTACATCCCACTACTTGTCTTTTTTACGGTGTGGATGATGGATGAAAGAGTCGTCTCCGTAGCAGGCATAGAACACACCATCGGCGGCGTGTTCAGTGCGGCCGAATTTCTCATCGTCGCTTCCATTTTAACCTACGGCTCAATTTTCCTAATGCAGCGAAGGCTCGACAAATTTCAGTGGATAACCCTTGGAGCTGTGGTTCTATTTTGTCTCCCGACAATAATATTCAGAGACATCGCCTATTTAAAGTTAAAAGCTCCTATCGTTAATTGGATTTTTGCTACTGTGTTCCTAGGCTCTAGATTTATCG
>Ga0208413_1001128_pt1 | contig 17908 bp, 20 predicted proteins | sample AntAceMetag02UKD_FD_184761 | JGI IMG/M metagenome (GOLD analysis project Ga0208413, IMG submission 184761) | Saline lake microbial communities from Ace Lake, Antarctica - Antarctic Ace Lake Metagenome 02UKD (SPAdes) (version 2) | ecosystem: Environmental > Aquatic > Non-marine Saline and... | reverse complement strand
TGCATGATACATTTATAGTTTTACCAGCTTGATTACCCATGCACTAGGATCAAGCTCCCACCAACGATGTTGAAAATTCCAGCGACCGGGTTTTGCGTGATGATTGTTATGCCATCCTTCTCCCCAAGTAATTACTGCTAGCCACCATGTGTTTCGACTATCTTCTTTTGTTACAAAGTTTTTGTATCCCCACATATGATTACCATAGTTACTTAGTACACTTGCCCATATTTGTATTCCCATAGGAATAATTCCGCCAAATATTAACACATTAACTCCGCCTAACACAAACAATACTGCACACCATATTAATAATATCAAGTAATAATAGTTATGCAACACCAAATGGAACCTGTCTGTAATTAATCTACGCACTGCCCATTTGTTCATTTCAAAATTGTACTTGGGTATTAGTACATTCCATAGTCCTAGGTGAGGACCGTGCGGATCACCTTCTTTGTCGCTGTGCGTATGATGCTGATTATGCACTGCGACCCATCCGATACTACTTCCAGTGCCGCCGATTGCTCCAAAGAATGTAAACAAATACTCCATCCATTTATAACAAAACTTAAAACTGTTATGTGTAAGGTAGCGATGAAATGTTATTGTGATCCCTAAACACCCTGTTAAGAAATATACGGCCAAACTAAGTAACCACCAGTGTGTAGATGGGGCAAAAAATACCATATACACAATCATTGCTGTTGCAACTGCTTGAATGTATGGAAAATACGACGTGTTTGCTCTAAATAAGTTCTTCATACTCTATTTATCAACCTCTATATTGCCTATAAATTCTTTTGATAATATATCACCGTCTAACAACATGTCGAACGGATGTTTTTTTCCAAAAAACTCATTTTTCACCCAAGCATTTTCTTCAGGAATATAATCTAACCAAGGACTACATCCTATTATTAAATTTGTTCTTGTATTTTCTGTGCGATCATTTGCAAATACTCTATGTGCAATATTGGTGTCCCAACTGTATATATTTCCTAACTCAAGATTATAAGGTTGTACATTATCCATTTCAAAGTAAAATTCTTTACTTGTAGTAATAGGAATATTAAGTCTTAAGTTTACAAATATTTCTTCATCTCTGTGCCAACCAGCCTTAGAATCGTTAGGTTGCTCACTTGCTATAATAGTGCTTATCCTGCTTCTTACTACTGTACGCTTAATATTTGATAAGAATTTACCAAGTTCGCCTTCTAAACTACATGCAGTTGGTTTTATAAATCCGTAGGTGTCGTAATAACTGTCTTTTAAGTAAGAATAATTGTGAGTTTGATTATAAAAGAACTCACCTGGAATATTCTTCGGAGTGCCAACACTACTATAATTTTCATCCAAGTTATCTTGATGGTTAGGATTGTATCGCAAGCTAAGACTTTTATAATAACTTGTATTTTGAGTTTTAGTTTGCCAACCTATTGGCTTGTATTTTTCTAATACATCTGCAACAGATAGTTGTAATGATTCTAAATTATAGTTTAATTTTACACTAACATTTTTTACGTCAGTATTTATTAAATTGCTGTTCATTCTTGTAACTCTGTACAACCATTCATGTACTGTAGAACTGTCGGGACACAATGACACTGGATATGTCATTGTTTGCTCCGCTTATATAATGCTATATCGAGTTCTGCAACTAGTTGTCTAGTGTATTGTATTTCTTTAGTCTCGTCGTACCATTTTAAATTTTGGTAAATTTCTCTCGGGCCGCCAAATGTGCTTGCACGACCTTGGCTCATGCGTTTTAGAAAATTTACAAGTTTATGATTGTATGTATTAAACGTTAGCCATACTTTACTATACCCTTGATTTTCTGCCCAGTCTATTTGCTTAGGGAATATAGTCCTTGCCTGGCACCAATGGCCACCACCGCGATAGTCAGGGTGTGTAAAGGCACGTACTCCTATAATAGGAATATCATTGTATACATATGCTCCGCTCATTGCAATCGGTCTATCTTTGTCACTGACAATATTAAATATTTCAAATCGTTTTTTAATATAAAATAAACGTAACAACGTGTGCGGTTTATTTTGCCAATCACTTATGTCATAATTGGCGTAAGCAGGTTCCTGCAGGTAATAAGCATCCTCACAAAGTTTTATTAGTTTGATATGCTGTTCTTCTGTAATAGTATCAGGTGTAAAAGTATCAACGTAATAGTTCATTTTTTGCACTCCTATAGTCATTAATGGTCTGCATTTGTTAATCGCGGCCAAGGTAGTTCTACAAAATATTCAGGCATATTTTTTCATACCTTCGTATGTAACTGGTTCTTTTCCTCTAATATGTACCGTATACCTAAAATCGCATACAGTTTCTTTCCATTTATAATGCCAAGAAGGGTCTGTAGGCACCATAAAGGCTTGACCTTTTGGAACTAATTTATGATACTCATCATTTAGCGTATCATATGCTTCTAGGGGAGATTCAACAAATCCTCCTTGGATAGGAACTATAATGTCATATGTTCTAACGATACCGTTTGGACCATCTATTTCTGGATGTTGCATCAATGGACGCCATTCTGACTGGTATCCATTTCTACTACGTTTTATGTTTAATGTATACCATAACTTTTTAGGTCCTAACGAAAGCCCTTCGACAAGGTCCTTTATAGCATCACACTGTAATAGATCATAATCATTTTGTAACAGTGTCCAAAAACACCAGGCATCTTTTCTATTAGGATTTATCTCTTTAGTAGTATATTCTTGAAACCCTTGCCCTCGCCAATATTCTTCAGGCACAGACTCAATAAACTCTTTGATAGATTCTGCTTGTATTTTAATTTTAGGAAAATAATAAAACGGATACATTAAAATGCTCCTACAGAAATTAATTTTTGAAACGTGTAAGGATACTTGCATTGTAGCATAAAAGCACTTCTCCATCCATCTGTATTATTTTCATAACCATGCATAACACTACAATCAAACGCTGTAGGACAGTCTGTAAGAACACTGTCTGCTTTTTCTCTATCTATGTAAAAGTCCAAAGGAGTATTATAGTTATCTAAAGGAAATAGAATATTTACAGTCCTTCTAATAGTTCCTGCTGCACTATCTTCGTGTGCTCCTACTACGCTGTGTGCTTCGGTCCTTATAAAACTACACGAATAAAAAATCTTAGGCATAACAAATTGGTCTAATATATTTTTTATTAAAAGATTGTCCATGTTGAAAGCTGAATGTACTTGCTGTGGTACTTTTCTGCCTAATTCTGCATAACCATCCGAGTAATTTAGACTGTTTGCAACATCTAATAAATCTTGTCTTGCATAATTTATATTTTCTAATTTTTTATAAATCATTAGCTTTCCCCAGCGTCTAACACATCTAATATGCGTAATACATTATCGTAAGTCTTTGGAATATTCATTACCAAATGTATACTATCTTGTGTATAACTATGAGTGCGATGCGTTTTACGTGTATCAATGTAGTAAGCACGGCCTTCATCTATTTGTCTAATACGATGATCATGCTCCCATTCATATGCGGTGTGATTTGTATTGGTTAAAAACACAACTATTCTAAATGTTGATCTCTGTAATAGAATACCATCTCGATGCTTTGGAAACCATGCGCCGGTGTTCAACTTAACTAAACTACAACGACCTAATTTAGGAAAATAATCTACAATGTGTTGTAAACTAGGGAGATCTTTATACAATTGAGTAGGAGTATCAAAGTCAAGTTCAGACAATTTGCGACCTGTTCGTCTCATTGCTTCAGGCATACTTAAACTATCTGTAGGAGTATCACCAGGCAGGCCTACTAAATTTAAACCTTGTCTATCATTTAGCAATCCTTCTCTATGCAAATAAGGTATCCACATATTATCATACTGTTTAATCTCTTTTCTAAACTCGTTTAGATCAACTTTAAACTTCAATGGAACAAAATCACCAATAGCATCTAGCTGCAATTCGCATGCAATGTCCATAATTTTAGGGTTTGTAATAACTCCATCATTGTATAATTGAGTATAGTTTACTTTTAGTTTTGCTTGCTCTTCAGTGGTAACTATATGACTTTTATCCATTTAAATCTCCGTAAAAATACTTAGTCCAATTTTTCTTTTTATTCCGGCATTCTTGAAATTACTAGAACAGTGAATTCTTAAACTATCAAACGCTATTATTGATCCAATCGTCCAAGGAAAGCATGTATGTATACTAAGTCCTTCTAACCATTTGTCTTTTAAATGACTAAGCATTTTAATTTTTATAGTATTAGGTATAACAGTATCAACTAAATTTTCAACATCAGTATACTCATACAAATGTGTATTATAAAATATAACTTCTTTATCAAATACTTCTTCTTTAAAAAACTTTACAGGGCCGCCATAGTAATATTGATCAAACATAACTAGTTTAATTTTATTGCAGTCTCCGCTTTCTACCCATAGTGGAATAGTAAATGCCTTGTAGGTATTGGGCAAATCCTTGCCGTCGTCTATATGTAGAATGTGAGGATTTTCTACATCAAAGAAATGACATGCTCTTACTTTAAAGTTTCCAAAATCTTTGCGTAACTGCACAAGTATGTCGTCAATGACGTTGTCACCTTCTTTTACATAAACAACTTTAGGTCCTGTATTTTTTTCTATTTTTTCCTGAGCATAATAATAATTTAACAAAAAGTCAATCTTTTTAGTATCCAATACATTGTGCAGTTGTATCGGATCAGACTGTGTGCGTTTTATTAAATTTATTTGTTCCTTAGTCCGCATGTTTTCTCTTAGGAATTTTACTATCTGCACTACTTACACAACTATTAGTTATACAAGGTTGAGGCTTGTCAAATAATTTAAATCCAGTTTCTATATTACCAAGTGGAACATCGTGACAACTATAACTACGCTTTACACTACCATCAGGCTCGCGAATAATAATACCTTGATATCCAGCGTTACAATTCCAGCCTGTGAATTTGTTGAAATTAAACGCATTGAATCGTTCTGCTTGATCCATGTACCATTTCTTGCCGTCTTTATCTTTAAATTCAATTTGCATGTGCCACGGAATGCTTGTGTCAAGTTTTCCGTCTACTCCTGTAGGAATTTCAAATGTTGGTTTAGGACGACCCGACCACTTGCGCTTGCTTTCTGTGTACGCACGTTGCGGCATACCGTTGTGTAATCGCTTTAGGTTGTCTGCTGTATACCCATCTACCACACGGCTTGCTGTAGGGTCGCTTTGAGGCTTTAGCGTAACGTTTATGCCTTGCTCGTGAAAGAACAATGCATTTTCCCAATCACGTTCAAACCAGTCTGGTACCATGACCATATTGATTGTAACTTGAACATCATGCTCTTGACAGAAGATTAACTTGTCAGCAAAATCCTGCATCTTTTCTACAGTATCTAAATGTTCTGTGTGCAGACTTGCTGTAATACTAGCACGGTGAAATGGTTTTACTTTTTCAACGTATTCCTCAAACCATTTCATATTACGACTACAATTTGATGTCATGTGCACACTTGTATAGTTAGTATTGTCAACGTCATCAGCAAGGTGTTTTAGTATGTCTAAGTATCCTGGGTGGAATGTAGGTTCGCCGCCGCTAAGACTAAAGTGAAAACTATTAAACCCGTTAGCTCGAGCCTGGCGTTTTATTTCATCTATAGTAGCAGTACATAACTCAGTAGGACGGTGGTCCTTACGGTCTGATCTTGCATAAGGCCAGCAGTAACTACATTTGTAATTGCAAAAGCGTCCAAGCAGCCAGCTTACTGTAAAGATATCTCTATAGAGCAGAGTACGCTGCCCCACTTGAACAATGTCGTCAAAGGGAATCTTGGTAAAATCGTAGTTACTCCATTTTAAATCTTCAGTCATGCCATCTCTCATTCTGCATAGGATCTATACTTATTTCATTTATATTAACATACTTTGGCTGATTAATCAACCATTTTATATACTCAGCTGCTTCTGCTATGTCTAGGCATTTTCTATCAGGATGCTTTTCTTGATTATTTGTTAGTGTACCAAAACTAATATAACTTACCTTTGGAGAATTGCTCCAAACTGAATTAATTGCACAAGTGTTGGCATAATCTCTTAATGCTTTTTTTTCAGCATTGTACAGCCATGTTTTGCCATTGTTTACTCTATCTGTTGTGCTGCCAATCACAATAATATGTGGTTGATAGTTATTAGTCTGACAGGTTTTATATACAGTATCTAGCAAAACTGTTTGGTTAAATTTCCACAACGCAGAATTAATTATTACAACATCATGGTGCTGTGACATTTTAGAAAATAATAAGTGCCCTTCTGATGTTGTAAGATCAAATCCAGTAGCACGACTAGCAAAATTTGCGTTAGGATATATTATACTAAGTTCTTTTGCTATTCCAAACTCTTTATTGCCACTAATTAATATTTTCATTTACTAAACTCATTGATATCTAAACTAAACTGCAAAGTTTGAATCCTATTTTCATTATATTTCTTCCTTTTTATTATTTGTTAAGATATTTTGCTAATTCTGGAATATAGTCTTTAATTTTAATATTTTGTGCAGCATCTGTTGTTTGAATAAATTTTTTAAATTGTTCGAACAGGATAGGATCAAACTTTACATTTTGTAGGTATTGCTTATTATCATCATCTAAAATACTTTTAATATATTCAGGAGGCAGTGCTTCGAGTTTTAAATATGAAGGCTGATGCATTACATACGGAGATATTCCTAATTTTATACTGTTAGCAAATTTTTTAAGTTTTCCTAAATCATGCACCGTTAATGCACTAACGGTTGTGCTAAGATGAACCCGAACATTTTTATTAGTTAACTGTAATCTTTTCCACTTTCTAACATTTTCTAATAGTACACTCCATTTACTATTTGTTCGAGAATATTCGCAAGATTTGTGCCAGCCATCTATGCTTAGTCCTATTGAAAATGTTTTAAATTTTGTTATAGCATCTATCCATTTTTCTGGAAAAAATGTACAATTAGTATTCGATGTAAACATAACATTTTGCATTATATTATGCATTTCTAAATAATCAAATAATTGTTTTGTTTCAGGAGTTATAAAAGGTTCGCCGCCAAGATACTTTATTGTTGTTAAATTACTAATATCAATGTCTTTAAAATATTTTTCAATATTAACCATACTAACAGTATCGTCACTAAAATACCTACTAAGTTCTGTTTTATTATTTTGTAGTATTTTTTCCCATTTACTACTAGCCTGTGGATTACACATTTTACAAGCTAAATTACATTTGTTACTAAGATTAATTTCTAAAAATTGTATTCCGAGTTTTTCGTCAAAGTCTCTATTACTAATTTGACGTAAACTTTCTATATTATTTTTTGTTTCGTCTAGTCTACATTTTTCACAACCTATATGCCAGCCTGTTTCCATATCTTTTTTTATTTGTTGAAACGCAGATGTTTGCGTATATTCTTTATGTGACATATCGTTGACGGTTGGAGCTGAAATGCCTTTTGGTGTTTCATATTGACAACACGGTTTGTAATATCCCGGAAGTTGGACACACACATGAGTGTCAAGTATTTTACAGATAGGCATTGTTGAACTCCGGTATTAGATTAAATAAATTTTCACCTCTACTTGCATCTAATGCAATTGTATATTTTATAAACTTGCTAAATTTATTGTTCCAGTCTTCAGCATACATGTAATCAATAATGCCTTGTACTTTATCTAGGTGCAAATAAGGGTGTAATTGTGCAGCAGCTTGATCTTTTAAATGCTTAGGCAACACTCTAATATTTAGTTCTTCAGGATGATTAAGAATATTAAAGTATATTCTATGTCCATACGGAGTAGCCCAGTCAATTAATTCTGGTAGCCTAAGTATATTATACATTTGTACTGTACAATGTATTTCAATACCTACATTGGGCAATTGTCTAATAGTTTCAAAGTTTTTTACAATAGTATCCCATTTGCTCGGATGTCGAATGTAATGATCTAAATCGCCAGTGGCATCAATTGAGCAATTAAGTTGCACTCGTTTAAAATGAGGCCAGCGTTCAAGCAACCAAGGCTGTACTTTAACTAAATTAGTATTATATTTTAAGCGTATATCCTTTGCAGTGCCGTTATCAATAAAATAATCTAATAATTTCTGTTGTTCTTTGATAACTGTAGGTTCTCCACCAGTGAGATATATTTCTTCTACAGTGTGTGCAATGCTGAACAAATTTTCCCAAGTCTTTTCGTGCTCGGGCCAGTTCATACTACTAAGTCGCTTGTATTCACTTTCGCTTAGTGCAGTTTCAACTAGATTCCATTCTTTTACCCACATATTACTTGCATAAGGATTGCACATGCGACATTTTAAGTTGCATAAATTACCTAGACGCAAGTCTACATATTTAATGTCAAAAGGTGCATCTACTGTATACTCTTTATCTTCTTGCCACTTATTATTCCAACTCTGTCTAGCACTTTTAATTCCAACATCTTCTTCTCTAAAACAACGTGTACACATTTCTGGACGGTCGCCAGCAAGTAACTGTTTACGAATAGTAGTATATACTTCACTGTTCCATGCTTCTTGTAAGTCGTCTCGTTGTAGTTTATAAGGGGTGCCGTCTTTTTTAGTGATAAAGTTTTTACCCGGAGTGCTGTTGCAGCACACACGAAGATTGCCGCTTGCATTAGTAGCGAGATGCATCCATGGCAAAATACAAAATGTTTTAGACTGAGTCATATATCTTAATTCCTATATCATCTAATAAATGCGGAAGCACTGTTTTTAACTCTTGGTTTCTTAGTTTGTCTAATTTAGCACTATATATTATAAACTGTTTATACAATCTAGGGTCAACCGGAGTCTTCATTAATTCAATAACGCTTTTAATTTTATCATTGTTAATTGTACTTAACTGATTAATGATACTTTGCTTACTAGATTCAGGCATAATATTAACTACCATATATTCTGGATTGTTAAGTACTATCCAGTTTATTCTTTCACTGAACAATTTTGTAAATTCTGCTACATGATGTACAGTGGTATTTTGAATAACATAATTATAAGATAATTTTATATTTTTTAATGTTCGAAATCGTTCTACTTTTTCTAAACATTCATTCCAAGACTGTGTACTATCTCCTCGAACATATTCATATACATTATACAACCCGTCGATACTTACTTGTAAATCAACTTCAATATTAGTAATAGCATCTGCAAACCAGTCTGGAAATAGTGTGCCGTTTGTAATACAATTAATTTTAATTGTTTTTGTTTTTGATAATTCTTTTAGTTGTTCAAAGAAATACCTCGAGTGCTTGTGCATTAAAGGCTCGCCGCCTTTAAGCTCAATCGTGATACGTTTATCAAGTGTCGAGAGAAATGCAATTAATGAATCAATCTGCTTCTTATCTAGCTGAAAACTAGTTAACTTATGTTTAGGAATACCTAGAGCAATACTATCACTAAACCAACTTGTGCTATTGTGATGATTACACATTCTACATTTTAAGTTGCAATAGTTTCCTAAACTTAAATCTAATAAAAAATCATCATTAGTAAATCTCGTTTCGTATCGCTGACGACGGCTACTTATGTTATTACTTTCGTCAAAACTACATGACTTACATCCTGCCGTCCAACCTTGTACTAAACTATTAGTTAACTCATCAAAATTTATATCATTAAGATTTTCATAAGTGTCTACTCTACCAAAGTCGCCTCGGTATTTACAGCACGGACTAACAGTGCCCACGGCATCGATAGTAATGCTATTTGTTGTCGCAAAGCATTTAATCATAATATCTAGCAATCTCCATTGTGGCAAAACTTTGTTTTTTATATGTGTCTTTTAATTTAGTTGCTTCTATAAATTGTTTACTGTTATCTTCGTTAGTCGGTTGATTAATTTTATTTTTTACGTCTTTAAGAAACTTACTAAACTTTTTATTGTCTAACTCACTTAAAGTATTAATTTGTCTTAATGCTTCATCTTTAAGATCCTGCGGAACATTTCGCACATCTAAGTACGCAGGTGCATCCAATGGAATAACATTAATATGGAAATTATATTGTTTAGCTAACTCTACTATATTTTTAATTTCAAGAATGTTATATGCTTGTAGTGTAAATGTAGTTGAAGTTACCAACTGTTCAGTCTGCACTTTAGACAACTTTTGCAACTTACTGTTGACATCATTCCAATTTGCAGGGTGTCTTATATATTCGAAAGTATCGCCTATACCGTCTATACTACAAATAATGTTCACAAATTTAAATGCTTTAAATAGGCTAATCCATTCGTCATTTATTAGTGTTACATTTGTTATTATTATTAGATTAATGTTTTTAGCAAAATCGTTATCAACACAATAGTCAATTAGTTTCTTTACGCTGGGAACCATTAGAGGTTCCCCGCCTGTAAATTTTAAATGACGCAACCCATTTGCAATCATGTCTTTTATCGAATCTACAAACTCTTCTTGGAGATACCATTTGTTTTGAACAAAGGTTTTTTCGTGCTCGTCTAGTCCTAGATCAACACCAGTTTCTTTAAGTATTTTTTGAAATTCATTTGCAACACCGCTACTACTATAACTACTGCACATTCTACAACTTAGGTTACAATAATTTCCTAATTTTAGATCAAGTTCTACTGGATATTTTTTTGTTGTAGGAATGTCATCTACAAATTTATCCCAGATACCTTGATTCTTATAATTTTCAACAAAGTGATCTCGTAAACTAGATATTCCAGATTCTTCTTTTTTCCAACAACTTTTACAAATCTCTGGACGGTTGCCGGCCAACATTTCTTTCTTAACACCATCTCTTAGATCATTCCAGTGCTTGTCGAGATTGCCGATAAATTTATCTTTGTCTTGTGTAACAGCATTACAACATAAACGATTTTTCCCCATTGTGTTTACGCATAGGTGATCCCATACAGCAGGACAAACGGTATCTAAATTCATTTTATCTCTCTGAGAAACGTTAGTAACAGTCCCATTTTAGTTGTCCAATGATTATTCGGACGACCTTTATTTGTTGCATGCAATTGCACAGCATCAAACACAATAGGAGCACGAGGTTTCCACTCGCAAGTTAGTTCAGGTGTTAATCCTGTTAAGCGTTTGTAAGGAGTGTAGTACAAATATTCATCGTAATGTTCTTTGTTATAGTTTATAAGATTTGATGTTTTATCTTGTACTGTGCCATCTAACAAATAAAAATTAATGTCAACATGATTATCTACAATGGGATATGTTGTTGCAACAGTTTGTTCTGGTTTTTTACCGTGATGGTATACATGGGCAAAATCAACATGGCGCTGATCAAAAAACACAGCATGGCTTTCTATGTTAGCAGGTGCAGTAAACAATGGAATAATAATATTACGCCAGGGTACATATTTGCGGCCCTTGTGATCTATAGGAGTTTTAGTTAAACTATTTTTCCAATCTGATTCTCTAGTACTATCGTTGTGTAACCCATACTGACTAGGCGTAATAAAGAAATTGCCTCCGACAACAGGTGATGTTTCTGCACCCGGTACCATTTGATTAATACGATCTGCAAACTTTTCGTATACTCCCTGTAGGTTACCGCTTATAAACATTGTACCGTTATCGTTGTGTCTTACTGTATTGCAACGACTAAATGCATATCCGTACATCCAACTAATTTCTTCTTCAGTAAATGCTTCATCAAATACTTCTGCTTTTTGAAAATGTTCTGCTATGTTTTGTTGTACGCTTGATTCCTTTAGATTAGCAAGCCAATGTTCATACTCAAGTTTATAACTTTTATGATTTGCAATGTCTTCTGCTCTATTAATATTCGCTAACATTAAAAATATCTTTCATTTCAGGAAATGTTTCTGCAAAAGTATTTCCACGCTGATTATCACATAGTCCTAAAAACTCCTGCATCTCAGGCAAGCGTTGGCTCCAGTCTTCGCTCTCCATAAAGCTAAGTATGCCGTCAAGGCGTTTAATGCCATATTCTGCACTGCGGAATTTTTCATAATCTACTTTACCTTTGTGCCATTCTGGAATGCCTAACTCCCAGTTTGCTTCCCACCAAGGATACCATGCTTCGTATTTTACTCTACACTTAGCTTTAAAATCTGCAGGCAAACTTTTAACATTTAAATGTGCAGGCCAATATACAAAGTGCTGACTAATTCCGCCTGCACCAAATGGCCACATGTTAACTTTCTTAAACTTCTGCTCTAGCTTCCATTGAATAAAGTCTGGCAAGTAATATACATTTAGTGCTTGTACTGCACATGCAATAGTAACTTCGACATTGTCACTAGTTTGTGTATCTAACAAATGGAATACTTCTTCTTGACGACTCCACTTACTAGGATAACGAATGTAGTCATTCATTTCTTTGATACTGTCTATGCTGTAATGGAAACGTACTAACTTAAATTCTTTCCACAAGTCAAACAAATCATCCCGCCACTCAACACCGTTTGAATTGTAACGAAGTTCTAGATCTTTTGCATAACCCATTTTAATAGCGTATTCGAGTATCTCGTAGTGTTCTTCAATAATGAGACTTTCGCCGCCAGCAAAGTAAATCTGTTGCATACTAGGCATTTGCTCGTAAAACTGTTTCCAAAATGTAGGATTCTGTTTGTGCCAGTTATAACTACTGCCGTTAGTACTACCTTTATCCTGCCACTGCATAATTTCTTTAAGTGATTCATTTTTTACACTAGGAAAGATTGCTTTATAATCTTTAATCCATCCACTACTGTCATGTGGGCTACACATAATACATGCAAGTTGACACTTTGTCCCAAACCGCAAATCAATGTATGCTAAGTTGGGCGGTACTTCGCCGTCGGGCTGTGTATCAGAAAGTATTTTATCAAGATCAACACGTTGACTCCAATAGTGTGTTTCCCACTGTCGCTTACTACGGTGCCCGGCTGCTTCTTCTTTATAACATTTTAAACAGCTAGGTGGCTTTTCGCCTGCAAGCATTTGTTTGCGTACATTTTTCATGTATTTGCTGTTCCATGCTGTTTCAAAGTCACTAACGTTTAAGTTGTTGGGTTTGCCGTCGTCTGTTTTAAGGATGCCCACTTGGCCACCATGTTCTTTGTCATTAGTAGCACCGACACTACTAGCGTTAGCAGTGCAGCATACTCGCATACTACCATCAGGTCTCGTACTAAGGTGTACCCACGGTAGAAGGCAAAACGTCTTTGAAGGATACTTTTTATCTGTCATGTAAGTACTTATTTGAACTGTTCTGCAAAAGGATCAAACTCGGATCCGCATTTCATAGCACATACTTTTAGTTTGCCGTCTGCACAACTAGACTTGCTCCAACTGCTTTGTATACTATCAAATATACCTGTGTCAAATACTGCTGCTAATCCGTTACGTGCATCTAACGCACCCTTATTAGGAATAAAGTCCCATATCTGTTCTACCTTAGGATCTTTGTGCCACCATTTGTACATTCGCCCGGCTGTCCAACAACAAGGCAATGCTAGACCTTCTGCTGTAATGAACAAGCTATTGTCTTTCTTTACTTTACAAATAATAGGAGCTCTATCATAGTATGCATCCATACTATTATATTTCTTTTCTACTTTTTCTTGAGTCTTTAATGCATTATTTTGGTATTTAATATCAGGTTTTTTTAATTCTGCCGCCACTTTTCCTTTTTTGTCAACTGCTTGGTGCAATTCTTTTTTCTTTGAATCTTGTGTAATAAAACGGCCTGTCTTTTTCTTCATAAACTTTTCGCAGCCCCACGCATTAGCAAGTGTTTCTGCTTCTTCAACTTGATGTTGGTTGTGTTCAAATATTAAAAAGTCCCAACGAGCTCTGCCGCCTGCACTAATAAACGCCTTCATGTTACGCTCTACATTGTCCCATACAACGCCTTGACGATAGATATGGTTAGTATCGCGTAAGCCGTCAACACTAAAAATAACGGCTCCTGTCCTTCCAAAAACTCCTGCAAGTTCTTTCCACCATTGTTCATTCTTTGCTCCTGCATTTGTATTCATGCTCAGCCACATGTTAGTATTGTGTTCACGGAAGTACTTGAATATTTCTAAGGTATCACGAGCAACAATAGGATCACCTAAGTTTCCACACATATACATTGTGTTAAGCTGTGCAATAAACTCTGGCAAGAATATTTTTTTGCAATCTTCTAATGAAAGTTCATCTAAGTTGATATGAGGGTTTATACCTTTGCCATTCATATTGCGGTCGCACATAGGACAACTAGCTTGACAATTTTGAGTTACTTCAAGATGAATTGCTTTTATATCTTCATACTTATACATATTTTATGTATTCTTCTATAGGAGGTTTTTTATAATTATTGCTATCTGGTATGCCAGCTTCGGCGTTATATACCGGGCAATGATATGTAAGAGCCTCAGATTTATAACCAATTCCTAAATATAATTGAGGATGTATTCCAATATCCTCGACCATGTCGTTATCATTTTGTATACAAGCACAAAATCCAACAGCCAATCCAACAGCAGGAGCAGCAAGACTAACATACATTGCTGCAAGCCCTATTTCAACTCCTGCTTCATAGAGATAGTAATTTTTATCAACTCCGTCTTGCGGAGTTCCTCTAATGCCAAAGGCAAGAACATAAGGTGCAAGTACCTGAGGATTATATCTTGATTTTGGATTACCCGGATCTGCTTCAGTGCCTTTATACATCTTTTGTTGTAACTCAGGCAGCGTATGTGTAGGAATAATACGCAAGTCATATCTAACTCGGCGTTGTTTACTTGGCACGTAGTTGTGTATACCTCTTACAATATCATCTATTAAATGCTGTTCAGGTATTTGATCTGTCCAATTATATGTATTGATTCTATTATTTGCGAGATATTCAAAAGACCCTAATTCATAAATTGGTTTATTTAAAATATTGTTTATTGTAATAGATACTAAGCTATCAACTTCAACAGACGGACAAATTTCGTTTATCAAAGTATTAATTATTTTATAAGTTTTTACTTCAACATCAGTTGTTCTTAACTGAGACTTTCCTCTGTTCCAAAATCTACTGGTAATATTCTGTGTTCTAGCAGTATTAGTATTTTCTAAATCATATATCCATGCATCATACACATAACCAATATCTCTATAGCACTTTTCAAATTCAGTAGTACGATTAGGATAAGATTTTTTAATCCATTCTACTGATTGCTCAATTATAGATTTTTTATTTTCTTTTAAAATTTTAATTATGTTCATTGTCATTCCAGTACTAACACTACATCTTTGCCTGGACCTACTTTGCTAGGTAAGTCTCCATATTGCTCTACATACCATTTAATAACCGCGGTGTACCAATTTTGACTATTATGATGTGCTTGTTTATTAAACTGATATATGTTATTGTTTGTAGCTTCCATAGTACTTATCGCACGGGCACTTTCGGTCTGGAGCTGTCTGAGTGTAAGATTACTTATATCCAATTTTCATAAACCTAGTATAGTTGGAAAGAAATAATTCACCTTCAAATTTAACATCTGACATAGGAGCTGACTTACTAAATGTATCTAAGTCAGCACTACAATTTATATGATCTGGTACTTCAAAGTAATCGTTGCTTTGCAGTACAACTAGTTTGCCATTAGGTATTTTTGCATACCATTCTGCAAAGTTTTCAATGTGTTCGCAACTTGTGTTTATAATAGTGTTTGGAGTTTCTGTTAATTCTACCTCAGATCCGTCTGATCTTTTAGTAGTATATCTAAAATTATCATATCTCAAATCATGTATGTCTAATGTTGATGCTTTAAACCTCCAATCATCCTTTACGTGATGTTTGTTAACAGTCTCAGCAACCGATTCACATAACGGGTCTATGTCAAAACTTCTAATTTTTTTTATTGCTAAATTAGCGTCAAGCATCATTGCGGCTAATGTAGCGTACCATCCTCCACATAAAAATACTGTTTCTAAATTCCAATGGCCGCACTCTAATGTTTCAACTAGCCAACGCTTGCTTTTAAGTTGTCCCCAGCTAAGTGCATCAGTTAGATCTGCGTAATTCATATCAGAGGCATTTCTTAAATTATTAAAAATAGGATTTCCTGTTAATACAAACATTCTTCCAAATACATCTTTGTCATCTTGCCAATTAATCATTAAACCACTCCTTTGGCCAATCAAAGTCATTTATTCTACGCAAATTATTCGGATATAGTAATTCTAACCTATCTAGTATTTCAAACGTCTGCATAACTTATTCTTTTTCCATAAATTTATTTGACATGCGCATAGGATTTTGGTAAATTGTTTTGAAGAATTTACTTTGTTGGGCATTTAATGGAGTTGCTGCAATTGGTAAATCTAATTCGGTTATAAGTGTTTCGCCTAACGCTATAATTTCGTCAGATAACATTCCTTCATTAATTTTACTGTAAGTATTATTCCAAAGATTATTAAGATATTCAAAATCACGTACATTTACAAAGTCCCAGTCTGTACACATTGTCATGTATAGCCCTTGCCTTGCGCCGTAAATAGCCCACAACGCATTTTTAACATCTGCACCTACCATAGTCCATATGTACAACCGATGCAAATTCTTCCAATGTAATTGTTTGAATTCATCTTTAGTAACTTTCATGCCACGATCCAATGCCATTTTAACACCTTCACGAAACCCAGCTCGCCATGCTTGGGCCGGTGTTTCATTATTGTATACATCACAATATGTTCCTTCCATCTGTATGTATTTTGTGTCCCAACAAAAATCTACTTGTGCATGAGCGTTATTGGGATCAGCATTTTCATGTGTACGCATATTTAATACATACTTCTTAGGCCAACATTTTAAACCGCCGTTACCATAGATTAATCCGTTAATAACATTTTTTCCTGCCCAGCTAATTACACTAGAACTTAAATCAGCATGCTCATCAAAGTCTATCTCTTGATTTAAGAAATCTTCACGTATACGGTTGTCTCCATCAACAGTAATAAACCTATCTGTTTCGCTCAATCTTGCACATGCTTTGTGTGCGGCGTCTGAACCTTCTACACCGTGTACACGTTTTGCCCACGGTACTTTTGTACACAAGTCTGCATAGTTCTTTTCTGCATTAGGTTCATCATAACTAAGATAGATAATATCGTAGTCAATTACACGAAATTTATTGCTCATTAGCTATCTCTGTTAAATTGTTCTTGTAACCAATTAAAGTCATTTATTTTTTTAAGTGAGTCGAGGTTGCCTTGATTGGTTTTACCATATGCTGCACCAGCTTTTGCTCCTTGAAGTGCGTGTTTACCAAACGGGCGGTGTTCGCCTGTTGTACACCAAGTATGCAATCTATTGTCAGTTTCTTTATCTTTTTGTCTTTCAATTACTTTACTTGACAATTTACAGCACTCTCTAAAAGCACTTTTCCAAGTTTCAAACTCTCCAGTGTTAAATGCTGTGATATTTGAAATTTGAGGCACGGCTTTAAACTTATCACTAATACTTGTAGTCATGTCTGGCTTATTAATATCCATACCAATTGTTAGTTTACGGGGGAATAATTTTACTCCCCCGTAACCATATACTAGATCATTAATTGGATTTATACTTCTCCATACATACACATTATCTCTCTGCCACTTTGGAGATTGAAAATCAAAATTAAATCCATCCACTATTTGCGCATCTCCATCAACAATCCAAAACATATCAGTATCACAGATCTCGGCAGCAGCTATATGCGCTTGATGTATTCCTTTAACACCGTGTACACGCTTTGCTCTAGGAAATTTTTCAGATAGTGCAGCATAGTTTTCGTCTGCGTTAGGCTCATTATAGCTAATAAACACAATATCAAACGGCTTAGGCGTACTAACAGTTATGTCAATTTCTTTTTTATTTACAAAAAAT
>Ga0208413_1001119_pt1 | contig 17993 bp, 12 predicted proteins | sample AntAceMetag02UKD_FD_184761 | JGI IMG/M metagenome (GOLD analysis project Ga0208413, IMG submission 184761) | Saline lake microbial communities from Ace Lake, Antarctica - Antarctic Ace Lake Metagenome 02UKD (SPAdes) (version 2) | ecosystem: Environmental > Aquatic > Non-marine Saline and... | reverse complement strand
CAGAACGAATGACAATATATATCAATTTCGAATATAAAGGAATACCTCAGTATATCCCATTTAATAAATTTGTAGTTCGTTCTAAACCGATTAATGCCCCGAAGGATTCACTTACACCAATAGTAGAAACGCCTATTCTAGAGGAAGATGTTCCATTGGGTGAAATATCATCTGTTGAAGTTATGGACTCTGGTGATATGATTATTAATGTACCTGAAAATGCTATTCCTGATGATAATATAAGGGATGTTCTCAGGGCTATATATTTGGATGCAAATGAAATTGTATTTGGAGATGAATTGGAAGATATTGTCCAATTGGTGGAGTTACCCGAATCACAAAAAAAATATAGTATAGAAGTTCAAGCAAACGATTTGATGGACCAGTTATTATCTACAATACCTAACAATAAACGCACAACCCAGGTAATGAATAATATTCATGTTATTATTGAGAGATTCAAACAATTGCGTAATAAATACTCTGAATTCGATACAAATATGAACGTTACTGGATTCACTAAAAATGATATTTTACATAAACCGTTAATTGAGAAAATTCATAATCTTAGCACGAAATTACAATGGATTGTACCAGTCGTTTCACAAAAGCGTAAAATATATACAGACATAGATGAAGATGAAATGCATGATGATATAATACAAACAAGTATAGGTAACGAATTGTTTGCCCAAATGGAATTGATTAAACAGTATACACAAGGTTCTCAACATGGAGAAAAATATTCAGAAATGTATGCAAATATGGATAAATATAATACTCCATTTATACCGTCTGATAAAGATGGGGCAATTGTAAAACGTGAGGTTCTCACAGATATTGATGCGATTGTAAATAACTTAGGTAAATTTAATAGTAGTGTATCTCATTCTATATCAAAATCAGAGAACAATCCGAATAAAGCGTTCTCGTATATAGAACAACGTAAGTTTGTAATACAACGTTACAATCTGGGTCTCATGAAGAAGGATACGGTTCTCATGAAATCGGGTAAAGTCGTATATATTCGCAACAATATGACTCCAAATGATAAAATGACATTGACATCTTTGTTAATTCTCCCAGAACCAGTTATGCAGTTTTCCCGTATCAATCTGCCAAGCACCAATATTATGACGCGAACAAACTTACATGAAAACTATTTATCATTATTCCGTCTGTTGAAACAGAAAACAACGATCACATCACATATAGTCGACGATTTGGATAACGAAATCAAATATGACGACGAAAGTGACAATGATGACGATGATGATAATGATTATTACGGAGAGAACAATCAAAAAGATGATACTGTCCGATTCATGAAAACAATTAAAGAATATGTTCTAGACGAAAAGTTTGAAAATGAACCAGACAAATTCGAGAAATTCTTACGAACCATTATACCTAAAACTCGAGTTATATTCCGATTACTTCGTAAATATATAAAGAATAAAATGTCATTCGTAGAGATAGTTAAAGAACTAGAACCATTTTTGATATACAGCGATGATATAATGTTCAATCAATTCAAGGAAATCAGATATTATATAAAAAATAAAATGGTAGAATATATAAAACACAACGAAGAACGAGCTGAAAAATTCAGGAACATATCAATCATAAAAGACAGCAACCGCCCTCTCAACTTTATCGAGAACATATTTTTAAATGATGATAAAATGGGAGACCTATTCGAATCTGCGTATTCAAGTAAAGACGAGCGAGTGCCGACTAGTGAATTATTATTCAGACTCATTAAACGCGACGGATGTACCTTGTTCTCCGATGTAATTTCAGTTTTATCAATCAAAGAATTAGTAAATCCAGAGAACATTGTAAATGAATTCGAACCTAGTAAAATAGACGATATCGAATACGTGAAATCTAAAGATTGCACGAGACGATATTTAAGTAAAAGATACAGTACAATGAAAGCTCTTCAGTCGGATAATAACAATGAAGACGTATTTTATGACCTAGATCTAGATGATACACCATATAAGTTATTAGATACATACGGCAAAGAACGAAAACACATGTTGCCTGAGATTTTCCTAGAATTTATGACAGAAACATTAATGCAAAAACATAGCGTCCGTTCAGATTATGCCGAGGAATTAGCAAAGACATTGATCGAAGGTAAAAAACGCGTGCACGATGGAGAGTTCGCAGTATTAACAATACAACCAACCTTACCACCCAGTGTTGACAAAACAAAACTCACGGAACAAGATATAAAAGATCTAGAAATCGAAGCAAAGGCAAGGCAAAAAGTCGGGTATTATCACCGTGTAAAAAATCACTGGGTGCATGACCAGACGATAGACGACGAGGTTTTTGTCGATACAAACACACTATTTTGCAATATACAATCGGAATGTGTGAAAAATCAGAGCAATAATATATGCGAATCAACTCAAACTGCGAAGAAACGCATGAACGAATTAACTAAAGCACGAATGGTTAAAGAGTTCGAAAATCGCGTCAACATGTCAATAGACCAATTAATTCAAAAGGGCAAAACCGAACTTGACCGAGACTACAAACGTGTTATTCGAGAGAATTCACTTCGGGAAATTGCCGAAAATAGATACTCGATTTATGCCTACGAACTTGGTAAAACGTCTATTACGATCGATGTTATAATTTCACCATATGCACTATTGAGAGACCTGATATTAGGACAAAACGATTTCGTTAAAAAACAATCAGATATAATAAAATTAGTTGATACTTACTCTAGAGAACCTATGGCAGAATTGAAAGAAGACAGTTTCTGGTTATACTGCAAGGATACAAATACTAAACTATTACCACAAAGCTTGTATCACCTAGCAATTGCATTTGTAACAAACCTAAATTATTCTGAAAAATTAGACGAAATTATTGCGTCACATGGAACTATAAGTGATGATGGTGATTCTATTGTGGATAAACATAGTGGATATGTATTGCGAAAAATAGACTTCACTACTGAAGAAGGTTTTATTGACGGGTTCAAGATTGTAACTAATGATGTTATAGAACAAGACCTAAGAGAACGTCTTGCCGATATATTTGCACCAAAACCTAAACCCATTTTTGAGAACGAATCCAATGAAATAATATATAATATTATCGATTCTATATGTAATAATATGGGAATACCCACCGACTCAGTACAAGAATTTGTAATGAGAACAGTACTGGAAACAATGGAGCGAAACGTCCAATCGTCGGAAAAGTATGAGGAAATATCAGATATGATCTTTAAAAAGAAAAATGCACGTCCCATTCCTTATGAAATTTACAGAAACCGATTCATGTTTTGGATTGTAGCGTCTTGTATATTGGTTGCGATTCAGACTGCTATTCCTTCGTTCCGTGTAAAGAAGACATATCCAGGATGCGTTCGCTCATTCAGTGGATACCCATTAGATGGCGGAATTGAAGATTTAACTGGAATAAAATATATCGCTTGTGTGATGAAGAAAATGGAGAGTCGCAATGTCCCTTGGAATTCCATCGAAAAATTAGACGCAAATATATATGTAATCCGTATCAAAGACACTATAGAAAAATTTATAATTTCATCGCAAAACGACTTATACGTGGCGAAACAAAAATACATTTTAGAACACCCAAATGAAGTCATTCCCGAAGAACATAGTGTAGATAAATGGCGAACGTTCTTACCACCAATTGTGAAATATAAGATGAGTCCAATAAATTCTATATCAAAGGATTTTGAACGTGATTTCTATGATGTCATGACGAAAGGGAATCAACAACAACATGCGTCATTAAATATAATTAAAAGCAAATGTTCTCAAATGGGGTTCGGTATTATAGAAACAATCAACCAAATCGTAAGGACAAAAGACCCAATTTTAAAGACAGCGAGTAAAGACCCATTTTTAGAGAACGCATGTTGTAACGAAACAAATATAAGTAGACCAATGGACTATTTTATAGACAATGATGCAATAATTCAAAAATATATCGACAATGCAGCGCATCTTGGAGAACTTGTATCTATAGCAAAGGAATTAGCACGCCCAACAACTCTATATCATAAGGAATTTACAGGAGTTATACGTCCAGTGGTTACCGCAACAATCACAGACGAACACATATACCTATCATTTATTCATTATTGTAATTTTACTAACGATATACCAATTCCCGACGAGTATATAACCGTAAGTGCCACAAAACCAATCGGGTTCCCTAAAAAAGCACCGCTTATAGATCAAATTGAATTTCTAAAGAAGAATGGAAAGAGGTATACGATAAATGACTTGCAAAGTCTAATGACACTCGTCCGCAATACACATAGTATACAACTTCCAGAAGACAAATTGTTCTCTCAAATCAGTGTTATATATGATTTATTAGAGGCATATGACTCTCGCGATTCTATAGTTATACCAGCAGTATTCAGAGACAATTTGCGTCTTGTGTTGAATTCATATAATCCCAAGGTCATGGTTGTAAACGAACGAAAAGAATTAACCAAATTCAAGAATTACCTTGCGTATGCTAATGAGAAGATGTATTATGATATAGTACAATTTTTCGACCAATATGGTAATCTTTCTGATACGGATTACAACCGATTACAGAATTTCTTATTGAGTTTCACAACAACCAATTTGAAAGACGCAGATGCTTTGCATACAGTCACCACATTTGTCAAGAACTCTGTGTATATGATGTCTAATGTGTTCCCTGAAATAATACTCAATGGAAATATATTTGATAGTATTCCGACACACTGGGATTTGTCACCGAATCATATTTCGAATTTAAGCAAGAAAATAGATTCCTACTGGAGTAGTATACAAGAGTTTCATGGAGATACAGTAATATCTAAGATACTACAGAACATACAAATAAACGCATCTGATATTTTCATATTATTACGCGAAATACCAGTCTTATCCCCAATTACAAAAGACGGAAATACATACTATTCGTTGTTTGATAACGAAACAATCAATATGATTTATATGTACTTATGGTATTCTACATTATACGAATATATAGCTGCTGCAAGTAATCCCGATTTTCTTCGCACAGATATAGAAGAAAAAAAAAGCTTACGTAGACAAAAAATAATAGATAGTTCTGACGCATCAGCGCAAATCATTGGTATGGATCCAGATGAAAGCGATTTACAGGAAATAGATATCCGAATCGGCAACTCAGAAGAATTGAAGGTCCGAGTCGCAAAATTATTATTAACATTTTTAGAAATAGAACAAGGCAATAAGAAATACATCTTATCCTATGACGAAATCGCAAAAAAAATACGCAAAGAGAAGAACATTGAAAAACAGAATATAATTCAATATTTAGGTAACATGGATAAAGAGGAACGTCAAATAGAGGACCAGTTCAAGCGATACAAAATGGGACGTTGGAATGTGGGATTACAGAAAGGATTGGTAGAATATGATAAGAAGACCTACGATCGCGAAACTACTGATATTGTAGGAGATATGGATATAGAAGCAATAGAAGAGATGGAGAATATGGAAGCAGACGAAGCGGAAGATAACGAAGCAATGGACATATCAAATTTAGACGAGGATTATCGTGACGGCGATTATTATGGGGAGGATGATGCTGAATAAATTATACTATATTAGAATATAGTATTATGTTTTTAACAAATAAATTCATGAGGATTCATAAAATTAATTTTGCAATTTTGATATTCGTAACTATTTTCACAATTATCCACATATATCAACCAAGTTTAATGTATAATGAGGAAGGTGGATTTAGACCATTTGGTATTGGATACAGACATAAAACTGTTATACCTATATGGATTGCATCTATTGTCATTGCAATATTCTCATATATAAGTGTTCTCTATTTAGTTGATAGAAGCGACTGATAACATTGTTACAATTGTTGTTATGTATACCCAAGCAAAATGTCCTGTATTATATTTAGCAAAACATAATTTAAATAATGCGTCTCTGAAGTGTAGTTTTGCATCATCTTGCTCTTTAGCATCTTCTCCTACACACATTTTACTATAATCAAAATAGAAATCATAATGCTCTTCAGTATCATCATCATTAGATGGGGTTTTGTCCTTATCTGTATCTATAGCATCAAATGTATCTTGAAATGTATGGATATTAAACAAAGGTAAAATATAGTCAAATGGTATTGCAATATCCTTTGTACTCTTAAATATTTTACTTTGAAACACCTTCATTATCTCTTGATATTCAAACATCCATGCCGTTGGTCTTGTAGACACTATAAATAATCCAAAAGTATTTTCAAATATTTCTACTAAACTTGGAATCAAACCAATCAAAACAAATGTTGTTGCTCCAATACCCAAATATAATATACTAGTTAATTTCATTTGGGTAAAAAAATCAATCTTTTCGAGAACATCTGTACATATAAAATGATTAGCAATCAACAATAATATCCAGATCACTATAAAAATGCCGAATCTTCCAACGCGCATATGTCCCGCAAGGTCAGACATTTTTATTGTGTAATTTATATAAAAGGCGTATTTGTATATGTATTCCTCATATAGTCTATATAATATTCCTATGATAAATAACAATCCAATAGAACATCCCAAAATAGGTCCTATAATATTTTTGTCGGAACTCATGTATACTAAGATATTATAATATATTTGTCTGGAATTTACTAATATTTTCACAAGATTCTGTATACAATGGAATACCCAAGATTAATTGAACCCAATATAAAAAATTATCTATATTCAACATTACAGCAATGTCATAACAGGAAAGAATTATTCTATACATATGTATTTAATTCCGTGTTATTTATAACAATTATTTTAGTAGTTGGTAGCATATTATATTATTGTAGGAAACGAAAACTTACACCATATGAACTAAGCGAAAAACAGCATAAAGATCAGGAATATATATTATCCAAAATACGACAATATCAGACAGTTGAAAAAACATCACCATTGACTAATTTACCGATACATTAATCGGTTGTATAGAATAAGTTTATTTACAATTTTCATATGTTTTAGCATATTTACGGTATATATCGCAGTTTGTCGGAATCAGACCATAAACGAACATCATTTCTTTATCATGCTCTGATGCATTTCTGAAAAATTCCATATCACTAGATATATATTTATATGTTTGGCTAAGTCCCGAAACGCCATTTGAATCTTTAATAAATGTCATTCGTTTTGGATAAAATTTCACTGTTGGGGTGACTCCACCAGTAATTTCTTTGATATTTGCCTGTGTATTGGGAGACTCTGCATGAAATTCATCTGAAAGAGAACGTTCATGGAGATTAAAACTACACTTTAACGGTACTAAATTAGGACGTTTTTCGGTCATGATATGTTTGGTGGTGTTTATTCCGTTTCATATAATTAAATCAATTTTTTACAAAAAAAATGATTTGAAAAAAATAATATTACCGTAATCTATATGAGTCTTATTTACGAAGAGAGGGAATCTATAATTAGAGATAATAATACAGCCCAAAGAGTATTTTTAGATATTATAAAGGATTTGAAACCAGATTTGGTAGAACTCAATCTAAAAACTTCTCTAGAAGGAGACCTTGATTTGTCTGTATTAAAATTCAATAATTTACGATCTATTATATTTGGGGGCGGCAAAATAACAAATTTAATAAATATTCCCCCGAGCATTACCAATCTGGTTTGTGCTGGTAATTTATTAGTAGAATTTGACAACCTACCAAGTAGTATACTTAAATTAGATTGTGCTCGCAATTATTTAACAATACTTGACTTTAAATATATACCAAATATTCAAGAATTACACTGCGAAGAAAATAAAATAACAGAATTAATTGGACTACCTAAAAGTTTAGTTGCATTATATTGTGACCAAAATAAACTGAAACATATAGATTTGAAGGATATGAAAAACTTACGAATATTACATATATCGAATAATCCACTTATTATTATAGAAAATTTACCAGATACAATACATGAATTTGTCTCTGATAATAATCCAATCCCTTTGGTCGAATCTACACGTGACAATATACCAAAGGACCGTATAGAAAAAAAACTCAATTACGATGAAGCGCTTGGAAAATATTTCAAATTAAAAACCAAATATGAAACAGGAGTGAAGGAAAAACGACGAACTGCATACAAACGCGGTGTGAATAAGAAAGATAAAATTGCAAAGGCAGCTGCCGTGAGACCAAAATGTATTAATTGTAAACGACCAGTTGGTTCCATATTTTCTACAGATATTAATGGATATCGTGCGATTTGCGGTGATAAAGATAATCCTTGTAAATTGGATATTAAATTGAATCGCGGTAATTTTGAACTATCTGAGGAAATACTCAGAACCTTTAAAGATGCATTAGATGACACTAAACACCGCATAATTAAACTCAAAATGGATACACTATTTAATTACGTTTCTGAATCCACATCCAGTAATCTATTTAAGAAGAAGATGGAGGATTTCAATAAGGATAGTAAAATATACAAAGATGAATTAGATCGTTATAATGACTTATATAACAACACACACAAACAAGAATTATACAAATCAAAAATGGAAACTATTTATGAACTCCAAAAAACTATCAGGATACTTCTTACTGAATATGCAGATACAGGAAATAACAATGTTCTTACTATCGCAGTCACAACATACAAGAATGATGTGATACCGGAAATAGAGAACCTACGTCGGTTGAAAAATGATATTATGGAAGTCAATATTGAAAAAAATCAGAATAGTCCAGATATATCTACCTTATTTCAATCCGAAGTCGCATTGAATCGCGGCGAATATTTATATGGCGAACCACCCAGTGTTATAAAATTCTACATGTAATTTAACAATTATTATAATTCGAAACACCATCCCAAACTATATTATTACTAGCAGTCCATTTTTTTTTATCGCATATAGATGAAGTATTATCATCGTATGATATATATTTACCAGTTGTATTCCATACAATTGAACCTAATGTGGTAGCACCGATTCCCTTTGGAGCAACGCATGTATACCACCGTTTATTATCATCATTGGGTGTGATTAAAGTAAACGACGTATTATCTATTGGTGCGGTTGGACCACGAGATAGGTTGTATGTGCCATTAGCCGCATTGTAGTTATTTACTTTAGTTCCGCGTGGTATTCTGCTTCCGTGAATAATTGTTCCGTCAGGGATTTTCTCTATCGCCCCAGACACGGTTAAAATATTGCCATCTATTGACCCAGTTATAGTTCTAATAGGTTGTCCTGATATACTATCCCAACCATCGGGACAATTTGATGCAAATGGGGGAAACGTAGTAACACTAGAACTCCTTTGTATAACAACTCCAATAGTTGCAAGTGATATTATCAGTATAATAGATGCAACAGTAAGAACAGTTAAATGAAAAGAATCCATTATATATAATATCTAAATATTTTTATCTGAATCAATACTATAGTTATGTCGCAATATTCAATAGAATCAAGACCGATTTTGAATTTAGCCAATTATAATGGACGTATTAATGTTATACAACCGCCTGACATGGGTATCCAAATGAAAATGACGGAAAAAATAATGACAAACAACAAATCGACTGATTATCGAGGTGCAATGGCGGGAGTATTCGAAGATACCATGCTTTCAAATGTTTTTTTCTCGGCTGGTAATATTCAGATTATTCAAAATGGTATACGTGCCGGTGTTTACGGGAAGTCAAACGGATTATATGTTATCCCAAACCAGAATGTGAATAATTTAAAGATTATTATGCGTAGCACGTATTTACAATACGCACTCCATAAGCCCAATGATATTACTGCCCAAGTCGAACGTCTAAATGAGATCGTTCTTGATTATTGTGTTCCTTCTGTTTACAACGAGGCGGTAGGATACGAGAAATATCTTTACGATCAAAGTACTTTAGTGGTTCCATTAGAGCAACCAAGAAACCATGACCGTGATTTCAAACAACTTGAGATGAATCCATGGGTGTAAAAACACCTATTAAAAAAAAATAGTTATATAATTGTAATTGTAATGAGTTGTAATATTTACTTCTTAGATGTTCGAACCTTTACCTTTATTTTATTAGTTGCAGTTGCACCAGATTGAATGTATTTCCGTTTTACTCTATATGCATCATATTCGCGTTCTAAAATATCAAGTTCGTTGATCCACATTTGTGCTAATGATGTTGCTAATAAAACATCCAATTCCTTTTGTGAATTATCCTTGTCCGTCATAATACTCGCAACATTCTCTTCAGTAACAGAATCCATAGGCATTTTAATAAGATATTTGAAATCACCGTCAAACGTATCGTATTTACGCGATACCATGAGTTCTGACACTTGGATGGATGTTTTCTTACGTAAATCCACCATACCATTGAGAGTTTCTTGAATGTATCGTGCTTTATTTGTTAATTTTAATAGACGGATACGGAGTTCTTTCTCTAAGAATGCCTTTCGTTTCACATACAATCCAATACGCACATTATAGAAGGCGGAAATAATATCGTCGATTGTATCATATTTATTCAAACGGCGCTCCGAATTGAATAGATGCATATTTGTAATACTAAGACTAGATGATAATTTGAGTAGTTTATGAACGCCAGTAATACCATTTTCATCCCGAGATGATTCTAATTCCGCCAACTTTCCCACAGGAAATACAACTGTGAAATCAACCGCAACCTCTGTACACATGGATACAAAATCCTTTATAGATGGCGGGATTTTCTTACCGTCCTTGCCAACCCCTCCATCAGCTAAGGATTCCAATAACATTGTATAAGGTAAAGTCCATGTTCCTACGGGTAACTCAGTAATACGAATTTTGTCCGTTCCTACAACCTCATATACACCCTTTACCAAGAACTTATTTCCGTCTAGATTCGTAATTGTCCCCTTGAATCCTTCGTAATATGGAATAAATTTCATAGGTGTTTCATTCCCAGTCAACTTTGCGCGTAAATACGCTATAAGTTGTTTTGGGTCATATGACGGGATGCTTGATGAAAAACCTGTCCCGATCCCAGAAATCCCATTTATTAACACGGTTGGGATAATTGGAACATAGTATTCTGGTTCAACAAGAGTTCCATCGTCATCCAAATATGTCAATATTGCATCATCAGCTTCTGGAAATATCTTACGAGTTATTGGATTCAATTGTGTGAATATATATCTTTCACTAGCCGAATCATCACCGCCATGGAGACGCGTACCGAACTGACCATTGGGTTCCAAAATATTAATATTATTAGAACCTACAAAATTCTGCGCCATATTGATAATCGCACCATTGAGAGATGCCTCACCATGATGATACGCACTATGTTCGGATACGTAACCCGAGAATTGTGCCACCTTAATTTCATTCGTGAGTCTGCGCTTGAATGCGGCAAACATAATCTTACGCTGTGATGTTTTTAAGCCATCTACACCATTAGGAATAGAACGAGCGCAATCATATATACTGAAATGTCTCATCTCATCATTGAAGAATTCTTCAAGATGAACATTTTTTCTCCCTGTATCCAAATACGCGTTTTTATTGTATGCCTCTAACCAAGGTTTTCGGTCATGTGCTCGTTTTTTATTAAATACCATATCTACCACATCATCACTCTTAGTTCCTGTATGAACGAAATCCACTATTTTCATATCAGCGAAATATCCCTTAAATTCGGCTGAGGTGGAAGTTCCGAGACCCTTAAAATATTTAATTGTCCATGATGAGATAGCTGGTCCGACTGAATTCCTCCATATCTGATATTCACCCTCGTTATAAAACACCATTGTTGCTTGTCCCTTTTTCGCACGTAGAATCGGTGTATTCATGAACGACAAGAATCCTGGAATCTTGAGAAGCGAAGACCATTCACTATGAAATAAGTTGATACATAATCCCTTAATATGCGATCCGTCTGTATCTTGATCGCACAAAATCATTACCTTACTATATCGTAAATATTTCTTGACATCTTCTTCTGATTCATATATCTTTCCGCCCTCTAAACCTAGAACTTTCTTCAAGTCAGTAATTTCCTTATTGTCACCGATTTTCTGTGCGTTTTCTCCACGGACATTAAGGACCTTACCTTTGAGTGGAAGTATCCCGATAATATTACGATGTTCTTGGGAAAGACCAGAAACAACACCCGACAATGCACTCAAACCTTCACATAAAATTAATGTGCATTCACCTGATTTATTAGTTCCCGCAAAATTCGCATCGACAAAATTCGCAATACCACGAATAGTTTTTGTTTTGGAACCGTCCGTCTTCTTTGCGATAGATTTACTTTCTTTCGCTTCAGTAAGAGAACATGCCATATCCATAACTCCCATTTTCGCAACATTCTCAATAAATGAATCGCCCACCGTACATGACGAACCAAACTTTGCAGAAGCCAGACTCATGTATTCCTTCGTCTGACTATCAAATGTAGGATTCTCTATATCACATCGCAAGAACAGAATGAGCTGCTCCTTGATGGAGTTTGGATTCACTGAAATCTTTTTCTTTTTCTCAATATATGCACATAATTTACGTGTGATCTGTCCCATAATATATTCAACGTGCTTACCACCCTTGAAGGTACAAATACCATTTACAAACGAAACCGCTATAAATTCATGAGTTGGTGACAATCCAACTGCATATTCCCAACGCTCATCTGATGCTTCATATGCACGCAGTCCAATTCCGTTTGCAACATCCTTTGTTCCAATGTAACGGTCAATGTATTGTTGGAAATTTTTGACTGGTAATATCTCGCCATTATATTTCACAGTTACCTTTTTAACCGAATGATCTGAAACCGCAGCAATATCATACGCACGTTTTTTTAAAAGAGATAGCATATCCGACGTGAGACCATGTGGCATACCGAAGCGTGCATAATCAGGTTTGAATGTAAATTTTGTATATGGTTTTGTCTTCACTTTAGTAATAGTTGGCGGGCAAATCTCAGAACGATTGTTTTTGAATTCCTGAATATACTTTAGACCGCGAACATGGTCTACGGTTTCGATACATGCATAAGTTGACCAAATATTAACCAATTTAACACCGAGCCCATGTTGTCCTCCAACAATCTTCTTATCATCCTTGTTGAAATTAGTTGAAGTTCTGAGATGTGCAAATATCATCTCGGGAATCCAAAGGTTATTTTCGGGATGTTTCGCTATATCAATACCGTTTCCATCATTTTCCATTGTGATTGTTCCGTCTTCCGATATGGATATTTGGATTCCAGTGACGAATTTCTTATCTAAAATGGGAGAATGAATCATACGAAGAATCTGATCGCGCGCATTCACCGCACATTCATCATATAGTTTATATAGTCCAGGAATAAGCTCAATTGTGCGTAGCACGATACGATTTGTTACGTCGTCGTAAATCCACATATCTGCGTCAACTGCAGCTACGGTTCCAATATACATCGCAGGCACTGCAAGAATGTGTTCTATTTCAGTTTTAATTTGGTATTGCATTTTAAGATCCGACATATTAATGTTTATAAGTGTAGGTATTTGAATATAATGATAATATTTTAAGTTGTTTCAATTTTCTATGTTATATGTATACACCTATATGTTTATGAGATTGAAAAATACTAACGACATAACGAAATATTGTGTCATTGCTTCATGTATAAAAGACCAATCACAAAAGGATCTAAAAAGAGTTAATACATCATCGAATGTCACTCAAATCACTAGAGCAATGAGATACTCTCAATATGTGCGCAATATAGGTTAGGACAGTTACGATATCACTTTACCATACGGGTTTACTATAGAATGCATATCACATTTTGTGTTACAAGTTTGAAAAATTGAAAGGAAATAAGTAAAATATTATAAGCAATATAAGTAAAATATTATAAGCAATATAAGTAAAATAAAAAAATGGCAAACGAACAAGTTAAAAACATTATTGGAGGCGGATTATCTATAGAAGATATTAACACAAGAATAAAAAAAGAAATTTGTTACGAAACTTTGGAAGAATTGTCTGACTCCAAGTTACTAAACGAATATAAAGAATGTAATTCTATGAAAAACGAGATAAAAAAACTAGAAAATATATTAAGAAAACATACCGACGAAGAAAAAACACAAAAAATAATAGATGAATATTTATTAGACCTAATACCAGCAGGAACCAAAGGCGTTATAAGAGGTAATAAATTTAATAAATTAGTAAAACAAAATATTACAAAATTAGGGTTAGATACAGAACGATTTGAAATCTGCTTTGAAAAAAAATGCGAATTTCATTTCACTACTGAAATACCAGACTGGTATATCCTAGAAAAAAAAACTAATAAAATTATAATTGGTATGAATCAATTGGATTTATGGGGAGGAGGGCAACAGCTTAATCGCGGTTCGAAATATTTAGAAAATAATAAACATAATAACTCAAATAGTAAGTTATTATGTGTTGTTTGTAACGAAATACAATTGAAAAGTAATAAAAATAAAATATACAATTTATTTGACATTGGTTTTAACAATAATACATTATCTTATGTAAATAATATACAAAATATTATTTCTCTATACTTCGATTAATAACAATGGATTGAATTTAAATATTAACTCTTGTTTTGATATGGATTTTGGTCCAACCGTATTATTAAAATCATAACTTATCTTAGATAATCTATCTAGATTTTCAGTTATAGATTTACCGTTTGTAAATTTTATAAAATAGTGAGATTGAATACTTTTAGTATCAATTTTTTTATCTATTGTCCCAGCATTAACTCCAACGCGACGAAATGAAATATCTGGATTTCCTGCTTTTTCGACAAATGTAAAATTTAACGGTTCCAATTTTGCATTTAATACCCTATTAATTGCTCGTTTTTCCCATATTTGAAATATACACGGAACATTATGTTCTATACCATCTACTAGAAACGATTTGTCTGGTAAATCAATCTCAAATATAAGATGAAAATTTAACGAGAATGTTTTTTTTAAACTATCTTTTTTAAAACTTTTAGGTAATATAAATGAAATGCTATCACAAAACTTGCATGATTTTTTTATAAATTTAATTGCTAATGAAGATTGACGACCAAATGGGGGATTACCTATTATATGCATTTTATTATTTCCAATCTCGATATTATCATGATCGTATAGTAAATAATCTTGTTTGATTATCTCATCATTATCTGGTTCCAAATCATAAAATTTAAAATTATTCGTCAACGATTTTATTCCTGTGATAAAAGACCCGTTTCCTGCACTGGGTTCTATAATTAAATCATTCGGATCTATTTGTATATATTTTTGAACTAGATTTAAACATATTTCGACAACAGTAGTTTTTGTATAATATTTATCAATAGTGTTACGATTTAAACCTTTTACTTGTTTAGTTGTCATCTTCGTTGTTGTTGTTTATAATTATATCATACTATTATTTAAATCAATTTTTTCCTTGTGTATTACACCTTCGGACATTTAAAATGGGACAAAATCCCTACATATTTATATAATAAAAATTATATAAATATTTTTTATTATATATAGTATCGTAATGGATAAAGATGAAAAAATAAAGGAAATGGAAGAACAGATTTCCAATTTAGAAACAGAACTACAATCAACAAAAGAGCATCTTAAAAAATACACAGCACCAGCAAGTAGTAAAGTATATTACGAGAAACACAAAGAAGAACAAAAACAACGAGTTAAAGAATATCAAAAAAAAATAAATTACAAGAGTAATTATGAAGCTACACCAGAACAAAAAAAGATATATGCGAGAACCGCCTATTTGAAAAAAAAGGAAAAACTCAAAAAAGAAATAGAAGAAAATCAAAATACTGAAAACATTTAGGAAGTTATATAGTTTTATTTATAAATAAAACTATATAGAATTATTTTCTTTATCTAATATATAGAATGGAAAATCCAAAAGAAAAACCTCCTGAGTTTTTCAAATCCACCAAAACTTCGCTAAAAAGCATACTGAAACACCCTGAAATAAACACAACGAAAATTAACGATGTAGTCATCAAGGCACATAAAATCGTTATTCATACTTTACAATTTCTAAAAATGTATACTCTTCATCATTACCAAACATACTCTCATACCATACATATTATTGATAAGGTATTGATTTTGAATATTATGAAGGTTGTTTGTGGTGAGAAAACAGAAATGCGAGGAGTTAAACCCAAGAAAGAAACGATTGAACTCAAAGACAAACTTACAGCATTTTATACGGAACATTACAAACCATATACACAACCAGAGCAATTGGATTATGAATATATGAGTAATGTGCTTTCTTACTTATGTGAAGACATTATGACGATGTATGAAAATAACATACAATTACATTATGTAGATTATGTGGAACGCTTTGTAAATGTTGTTTGGAAGAAGAAGATGATGGTTGAGAAGATACGAAAAATATTTTCCACCAAAAAAGAACGAGAAGCACGAATTAGACAATTAGAAAAGGAAATACGAAAAATAAAGAATGATTTGTTGAATGTGGATAGTAGTATTGCTTATACATCACATTCCTATTATCATAAATGGATTACTCAACAAAAGAAACATATTCTACCAAACAAAGAGAAGTTCCAAAAACAAAGTATCTATTATGATTTGAAATGTAAACCAATGGATTATTTCCCCTGTATGATTGCGATGATGAACCTCGTGGAAAATGAGTTGGAAACAATCAGTAATGTTTTTCCTTTGCGTAGTAGTATTGCTCCTGGTTATATTCGGTTAGATACGATTACATTAGTGTATTTGCTTTTGCGAAAAGAACAAGGAAAGAAAAGTGATTTTAGTAATCAAGGCAATACCAAGAAGCACGAAGATAAGATATGGAAGTTCTTTTTCCGCACAGAAAAGAAAGTGTTTCGTAAGACAGATTTTTCATTCCATCATATGATTTCTACCGATGGAGTGGGAGTTTCTATATTATTTATTCGTGATGATTTGGTAGGAAAGCGATTACCAAGTGCGAAAAAAGGTGTATCAAAAGAATTGTATATTGATGAACTGAATGATTATTCTACTTTACAAAATAAGAAGATTGTTGGGATTGACCCTGGAAAATCTGATTTGATTTATTGTGTTGACGACGCTTCAAAAGATGCGAATGTATTTCGGTATTCACAAGACCAACGAAGAAAAGAAACTAAAATGAAAAAATACAACAATATTATTTTAGGTATGAAAACCAAGAAAATACAAGGAAAAAGTGTCATTGATTATGAAACAGAGTTGTCTTTGTATAATCGTAAAACACTTTGTATGGATAAGTTCAAGGCATACATAAATGAAAAGAACCGAATAAATCATTTACTTTTTGATTTTTATTCAAAACATTTGTTTCGTAAGTTGAAGTTTGGAAGACATATCAATACCAAACGCAACGAGCAAAAGATGATTAGGGATTTTAGGAAAATGTATGGTAATCCAGAAGAAGTGGTTATTTGTATAGGTGATTGGGAACAAAGAAAACAAATGAAATACAAAGAACCAACATTAGGAAAGGGAATGAGAAGTTTGCTCCGTAAAAACAAATACAAAGTGTATTTGGTAGATGAGTTTAGAACCAGTTGTAAATGTTCCAAATGTGATGGAGGAGTATGTGAGAAGTTTATGGTAAGGAAAAATCCAAGACCAAATAAAGATGATATGCGGTTGGTTCACGGACTACTACGCTGTAAGAGCGGTTGTGGGTTGTGGAACAGGGACCGCAATGGTTCGTCTAATATCTACAAGATAGCATACCAAGCAATACATAAATTGGAAAGACCGAGTTATCTATGTAGAGAAATAAAAAGTAATCAAGCAGTTTTAACGAATTGCTACAAACAAAATATACACAAGGTATGAAAAGACCTAAACTTTGAACCTCTTTTTTATGCGGATTTTGTCCCATTTTAAATGTCCAAA
>Ga0208413_1001109_pt1 | contig 18091 bp, 21 predicted proteins | sample AntAceMetag02UKD_FD_184761 | JGI IMG/M metagenome (GOLD analysis project Ga0208413, IMG submission 184761) | Saline lake microbial communities from Ace Lake, Antarctica - Antarctic Ace Lake Metagenome 02UKD (SPAdes) (version 2) | ecosystem: Environmental > Aquatic > Non-marine Saline and... | reverse complement strand
CTGCTTACTGGAGTACCTGTACCGTCAGTAATTCTAAAATCGCCGCCCAATGTGTGGCTGATTACTAATTTAGCAGATGTTGCATTTACTGTAACAACAGAAGCTACAATATTTGTAAATCCTGCTGCGTTGATTGCTCCTGCAATTGTATCTGCATCATCGCTAGTACCAGCAGCGGTAAAGCTGATAGGCTTTGCAGTATCTAATGCTTCTTGACCTTTTAGTGATTCGGCTAAATCAAATGTGTAGGAACCAGCTGCTAGTGTAGTAGCATTAATTGTATTTGAAGTAGCACCGGTTGCTGCATTTGCTGCAATGTTTCTATACCATACGCGGAATTCTGTTGTTCCAGGAGTAGCATCAAACCCGCCTGTTTCAGTTGCGTTGTATTGTGTAAACAACGAATCTGCAGAAATATTTGCGCCGCCGCCGCTACGATCTAGATAAAAACTAGCAGCGTTTGTTGAGGCATACATTGGAGCTTCGTATGCTACCCATGATAATGTAGCAGAACTCCAACGCTTGACTCTTAAACGAGCACCATTATTTGGTTCTGTAGTTTTCACCCATACAGAGCCTGTTGGGGCGCCGTTTACTGTACCTGCGTTGTCAGCAATTTTAAATGCTGGAACACTGGTGTGTGGGCTTTGTTGTAATTCTGGTGATAGATATAATCCAACGGTAATACCGCCTACTGTATTCCACGAGGCAGTACCATTTTCTATTAAGATTGCACCATCAGCTCCGGTAGAATCGCCGCCGTCGCCGTCTGCTGCAGATGTACCATCTGAATAGATATACAATCTGTTGCTAATTACCTGTGCAGTAACACCAGCAATGTTACCAGCAATGATGTTGGCTGCAATCGTTGCAATGTTGCCACCAGCAATTTGGCTGTTGTTAATAAACAATGTACCTGAAAGTGTTTCAGTGTATGCAGAACTTGCTACAACTGGTAGACTTGCTTTCCACTCTTGTGAGCCAATTAGCACCCATTGTCCGGCGTTAACTGCTACTGCTCCGCCTGCAACATTACCATTGCCTGCTGATTTAAAATACATTCTTGCTAGTTCTTCGTTAGCACCGAATGATCCATCACCTTCAACTGTTTGGAATACAACTGCGTAATCGCCGATTGCGCCGACTGAGCCTTTCGGTGCTCCGTTTTCGACCTTAGATGAATCGCTGTCTGTTAATACTGTTGGTACCTTTGAAGCAAACTTTTGTCCGCCAGTAACTGTTGGTGCAGCACCATTCCATTCCTGGATACCCCAAGTGGTTGCTTGAGTGTCAATCCACCATTGGCCGTTTGTTGGGTTCGCTCCCGGGGCATCAACTTGTGCTTCGAGCTCATCTAAGTCTATATCGGCGCGAACGATAAACGCTGCGTTGCTAACACCTAATAAACTGTATGCTGCTAAAAGTCCATATTCGTTACGTTCTGAACCGTGTATTGGAGTAGAACTGGCTGTCTGCTCGAAGAACGGTACACCAAACAAGTCTGTTAAATCTCGTTGGCTAGTTAATTTAAATGCTTTGCCAGCATTTGCTTTAGTTGTTGCGGAAGCAGTGCCTGTGCCTGCTCCGTTTGTTTTGTTTTGCGCTGAAGCTACTACGATAAGAGGAGTTGTGCCTGGTTCTGCAGGTGTGTAAAAACTCTCGTCGATTACCGTAACTTGTACGCCGGGTGATTGTAGTGCCATATTCCCTATTCTCCTGGTAATAGTTGCTAATACTATTTAGCGGCTAATCAGAAAAACGGGCAGTTATAACCTTCGATAAAGGGATCGAAAAGGTTTAGTTTAGTTAAATAATATTATGAGACCACTTTGTAGGTGTGGACAACGGCCTCGCGCTGTTAATTATAAAAAGAATAACAAGGTTTACTATCGTAGCCTGTGCGAAATCTGCATGGCTAATGGATTATATCACGGTATTCCTAGATGGAAACGTGCTAACTACAAAATAAAAAACACCTGCGACAAGTGTGGATTTAAAAGCCCGCACTTGGAGGTGTTTAAGGTATTTCACGTAGACGGCGATTTAAACAATTGCCGACACGCTAATTTAAAAACGGTCTGTGCCAACTGTGCGCAACTGCTCGGAAAGACTGATGCGACGTGGCGGCAGGGCGATCTCGTTGCTGATTACTAGTTTAGTTTGTTTATATAGAGCGTCAATAGTACTGTTGTTATCGATGATGTGATCAAATTCTGTACCCACCCATGCAGTTTCGCTAGCATGGATTTTACGCATTTTTAGTTCGTTAATAGCAGGATTCTTCCCTTGATTGGCTTCTACAGCAATATCATACCATTCAGGAAGAGCCCCTCGTTGTACCCATAGAATTTTTCCACCGGCATTGCGAATACTGAATATTTCGTTAGGGAAGCGGCAATCTGAAATAACCACACTGTCTTTAGAGTTACGGAGTTTGTTTTCTAGGCTGGCAATCCAAATGTCATCATGGAAGCCTTTGCGGCATACTTCAGTGCCCCAATATTGCAGTACCCATCGGGGAGTTAATGTGGGCATGTCTAGTCTAGCTGCCCACCACGGATCAACTTGTTCTCGCCACTCTCGAGCTTCTTTAGTACGGCCTTCTAGCATGGTCCTGTCCCAACCAAACACTGCTGCAACTGCATCTTTTAGAGTCGATGCAAAACTTTCTCTACGGAATTCTTGGAAATTTTGTAGGTAATCTGCTACTGTATCTTTTCCCGATCCGATAAACCCACATACCCCTATAATCATAACTATCTCCTATATGATAATTATACTATAATAATGATATAGGGTCAACCTATCTATAAGGTTTTGGTTGTTTTGGTTTATTAGTGTTCAATCTATTAGCTAATACACTTGCAGTGTTGATAGATTTAGTTCTTTCAGTTCTTCTAGCTGCTTGAGGAGCAGTGCGTGCTCTGGTAGTTTTCATCTTCTGGGCCTGCGCCATATCCATAGGCTGGTGGCATTTTGATGGATGACTAACTTGTCGGCTCTTCCTTGGACCTGATGAACAACGGAATTTTAATTTAGTTGTGCCGCCGCGAGCAGTGTGCTTGCCAACACCCCAAACCATTTTAGCAGTTTCAGTATATAACTCTTCGTCATCTTCAAAAATAAATTCATTAGCTCTCATTATCCAATCACCCATCCCCAACCTTGTGTAGTAATACCAGTTTTTAGATCTTCGTTAAGTTTATCTATATCACCTTGTCCTTCAGCTTTCATTGCTGCACCGTTAAGCGCTGTGCCACCTTGCGGGCCTGCAATGCTGGCAAACTTTTCACGTGCTTGGCCCAGCATCATCTTACAGTTGGCCAGTGTGTAGTCTTTAATCCACTGTCCGGAATATACATCATCAATGATAGAAAAATCTGGTTTAACATTGTACACCAAGAGCATTACTGATTCTTCGCCTCTTGGACGTTGCTGTATAATAATTTTATGACTTTGAGGATGCCAGGTAAAGTTGATAAAACTACCAAACATTTTACCTACTTGTTCTTGATACTGCGCAAACAGTTCGTAAGTTAATAATCCACCCATATTTGTTGAGCTTAACAAATAGGTGTTGGTGTAGGCAAGGTTAAATGGTTCAAATACAGTTCCGCCTGTGCCGTTACCTGTACGACTTCCTACACTGCGACGAAAAATCTGTCGAACTTGTTGAACTTCTTTTGGAAGTATATACTCGTTTTGATCTTGTACAAGAGTTAAGAATAGATAGCTTTCCTCCACAGCGTTATCACTACGCTGGCGAAATACTGCCAAACTGCGTTGTAGTGCTGTTTCGTAGTGGATAGGATCTAACTCTAAGTCAATCATGCCGTCGCCTAGCATGGCCTTGCAGTAGTCAAATACCTGTTGTTTTGCTTGATCAGATGTGCTCATACTGTTATTTATCGTTGCGCTAAATATACGTATGCCAAGATTAAGCCTCTACCGGCCCGAAAAGGGCAACGACTACAGATTTATAGATAAAAATATTTGGGAAATGTTCCAAGTTGGTGGTACTGACGTCTTTGTACATAGATACATAGGGCCTGGTGCTGCTGCACACGGAGCTACTCCTAGCACTCCTGCATATACCGGAGATGCTAATCCGTTTCAAATACAAGATTTGCTATTTTTAGAAAACAGAGATCGCAAATACGATCCAGACATATATGTTCTACGTGGTGTTTATAGTCTTACAGACATTGACTTTAACCTAAGTCAGTTTGGATTATTTTTACAAAACGATACTGTGTTTATTACTTTTCATATCAACGATACAGTAGAAAAACTTGGTCGTAAGATCATTGCAGGTGATGTGATTGAATTGCCACACTTGAAAGATGAATATGCGCTGAATGATTTGAGCTATGCGCTGAAAAGATTTTACGTTGTTGAAGAAGTCAACAGAGCAGCAGAAGGATTTAGTGTGACTTGGTACCCGCATCTGTATCGTGCCAAATGCAAACCGCTGGTTGACAGTCAAGAGTTTAAACAGATACTAGACGGCATTGCTAATACTGATGCAGACAAAGGTGCATACAATGTAAACATTACCTACTATCCTGGGGATATTGTTAAAGGCCCAGACGGTAAGCAGTATGAGGTTATTCAAGAAGTAACCGGGTCTGCTCCACCAGATAATACCTATTATAAACTTGCAGATAGTCTCAAAGACCTTATGAGTACATATAATAAAGAGATGGAGATCACCCAGGCCATTCTCAATCAAGCAGAAGCCGATGCTCCTAAAAGCGGTTACGATACTAGTAAATTTTATACGCTTCAACGTGATGACGATGGCACTACTTCATTGATCACTACGGATAGTGATTTAATCAATCAATACAGTGTTGACAATGAGGTACAGGCTACAGACGCAGATGGTAATTTATTATTTGATACTAACAATGATCCTATCTATGTTGGCGTAAATGCAGCATCGACATTTACATCAGCAGACGGAAAAGGATACCTTGGGTATCTAACAGGTGACGGTGTTCCTCCGAATGGAGCACCCTTGACTGCTGGATTGGCATTCCCTTTCAATCCCGTAGACGGACAGTTCTGTTTACGAACAGATCATTTGCCAAACAGATTGTTTAGATACAACGGAACACGCTGGATGAAATTTGAAGATAACGTGCGTATGACTATGAACAATTTAGGCGCTAGCGATGTTGGCGCGGGCGACACGTTTGAAGGTAAAGATATTCGTCAAACGCAGAAAGCAACGTTTGTTAATAATACACGAGTTAACACCATTGACGGGCATACCACAACAGAAAAACAAAGTCTATCCAAGGCGTTGCGACCACAGGCGGATGAATAATGTATATCTATAAATTTATACATACCGAAAGCGGAAGAGCGTATATAGGGCAAACTATACAAAATCCAAATCGGCGTCGGCTTGAACATATTGCCGATAGTAGGAATACTCCAAGAACATATCACTTTCACAATGCTTTAAAAAAATACGGATCAGAATCATTTATATTTGAAGTTATTGCAGAAGCGAAATCTTTGGAAGAATTAAACTTGTTAGAGGAAAAATATGTGAATCAATACGATTCTATTAACAATGGGTTTAATATTCGACAAGCAGGTGGCAACAAGCTACATTCTGAAGAGAGTAAACAACGGATGAGTGATGCTCAAAAAGCTGCTCATTTACAGAGAAGATTAGAAGGAAGAGATAGCGGATGGAAAAGGAAAGATGGCGGGCCTATGAAAGGAAAAATCTGTTCCGAAGAAAATAAACAAAAAAAACGAGAAGCACATTTAAAAGCACAGCACTATACTGGAAAAACTTGGAAAGTTATAGATGGTAAAAGAGTGTGGTTAACTAAGGAGGCTGTGGCTAACGCTACTGTATAATCATCGACTATTTTTACGATGGCCAGATAAGAAGATATGTCACGCAATTTATGCGTGTGTTCATAGGATTTAAATGGGAAGCGGGCAACGGCGATCAACAGACTGTTCCTGTAATGTACGGGGACATGAGTCGTCAAGTTGCTAGCATTATTAAAGAAAATAGCGAAAACAAATTACCGACAGTCCCCCGAGTTGCTTGCTATATTAGCAGTTTAGAAATGGACACTACTAGACTAAGCGATCCAACATTTGTAAGTAAAGTGCATATTAGAGAACGTAGATACACTGATGCCAGCGGCACTAGAGATTATCAAAATACTCAAGGTGGCAATTATACTGTAGAACGATTAATGCCAACTCCTTTTAAATTGAGTATGAAGGCAGACCTCTGGACTAGTAATACTGATCAAAAATTGCAATTGCTTGAGCAAATCTTAGTATTGTTTAATCCCAGTTTAGAATTGCAGACTACTGACAACTATATTGATTGGACCAGTCTAAGTACAATGTTCTTGACCACTACTAATTTTACAAGCAGAACTATTCCTGCTGGTGCTGAAAGCGAAATTGATATTTTAACATTAGAATTTGAAATGCCAATATGGATTAGTCCTCCTGCTAAAGTTAAAAAGCTAGGCGTGGTACAAAGTGTTATCGCTAACGTATTTTCAGAAAATGGCGATGTTGTAAATCTCGATAATTTAGTTTATAATCGAGGGTCGGGCTCGTTCAGTACAACAACTAATCGATACCGAGTATTGTTGTTTAAATCAAATACAGGCAATCTTACTGACAACCAATTTGATCTTACATTGGTCAATCCGACACAAGCTGTACAGGTATTAGGATTAGATGAAAAAGAATTTTCAAATGGAGCGGCGGTAGAGTGGGTTCGCATCTTAGAAGTACAAGGCGGTTATGTTCCAGGAAGCAATGTATGGTTTAAAAATTCGGGTTCTGAGATACAAGGAACCTTTGTAATCAATCCATTAGATGCTACAATACTAACTGTGACACTAGATGCTGATACCTATCCTGCTAATACAGACATTCCGGGATCATCAGAAGTTCGAGGAACAATCGATGCAATAGTAGATCCATACAAATATAATCCGTTAGAAGTATACGGTAGTCTAAGTAGCATACCTGTCGGTCTTCGATTCTTAATGTTAGACGATATTAATACCAGTGCCAATAGAGGTGACTTTAATAGATTGCTCGAAGGTAACGATAGTTCTCGCGATCCATATGATGGTCCGGACGGATGGAAAGACTCGGCAGGAGCTGATCCTATTGTCTTTGCTAATTCTATCATAGAATGGGATGGCACAACTTGGTCCTCAATTTGGGAACCTAGTGCAGAGACTGCAAACACGGTAGTACAAAATATCCGTACAGGTATCAAATATCGTTGGGATGGCACACAATGGCTCAAAGCGTTTGAAGGTGAATATGCGCCAGGAGATTGGAACTTCAAACTAATCTAAGATAAGTACTGGCATGCAATCACGTGCCGGCTTATTATTTCTAGCAAAAACTACTGGAAGAATACTGCTCATCTTAGAAAATGACAAGTGGACTGTACCTACCTTTGCTAGATCAGGGCCGTTATTAGACGATGCAAAATTGTTGTTAGATACGTACTCACAAGGTAAAATATTACCTATAGAATTATATCTTAGTGAGGACCGAGGATTTGAATACGGTACATATGTATGTGTTGTTGATCAAGAATTTTTAACTACAGCGGCACCTACTATGTGTTGGGCGGAACTAGAGTTACTTCCCAAACAATTACATGTCGGATTACGAACTACCTTACACAATCAAATTATAAGAACAAAAATAGAAACCATTATGGAGTTAGAAAATAATGTCAATGACAATATTAAAATCTGATAGATTTCAAAAAGAATACAAAGAGTTTCAAGAAAAGATTAATAAAATAAATGACACTAAAGCAAAAGCCGAGGTGAGGTTGTTATTAAATCAATTAGTTGCTAAAGTCAATGCAATCGATGCAGGACATGCAGAAATGTTTGGAGGCTCTAAGCTACCATCAAACTTGTCTGATAATCGAACTGGGTTAACAAGCATTCGCAAGCAGATAGTTTCTAAACTAGCAGAATGTAAAAATGCCGGCTTTGTGTCTTAATAGATTTAATTAAATAGCACCCGTATCTAGCCAAGGAAGAGACTCAGCAAATTCCCACAAATTATTAAAAATTTGTGTTTTTTCTTTTAATTTCTTGTTGGCATACGTGTCAAGTTTATCTATAGTATCAAGGCCGTGACCAGTTTTAATAAGAATAGGCAATGCTCTAATCTTGTCAGCAACTTTTAAATCACTTATTTTGTCACCAACATAGGCGCCGCCTTTGAATTTAAGACGTAGTTCTTTTTCTGCTCGCTTAAACATTCCATTATTCGGCTTGGCATAAATGTCTTGTTTTAAATTAGTAGTGCTGTAATAGATACCATCAATACTCGGGCATCCAGCTTTTCCCAACAGATCCAACATGTATTGATGAACTTGATCAACATCATCAGAGGTCAGTTCTCCTCTGCCAATGCCACCTTGATTGGTTAGTATCACAATGTTGTATCCTTTGCGGCGCATCATTGCTACTGCTTCAAGACTGCCTGTAATGGGAACAAATTGCGACGGATGAGTCACTGGCACGCCGATGTCTTGATTTATGGTACCGTCGCGATCTAAACCTATAGTGATTGAATTTTTAGTCATAATAAAAGAGTCCTACTAGTATATAGTATAGTTTCTTTTAAAACTTAAAATTACTGATCCTAACCTTCTACTTCTACAATAACCGTATTAGGAGAGTACTCTGCGGCGGCGGCTTCCGCATCAGCACGAGTGTCATACTCAACAGGACCAACCCATGTGGTTCCTTCTTTTTGATACGTCTTCCATTCCATTACTTTTGGATCAGCAGATGTAGGGCGTTTAATAATGAATTTTTTCATATGTTAATCTCCGTGTAAACATAGTAGTTGCTTATTTATCAACAGTAGTGAAGAAGAAAACCTGGGTAAGTCTGCCAGTTTCTTTACTGTTGCCAAAGCCTGCAATTAGGCTTCGATGAAACATTTTACCGTTGTACAACACAAGTCTGTTGTACACATTGCCAACTGTTGTAATCAACTCCCACTGTGTTTCGTCTCTGGCATCTATTTCAGTGTTAGGGCCTGTATACACTTGTGTACTCTTGTGTCTAAAAATGCCGGTTCCGGCATCAACTGGAGCATTAGGTGTTAGATACAGTATTCCAGCCCAGTTGGTTTGATCGCAGTGTAGCCATGTTTTTTCATCTTCCAAACACAGCTGAAATTGCAAGCTGTCTTGTTCCCAAGAAGTGACGCACTGGTTTAGTACCGTTTCAATTTTTTGTTGTACATATTGTTCGTAATCTTTGTCAGCACGGTCACTACGATAGCCCGGATACATTCCTGTTTTATCAATATCTATGTTCAGCACAGACGCCCTAACAACATCAGGATTATCTAAAAAATCATCAATAATTATTGTGTTAATTTTCATATGAAGAACATTTGTACCAATCTATACAAGTCGTTTTCAAACATGCCAGGTTTGATGTAGGCTGTATGTAAAATATTCTGTTCGTACAGCACGAATCGATTAAATTTCATTTCAGCAAGGAATATCTGTTCCCATGGGCCGACACTGTCTGTAACATACTGCTCTTGTATACCTTCCGTTACAGCTGGGCCGCGCTGACTGCCGTTGTAAGTGTAAAAACTTGTACCTCCTGCGCACTCCCTGTCAGTGTTTAGGTACACAGTTGCTGCAAATCTAAAATCTTCACGGTTATCAACATGTGGTACTACTGCGGGAAGGTTGCTGCTTTGAATAACATTGACACAAAATGTTGCTGACTTAAAGATTTCATCCAAGTTGCTGTTTGGCGAGCTGCGACGTTCTTCAGGTAAAAACACGCTGCGTATCAATTCATCAAATACTACAGAAAAATGTTCTAAATTATAAAACGCATCTATGCGTCCGCCTGGAACTCCGCCTAATATTCTTGGATTGTGCGTAGGAGGAATAGCCAATGCTAGCTCTCTTACCAAATGAGGGTTTTTGTAAAAGTCGTCAATTATTACAATTTTAGAACTGTTAGGGCCAAACGTAAACGTGGTAGCAGAAAGATTGTTGTTTATTTCAAACACTGCTGATTCGTCGATAATGTGTTTGTTCATAACACGGTTATTCCGCAATCTTAAAATCAAAATTGATTATACAACGACTTTTATAATTAACTGGCGAATTACCTGCATGAAACTGTAGGCCATCAAAATATACACCCTCCCCTTTTCTAGGAGTACTAGTGAATATGGTTTGCAGATCTGGCTCATTCTTAGTCAACATGGTAGGATGCGTTGTATTTTCGTATTTTTTATTAAAAATCACTGTATCGCCATCGCTGTCATCCACATAGTATACAAAAGTTTTAAATGGGTCAGTTGACATTAGATCAACGTGCGGTGGATTAAAGTGATCCGATGTATGTCCAGGATTTTGCGGACTGAGTCTAAGGCGCAATCGTATCAGTTCTGTAATTGTGATGTTCAATTTAAATTCTAAAAAACGTAGTATGGGTTTGAAATACTGGTAATATTCTGATTTGACAGTGCCATCTTCATAGCACACGTGAACAAACGCAAACGCATCAGTCACCCGAGAATCTTCAAATGGATTCAAAGAATCGGCATATATTCCTTCTGAATATTCGGCAATCTTTGGACGCCAATACCACGGCATGTTTTTTAAATTGGATATGATTTCATTTTGATACGTGACTGGCACGAAATCTTTAACATACTGTACTATATCTGAAATATCCTGACTGCTCATACGGTTTCCTTTTATCCTGTAAATTCTATCCAACCTGTAAGCAGATATTTGTCACCACTCAGCGGAGGATTACCTCTATGCGTATGCGTGAATCCTGCAGGCCATATTACCAAACGACCCTCTACTGCGTTGACCCGTTGATGTTGGTACAAAAATTCAGTCTCACCGCCCTGCTCTACTGTGTTCACGTACAAACTCCACGCTAAAAATCTATGCGATACTATTGCGCTGGGTGTTTCGTAATGCCATGTGTGATAACCACCACCTGGAATTGTTTTTTGCAATCGCATACTACTTATTCCGTGCGTGTCTGCATCTGCTAAAATACTATATTTGTCAACGTATTCAGCATAGCATTTCCAAAATTGAGTAAGAAATTGCTGTACTACTGTGTTTTTACTGTTGAACATGATAGCAGGCTGTAACAGAAATGCTGTTTCATCATATTTGGCATGGGCGTTACCTTCGTTCAGTTCTTGTCTAGTGTATACTAGATTGTGCGATCTCAACATTTCAAAATAATCAATCAATCCGTGGCAATCAGCAGATGATACTGCGTTATTAAATATGCTTATAAAATTATCGTTCATTGTGTATTTGACGTTTGAGGATTTCTAAATACTCCACATGTGGGATAGCTGTTTTTGATTTGTTCATCTCTGTATTGGCATGCGCAGACATTAGATTAGTTGCCTGCTCTACGGTGAGCGATGTCTTTTTACTCAGTGCCACACCCATCTGTATAAGCCAACAGATCCAGTTGGTTCCTGAAAATACAAATCCTTGACTGCCGACTGATAGTTTTTCTTTATCTGCAGCCATGTCGTATTCAAACTGTTGCTGACGACTGGACTTTACTCGTGTATCTTTAACCCATTGCCAAAATTTACTATCTTTATCAACTTTGGAATAGTGCATTCCCACAAAGTCGATACAATCTTCAAAGTAACCAATCATTGTCTGATTGTAAACTTCTACATCTTGTTCTGTATAGTAGTCAATGCCCAACCTAAATACTAACTGCTCCAGTCCTGTGATGATCAACGCAACCCCAGTGCTTTCTAAAGGTTCAATGAAACCTGCGCTGAGACCAATAGATACAACATTACTATGCCACATGTTTTTGTTGTAGAATGGAGTCCAATCGATCACTTTTACTTGATCCTTGCTGATTCTGTTGTCCCAGTAGTTGACAAAGAATTCTTTGGCCTGTTCAACATCAGTGATGGTTCTGTTGAATACTAGTCCCGATCCTATGCGACTTTGTACAGGGATATTCCATACCCAGCCATGTTCTACTGCTGACGATTTGACATATGGTAGCATTTCTTTGTCTTTTGCCATGTAGGGCACATGTGCTGCCACTGCGGTATCACAAAACAATCGGCCTTCCACAGTTACTCTATCAGGACGGTCATGTAGCAGATGTTTAAACCCAGTACAGTCGACGTACAAATCAGCAGAAATTTTCTGCGTGTCTTTCAGTGTTAGTTCTTGTATTCTGCCATCTTTCCTTACAACAGCAATTACTTCAGATTTGATAAGAGTAACATTCCGCGTTGTCAATATTTTTTCTTGTATCAACTTGACCAGTTTGCTACAATCTATATGGTAAGCGTAGTTGCCATGGCGTAGCACTTCCACATCGACCTTGTTGTGATTGACCGATACATCGTACATTGACAATCCGTGCGTTTTAAAATCTAAATCTTGCCTAGCGGACCACACGTCCAGACTGGATACATCCAAGTTGTGATGCATTGGAAAAGAAAATGGATGCCAAACATCACTGCTGTTTTCTCCCCATTCAGGAAATAATATACCCGATTTGAAAGTTGCGTCAATTTCAAAAAACCAATCTGCTGGCGAAAATCCGCACTGTTCCATGATCTGACCAAATCCTAGTAGTGTGCCTTCGCCCACGCCCACGGGACTGCCAACTTCTTTGTCAACGACCAAAATATTATAGTCCGGCTTTTGATTGGATAGATATGCTGCTGCCAACCATGCGCTGGTACCCCCGCCTACTATGGCTATGGTGTTGACATTGTATGTATTCTTCATTTAAAATCCTTGTTTAGTGTTGGGCCACGTAATATTATCAAACAAACAGTGTGTTCTATCTTGTAAAAATTTTTCAAAATACAAACAGTCCATGAATTTTGAGTCTGTTCTTAAAACATCAATCTTGTCAACCACGTCCTGCTGTGCCTGGGGTATAGTGCCAAGCTTCAACGAAGGCCGCAGCAGCTGATTCAACCATTGTTGGTGTTGTCTCGGACTTGGGTGACCTTCTTTCCAGGGCTGTTTATCATGACTTGCTTGAAACCACAGATACAGTTCATCATGTTTTGTACTATGAGGCATGATTGGATCTAGCCATTTGTCAGCACGATCTTTCCATATTGATTTATCATATTTTTTAAACTCAGGATATCTGCTCCACAGTACAAATTCTTCCTGCTGTTCTGTTGCAGTTAAAGAAACACGTTCGTAATTCCATAAGTCTTTATCTAAATCAGTTCCTAGACGCCTGATATCACCAATAGATGTCATTCTCCAAGTACAACCTACCCAATCCAATAGCCCTTGTGTTAGCAATATATGATTCAATGTGTGCATTGTCCACGATTTCTCAGAAAAGAATTTTCTGTACCAATCTTCACTGTGAAACTTAATGTTCTTTGGACTGTATGCATTGCCATTGGTCTGCCATCCTGCTGCGCTGGCTATGGCCATATCATTATGCCAATCATATCGCAAGGTAGTTGACCACTGAACAACAACAGTATCATGTTCAGTAAACGTATGATTGGCGTGGGCTTCCGCTATTCGTTCAGATATTGCTCTGTTTCCAATACCTGGGAATCCCCAATTTTCATAATAGTCGTATTCAACGCTGAGCAAGTCAGCCCAAGTAGGCCACATGAAATATGTATAACTACAGCCAAACACAAATAGCCTACGGTTCATAGAAATGTATGCGAATTTAAATTTGTACCAAAATTAACTTCTTTGGTCCAAAAGGTATTGAAACTGAGTGTGCGGCGAGTTTTGTGAAGTGTATTCAACTGTGGAACACCATGTGTAATATTGCTGTAGAAAAGTACCAAATGATGTTGTAAATTGTTTTCCGTAGCTAAGTTTTCGCCTGCTAGAGTTTTTAGTGTGGTGTAATAATCAAGATCCAACAGACTGTAAGGAGGTATTGAAAAATCTATGTTGTTTTTAAATGTTAGCTCGCAATTTTCAGGATGATTGTCTAAAAATATAACACCGCTGACCACCGAAAATGGATGGCTATGCCACGGATGGTGTTCGCCGTGCTTCATAGAGTTGACCCAGCTTGACGTCATTTTTAGATCAAACTTAAAATCCATGGGACACACATTTGACACAAATGTTTTACACTCACTCAGCAGGTCTTGTTCAATTTCTGCTGGAGTGTTGTTAAAAAAATCTTTGTTTTTGGTAATGTTATAATTGCCTTCTTTCGACATGGGTTGAGCCTTGATAGCTTGCTCAATAGTATTCCAGTCCCATTTTGAGTGCAGGTCTTTTATCAGTACTAGCGATGGTTGAAATAGAGGTAGAATGTTATCCATGGAAATATTTATAAATAAAAATTTAAGGGGGAGGGTATCGTGAACATATATACATTATGACCAAAACAATAGTACCGTTGTTCAGTGTTCCGATTCTTTATCAATTAGATTCCGGTCGTAGATTGACCTCGGCAGAGCTGGAAATTATAGAATTAGCAGCTAGGGAATCAGTACCCAATAATTTTAGCAAAAATCGCAACATATTAAATTTACCAGGATTGGAAAAACTGCGTGCGTTTTGTCAAAATGCCATAAATGAGTATGCTGTTGAAATATGCAAAGTTACTGATGAATTCTATATTACAAATTCATGGGCTACAAAAAATTTAAATTCTGTAGAACATTTCAAGCATGCTCACCCCAACAGCATCTTTAGCGGAGTGTTTTACTTTCAAGCAGAAGAAAATGCTGCTCCTATGACAGTACACTGCAAGTCTCCTATATTTAAAAACTTTGCTTTGGAATATCACTATGCTGAATATTCAATGCTCAACAGCAACAACTGGAGTTTTCCTGTACAAACAGGCAGCTTAATTGTATTTCCAAGTTGGCTTGAACATGGATCACCTGAAAACAAATCAACTGCTCCAAGACAACTAATAGGATTTAATTCGTTTGTACGAGGACAGTTTGGCGATTTTAATTATTGTAGTGATTTAGAGCTGGCGTAGTTGGTATCAATACATCCGCGTACCCAGTTGCCGCCAGCCAGCCACTTCATTTGTTTTTCAAAATCGTCATGCAACTTGGAATAATATTTACAATGATTAAACAGCACTGTGTTTGCTTGTAGTGCCCATGGTTCGTCAGTAATTTTACTTAATTTAGGAGACAGCACTTCAGTCAACCACGCATAGTGCGCAAGTGGTATAGGATGTTCATCCACTTGATTGGTGCCATCCGTATCAATCAGTGTCTTTCTTGGAAATTCGTACTGTGTGAAAAAAGAATCCATGGGTGGTAGAAAATTTTCATGTTGAAACAGTGGTATATAATTTTTAAATGTGGTGGGCCATCTGTTTAAATCTGTGGTTATATCATGTAGACTGGTCATGTACCATGTACAAGGCAAGGACTCCAACAAGGTTATGGCCAACTTGATAAAATTTAAAGTGTGCATAACATAACTTTGTTCCTCCCATAGTGAACTGATCCACGATTTTTCAAAATCAGGAGCTGCCAACATGTTGCCGCCCTGTGCCCATCCTTCTGGCAATCCTGGTCGAGGCTTGTGCATGTCAAATCTATGAAGATCTGACCACTGTACAATGATAGTGTCTTGGGCTGTGATTTTGTTATTCACTATACATTCGGTTAGTCTTTCCAAGATTGCTCTGTTTCCGATGCCGCCATTACCCCAGTTCTCAAATTCATCATATTCTCTACCCAGCATGTCTGCCCAAGTTGGCCAATAATATCTAGTAAAACTACACCCAAAAGTGAAAAGTCGACTTGCCATTATAGAAATCCTTTTTTATATCCTTCATGCAGATTGATTATTTTTCCTGTTTGAAAATATTGCATGATTTGAGTGGCCAATAACTCGTGATTTTCTTTCCCAAAATAATTAAACCTTGGATCTATATTATTGTTGCAATACCAAGTGTTCCTGGACTCTGCAGATATAAATTCACCATTGCATATATCCATCAGTGTGCCAGTTATTCCAGGTATTTTGTCAAACCCTGGCAATATCAAGATTTTGCACTCGTTAAACACTTGTACTAATAACTGCAATGCCGCTGTAAACAACGTATACCGAAGATCGTCGATATCTGTGCGTTGAAGATAAGTTACATACATCTACAATGCGGTACATTGGTCTTTAGTTAAAAAACTATCAATATCGCTAACGTAAAAGTTTGCTAGTTCAGGATGGTCTTTAAAAAACCATTGCCTAGCGCTACTAGTTAATTGTATAATAATATGATCGCCTGGCTTAAACTGTAGCCGGTATGTTAACACTTGATCGATTATGTACTCGTTACTAACTCCCCATTGAGCGTAATTATGCTGTCCGACTAAATCTAAGTTGGTAGTTAATAGCTCGTGCCAAAGATGATATTCTTGATTATCTAGATATGGATACGGTACTGAAAAGCTATCGCCAAATACCCACAACGCCATTAATTTTCAACCTTGATCAGTGTGGCATATTCTGGCAAATATAGATATTCAATGTTGCTATTTGCCAGGGTCCGTAATGCATCGTCTAGTGTTTCAACAAGCGGCTCACCACCTAGATTAAAACTAGTATTGAACAACATAGGAATACCGGATATGTTATAAAAGTCATTAATCAAACTGTAGTACAACGGATTCTGTTCCTCGGTTACTGTTTGAATTCGACATGTGCCGTCAATATGAATTACGCTAGGTATTCTTTCTTCGATTCCCGGCTGACAATTTACAGCATACATCATTGTAGGGCTTTCTTTCATACCTCTAAGATCAAACCATTCGTGTGCGTGTTCTGCCATAATACTGCCAGCAAATGGGCGAAAGTATTCTCGATGTTTAACACTGTTGACATAGTCCTTGCCATCTAACACACTAGGATCAAATAAGATACTGCGATTGCCTAATGCCCTAGGACCGCTTTCGCTACATCCTTGGAACATTGCTACAATATTTCTATCGCGTAGCAAGTTAACTACATCGGCATTAGTAGATTCGTATACTCCAGTTGCGTTGTATTTTGCGGTGACTGCCAAAATATCTTCTTTAGAATATGTATAACTAGGGCCAAGATACAAGTTATCTACATATGGACGAATTTTAGAATCATTTGTAGTTTGATGATACATTAACAGTGCAGCACCTATACACGTACCGGCATCATTACTGATTGGTTCAACATAGAGATTAATACCTAACTTGTTTAATTCTGTAAGATAAAAATAATTAGCAACACAGTTTAAACCGTACCCACCACTCAGTACTACATTGTTGTTACCGCTAATTTCAACAGCTTTAATAATAAGAGACAAAACTTCTTCTTGACTTTGCGTTTGTATAGCATAGGCAAGATCTCGTCTGCTATCTAACAATGTAACATCGTGTTGATCTTCGTAAACGGCGGCAGGTGTAGCAAGTTCCTTATATCGATACTCGTTAATCTTAGCGCCATTTGGATATGTAGGAATAACTAAATTCCTATCCGCCGAACGCCACATTTCTCCACCAGCATCAGTATAAATTGGAGGAATATTTTTATTCTCTTTGCCGTATGGAAATAATCCCATAGTTTTGCCAGCTTCAATTGGTTGCCAGCCGCAGTACTGTGTTACTGCTTCATATGCTTTGGTAATTCCAGCTGTGTCGTCTAGTACTAGTTCAAATACTCCTCGATCTTCGTTATCGTTTCTAGGAACATCCAGCTTGATGCCCCGCCACGGTCCGCGGCCGCCCTGGTGTTTATATAGGGTATTAAATTTAGACGGATATGAACATTCAAAAATAGATTCTAGTTCCCATGTCATTTCAGTTTGACCGTCAATGCTCATTGGAATAAAGGTGCCTGCGCCGTCAACAACAACAGCAGTTGCAGTATCGAATCCTGATCGATAGAATGCACAAGCAGCGTGTAACTTATGGTGAACTTTACTTAAATCTATCACTTGTGGATGATTCTGACTATCTGCCTGACGGTCTATTAATCCTAACTTTCTGGCTAAGCCAGTGTACACATCTTCTCCGCTAAAATCAACAC
>Ga0208413_1001108_pt1 | contig 18095 bp, 15 predicted proteins | sample AntAceMetag02UKD_FD_184761 | JGI IMG/M metagenome (GOLD analysis project Ga0208413, IMG submission 184761) | Saline lake microbial communities from Ace Lake, Antarctica - Antarctic Ace Lake Metagenome 02UKD (SPAdes) (version 2) | ecosystem: Environmental > Aquatic > Non-marine Saline and... | reverse complement strand
ACACCCGACCCATGCTCGGATTCAAGTCATTTCGAGCGGCTGCAAATGTGCTGGCCGGCATTGAATTGATGCACATGATTCGCAAAGGCCAGATGGCCATGCCAGGTTGCGAAGGGATGTCTTTTGCAAACCAGTTTTACGCGCTGGCAGGACAAATCCGCCCTGCATAAGGATGGTGAAGCGTCCAACGGCAAAACCTTGTCCTCTCGCAATTAATGCGACAGAACCCATTTGCAGCCGCTCGAAATAACTTGAATCCGAGCATGGGTCGGGTGTTTCGTTTGACTGCCCGGTGGTCTTGCTCGACGATGTTGTTGAGGTATTTGACCTGACGGACCACAATTGAAATTTCCTTGTTTTCGATGATCTGGTCGATGGCTGCTTTGTTGGCACCGCTCTTGTCCATGGTCACCTTCTCAGGAACCTCATTGGCACGCATGGCCTTCTCAAAAAACCGCATGACTGCTTTCTTGTCACGCCTGGCGGTCAGCAGGAAGTCAACGGTCTTGCCGGCCTTGTCGACGGCACGATAAAGGTGCTTCCACTGGCCATTGACTTTGATATAGGTTTCGTCCATTCTCCAGCTCCCGCCCACTGGGCGTTTGTGTTTGCGAAACACCTTCTCCAGCAATGGCAGGAATCGAATCGCCCAGCGGCTGATCGATGAATGATCGACCTGCACACCACGCTCCTGCATCATTTCTTCAAGATGACGGTAGCTCAGGGGATAAGCCGCGTACCAGCGGATGCACACCAGAATCACATCGATGGGAAAGCGCATTCCTTTTGTATTGAGCATGGTGTGATCGGGAATTTATTTGACAACCGCGCAGCATAAGCGCTTGGGCTCAGCTGGCCAATGCGACAAAACCTTTGAAACGACCGAACAATACCAAGAGCTGTAATTTGCCTCGGGCCAAGACCAACATAGCACCCAATTTGATGCAATGCCGCCATGCTCGCCGCAGTGTCGCCAACGTCAAAAGGCATAGCCCTGAAATCAAGATTCTCACCTTTACCCATCTCAACTACGGCAGCAACAGTATCCGCATTTCTACCGTTGATAACAACAATTGCACCTTGGTATGCAAGCGCTCTAGAGGCAGCAAGACCAATACAGCGGGTAGAGCCAGTAACGAGTGCAATGCGCCCATTGAGTTTAAACAACTGCTGTGAATTGGCACTCAAAAAGCTACCTTGTCGGCGCCTTTGAGTTGCAGCATCTGGCGAGCTTCTGCAGGAGTTGCTATATCCAAGTTTAAAGCCTCCAAGACAGTACGGATTCGACGAACTTGTTCAGCGCTTGACTCTGCCAAACGGCCAGGACCGATCCACAAAGAGTCTTCGAGCCCGACCCGCACATTCGATCCGATGGCGGCTCCGATACTCGCCAAAGAAATCTGGCCTTTCCCCGCCCCCAAAATGGACCACTGATACTGATCGCCTAAAAGCCTATCAGCAGTGCGACGCATATGCATCAGATCTTCAGGGTGCGGCCCGATACCTCCTAAGATCCCAAAAACTGATTGCACAAAAAGCGGCCCCTTGACCAAACCTCGATCAAGGAAATGAGCTAAATTATACAAATGGCTAATGTCGTAGCACTCGAACTCAAACCGTGTCCCGTTTTCAGTTCCTTTTCGTAAAATTGTTTCAATATCCTTGTAGGTATTCTTGAATACCAAGTCGCGACTATTTTCTAGGTGCTCTCGTTCCCATTCATGCTTAAGATTTTTAAATCTATCTTGCATTGGAAAAAGCCCAAAGTTCATCGAGCCCATGTTGAGAGATGCTAATTCGGGCTTAAAACGCATCACTGGAAGCATCCGCTCCTCGACTGTCATGTGCGGACTACCTCCAGTCGTGATGTTGATCACGGCCTCAGTACTCGCTTTGATTTGATCTAAAATTGGAACAAATAATTCAGGGTTCTGGGATGGTTTGCCATCTGAGGGGTCGCGCGCATGTAAGTGAAGAATGGCCGCGCCCGCCTGCGCCGCGGCAATAGCAGCGCTCGCAATTTCGTCTGCAGTTACAGGGAGGTGAGGAGACATGCTGGGAGTGTGTATAGCGCCTGTAGGCGCGCATGTAATGATGACTTTGTTGGTTTTATTCATATTTGACTAAAGTTAAAGGGCCGGATTCAAGATTTTTTTGTGCTTTATCAATGCCATCAGGCGTCGATCTCGCCAACTTCTTCGCCCCTCAAGTGCCTCAGTAGGTAGACATTCTCGTCGGGCTTGATGCAACTGAGCAACCAGCTCCGGCGTCCAGGCGCTTGTGGATACCTGATCGGTGGCAATGGTTTGATACATGCTGCCATATCGTTCGCAATAATCAGCTAAGCCGCCAGGAGCGTTAAGGTCAATCGTTTCGAATGGACCCATGAAGGACCATCGCAATCCTAAGCCTTCGCGGACGGTGACATCCAAACCATCCATGTCAACGTAGCCTTGTTCAACTAATCGGAACGCTTCGCGCAACAAGGCCCCCTGCAGGCGATTTAGTATGAATCCATTCAGCTCGCGCAACACATGCACAGGTTTTTGATGTACCGAAAGCATTAGATCCATACAGCTCTGCACAGCTTCTGGCGATGTCCAAGGTGCGCCGCACACTTCCACAATCGGGATCAGATAGGGAGGGTTGACAGGGTGCGCGACAAGACAGCGCGAACGGGTTATTAGTTTTTCGGTGAAGGTCGAGGCAGGTATGCTGGAAGTTGAGCTACCAATGACTGCCGTTGCTGGAGCTAGGATGTCTAGTTGGGTATAAAAAGCTTGTTTGGTTGCAAGAATTTCAGGAATGTTCTCTTGAATGTATTGCACTCCACTAAGGGCTTCGCCTAGGTCTTGACATCCATTCACACGTCCAATCAAAGCCTCGGCATCGTCGACTAGCCCGCTTCGTTCAAGTTCTGCCGCCAAATCGGCCACCATCAGCATGGCCTTTCTAAGCGCGGTCGTATCGCAGTCCCAGAGCCGAACTTCGCATCCAGCACGGGCGAAAACCAAGGTCCATGCTTGGCCAATTAGACCAGCACCAACAACTGCTATTTTTTTCGGATGTTCCAAAATAAAACTCCTTTAACTCAAGGCTTGGGTATGACCATCAACAGCGAGCGCTTGTCCAGTAATGCTACGTCCAGCTTCGCTAGTCACGAAGAGCACCATATTTGCCACCTCTTGAGGCGTTACCATTCGACCAAGTGACGCTTGATTTTCATAACTACTGGTGACTTCTTCTAGGCTTTTAGCCATGATTTGAGCTTTGGCTTCTATCACAGCCCTGATTCTTGGGCCGTCTACGGCACCTGGCAAAACAGCATTGCATCGAATACCTTCTTTGCCTAACTCGATTGCAAGCGATTTTGTGAAACCAATTACAGCCCATTTGGAAGCAGAATAGGCAGAACGAGCTGGCATACCAAGATGGCCTGCAGCAGATGACATATTCACTATACTGGCATGTTCTGATTGACGTAAATGCGCCACTGCGTATTTGGCACACAAGAATTGACCAGTTATATTTACGTCCAATGTTTGCTTTAAATCGATTAAATTAAGTTCCTCAATAAGTGCAGTTGGTCCAGCGATTCCTGCGTTGTTTACAAGCACATCAATTCCACCCATTGCCTTTTGGGCTTGATTGAACATAGATGCGACGCTAGCCTCATTGGCCACATCCCCTAAACAACCCTTCAAACCGGGGTGGTTTGTGATGGCTTGCTTTAATGCGATATCGTCGACGTCGCAGACGAAAACGCGTGCGCCAGACTCTAGAAATCCTTGCGCAATCACCAAACCAATACCGCTAGCGCCCGCAGTTATTAGAACTTTTAAATCAGCATGAGAGGGGTCTTTTAGCATATATGGTTATTAATTGTTAATATTCTTGCAAGAAATAACATTGACTTAAATCCAAAGCTTTTCGCGGCGATAGCTGAGATCTTTCAGTAAAGGTTCGGCTGGCCCGAGGTGTGAAACGTGTCCGCGATCTAACACAATCGCGCTGTCCGACAGAGCTAGTGCAAGATCAAGATTGTGATCGACTATGAGCATCGTGACCTTACCTTTCAACTTGAGTACAGCATTGAAAACCTCTTCAGTCATAGATGGTGATAGACCCTCGAACGGTTCGTCAAGCAGCAGCACTTTAACGTGTCCAACCAGAGCTCGTGCGATGGCAACCATTTGCTGCTCCCCGCCAGAGAGTGACTCTACATAAACGTCGTATCGCTCTCGGAGACGAGGAAAGACTTCAAAAATCTGCTCGTCGCTCCATGCGTCTGAACCACTTTGAGTGCGCTTTAAGCGGCCAAGCATCAAGTTATCTTTGACTGTTAAGCCTGGGAAAAGACGCCGCCCTTGAGGCACAAAGGCAATGCCTAAACGCGCCATAACTTCGGGTACGGGGTGACTGATATTTTGGCCGTCTATATGCACGGTCCCATCGCCTAGTTGAGCCATACCTATCAGGCTTTTTAACAAGGTTGATTTACCTGCGCCATTGCGTCCCAATACGGCTAGTATTTCGCCCTCGCGTGCTTCAAAACTTATTCCACTTAAAATATGACTTTTACCGTAGAACGCCTCTAAACCCTTCACGCTGAGGGAAATTTTTTCACCCAACTGGCTAGGGATTACCTTGCGTGCAAGCGCTTCTGTACCAGAGCCAATATAGATTTCGGTAACCCGTGCGTCACTGCGAACAAGTTGGGCGTCACCTTCAATCAAAACTCCGCCTTGGCTCATCACAGTAATGCGGTCTGAGAGTTCGAACACACGATCTACATCGTGCTCTACCAGCAGCACACCTACCCTATTAGCCAGCTGTCTAATTAACAAACTGATGCGCTCACGTTCGTTGGCAGATAATCCAGCTAACGGTTCATCAAGTAACAATATAGACGGTGCAGAGCCCAGGGCAAGGCCCATGTCGACTAACCTTTGTCCACCGTAAGAGAGGTCTTCAGCCAACGCTGCATCCATTCCTGCTACACCCAAAAAATTTATTAACTCATGGGTCTGAGCTTCGGTCTGGCTGAGAGCATCAGCTCGGCGAATCAGCGAAAAACGTTTTCTATCTCTTGCCATGACCGATAGACGTAGATTCTCCCTGACAGTCAGACCTTTGAACAGATTGGTGATTTGAAAGGACCGGCTCAAGCCGGCCATACATGCTGCTGCTGGATCGTTATCCATTAGTTTTTTGCCACCCAATTCAATTCGGCCTGAGTCGGGTGCGAACATGCCTGAAACCAAATTAAAAAGTGATGTTTTGCCTGCACCATTAGGACCAATCAAAGCATGTAACCCAACAGCCTGTACATTCAGCGAAACTTCGTCAACAGCTTTAACCCCACCAAAATGTTTGCTCACATTACCGACAACTAAATTTTTGTCACTGGTGTAGGGTAAGAAAGACGGAAAAGGTTTAGCAATTGTTTCTAATCTGCGCGCCGACATGGCGCCATCGGTGACAGCTTGTGGCCGAATCCAGTTCATTATTTTTTGTCCTATACCAACTAGTCCGGAAGGCGAGAACAAGATGAAGCCAACAAACACTAGGCCAAAGTACAGCAACCAGTTTTCAGTTAACTGAGACAGGTATTCACGAAACAGCAAAAAGAACACAGCTCCAATGAGAGGTCCCGCATAACTGCGCATGCCGCCTATCAAGACCATAGCCAATAATTCGCCTGAGAACTGAACTGAAAGCATTTCAGCTGATGCAAAACGGTGGTTAAGCACGGATATGGCCCCCGCAAGTCCGGCCACGCTTCCCGATATTACGAAGGCTATGAGCTTGTAACTCTGAACTGGATAACCGATAAAACGGGCGCGTTGCTCGTTCTCTCGAATTGCTAGCAACACTTTGCCAAAAGGTGAATTTAGCAAACGCAACATAAAAGCACCTACTAGCAGCGCTACGACTGATACGAAGACGTAAAAGATCCAAGGGTCGTTTAAGTCAAAGCCCAATATTTCCCTGCGTTCTATACCGCCAAGCCCATTTTCGCCCCCTGTAAGCGCTGTCCATCGGTAGGCAACTGTGAAGGCAAGAGCGCTCAACGCCAATGTCAAGAGGGAGAAGTAAACTCCTTTTCTGCGAAGAATGACAGCTCCCAAAACCAAGGCGAGAATGGCTACCAATCCCAGGGCAAGTAGCAGAGGTAAAAGAACAGAGTTTGGGAAAAACCTGAGTTGAAATATGGCGATTGCGTAAGCACCCACGCCAAACCAAACGGCGTGACCAAATGAGACCAGACCTGTGTGACCTAACAGAAGGTTTAGACCTAAGCCGACCATGGCAAGTACCACGCAGTCAACCGCCGAGGTCATAGTCAAACCGCCGGCAATAAGCGCAAATGGCAAAACTGCCACGCCTAAGAGCAAGCCTGCGAGTGTAAGAAGTTCTCGTTTCGCAGTTCTGTTGTCGTTGCTGAAGTCAGGCTGCGAGTTTGGCGCTGTAGGTGTGTTGATTGTTTCAGTATTTTGGGTCATTCTTTTTTACTCCAACCTGTCCATGCGCTCACCCATTAAACCTCGTGGGCGAAGCAACAAAACAGCAAGCATCAGTACATAAAGTGATGCCTCAGAAGCGGCAGGGTAAAAATAAGTTGTGAGTCCTCGGATAACCCCCACAAGCAAAGCAGCTAAAACCACCCCCCAAAAGCTGCCCAATCCACCGATAACAACCACTACAAAGGCAGCAGTCAAAATTTCTTGACCCATGGCTGGATGTACACCACTAATAGGTGCGAGCAGCACACCTGCTAAGCCAGCCAATCCGATGCCAATTCCAGAAACGGCTGTGAGAATTGGTGTAAGCGATATTCCAAGTGCTCTCACCATGTCGGGGTCTGACACACCTGCCTTCACAACCTTGCCGAAAGGTGTTTTATGGAGCAAAAACCACGTAAGAAATAACGCTATCAAAGCCACACTAAGCATGCCAATACGATAGTATGGATACATAAAATCACCTAAAACTAGCAGGCCGCGGGCAAATTCTGGTATGTTGAACTGCAAAGGCGACGCGCCATAAATCATGCGTAGGCTTTGTTCAATGATTAGCGCCAAACCGAAGGTGAAAAGCAAGCTGAGTACTGGATCAGCTTTGTAAAAACGACGCAAAAAGAGGCGCTCTACCAACATACCTAATGCACCCACTAACAAGGGGGCGCTGATGAAGGCGATGCCATATCCGGCTAGATCGGTAATCTGAACCATTAGATATGCGCCAATTGCAAACATAGCACCGTGTGCAAGGTTTACTATGCCGCCTAGGCTAAAAATAATAGACAGCCCTAAGGCAATCAGCAGGTAATAAACGCCCATCAGCAGGCCGTTCAGTATCTGTTCAAGTAAAAAGACAATTTCGGTGGCCAAAGTCATTCCCAAAAAAATACAAAAACTGGGCACATAATGTGCCCAGTGGTACAAACATCAACCGAAGTTACAAGCGTTTTGCTGTTTAGTGGGTGCCAGTACTTCCAAGTCCACGGTGGGTCCAGGAACTGCGGCACTGGTCTGCATCACATCCCATTGGCTTGTAGGCTTGCCAATTACGGGTTGCACTGTGTACATCTCAAACATCAGTTGGTGATCCCATGCTCTGAAATAGCCTTCGCGTTGTCTAAGTACATCAAATTTGACGCCGCTTTCAAAATACCGTATCAGCGTTTCAGTGTCAGTCGATTTTGTTTTCTCCATTGCCTGAGTAAGCATCTTGATGGCTAGGTAGTCGCCCACAGCTTGGTTATCAGGTGGTCGCCCCCAGCGCTGTGTAAAGCTCTTGGTAAAGACTTTTGCTGATGGTGCATTTACTTGATGTGTCCATACGATTGGCCACACGCCTTGGAAGCTTCCCTCACCAGCACCCCAAATACTGACTGCATTCAAGTCTGCCCCCGCTAAAGGAATGGAAATCTTGAACTCCTTGTATTGCTTCATGAAATTGGTCGTTGAGTTACCTGCAAGATTACTCATTACTAAATCGGGATTTTGTTGACGAATTTTAAGAATCAAAGCGCTGAATTCTGTGGCGTCGGTCGGGACCATATCGTTGGAGATAAAAATCGCACCGTTTGCGTCCATAAAGCGCTTTGTTTTTTCAAAGAGGTCATGACCAAATGCGTAGTCAGCAGTAAAAGCCATCCATTTTTTACCTTTGACCATGTTTTGCCGTAACATTTCTTGTCCTATGGTGTTGACGTACATGCTGTTGTTTGCTTCCAAATGGAACATGTAACGGCTGCAGTTTTTGCCGCGCAACTCATCTGAGTTACAGCCGGTTTGCAAAAACATAGTCTGGGCTCGTGCAGCTACTTGAGAAATTACTAGGCCAGACGACGAGCTGATTTCGCCGACTAAAAAGTCGACTTTGTCACGCTCCACCATACGCTGTGCCTTAGAAGATGCGGTTTTTGGGTTCACGCTGTCCTCGAACATGATCTCTAAGGGGCGGCCCAATGCTCCTCCTGCAGCATTCACTTCTTCCATGGCGAGAGTTGCCCCCATCATTGCGTATTCGCCCATTGGCCCCAAGAAACCAGTACGAGGGGTTAAATGGCCAATTTTGATTGCTTTAGCTTGGGCCCTGACCAACGATGGTGCGTACATGCCTGCTGCAACAGTTGCAGCTGCGCCCACCATCAACTTGCGTTTAGTCAAGTCTGTGGTTTGATTTTGTCGAGTCATTAAAAGTCTCCATATTGTTCAAATAAAAACGGATGGTTCAGAAGCCTTCTAAATTTGGCTTCAACGACATCATACATATGTGATCACATATTACAAATACGTGATTACCCTGTCACCATATTGGTAATCTGGGCAGTTAAAATTAGTGCACAAAAAAACCAGGACCATATGACTGCATCTTTGCTAGTAACCCCACTCAAACGACAGACTTTGAGCGCCATTGTGTATGAGCAATTTAAAGACCTGCTGATCAGCGGCAGTATGATGCCTGGCGAGCAAATATCACTTCGCGGCATGGCAGAGGCACTTGGTGTCAGTGTGATGCCAGTCCGAGAAGCAGTGCACAGGCTAGCTGCGGAGCAGGCGTTAGAACTAACCCCTAATCGTCATATACGTGTACCTCAAATGACGGTAAGTCAGTTTCGAGAAATAACCAGCATTCGTAAAAATCTCGAGGGTTTGGCGGCAGCAACTGCTGCAGTGATTCTTGAAGAGGACGCAATTCGCCAAATTGTTTTTTGGCATGACAGTTTTACAGAGGAAATTTCAAAAGAATTTCCAGAAGGTGCTCGCGTAATCATGCTGAATAAAGAGCTACATTTCGCGATTTATCGAGGAGCAGCAATGCCCATGATGATGCAGCTTATCGAGGCCTTGTGGTTAAGAATAGGCCCAATCCTCAGTTACGACTTACGTTCCGGCTCAGTGCGCGTAGGGCAACGCACGGCATTAACTCACCACAGCAATTTGGTCGATGCGATCTTGCGCCACGATTCGAAGGCTGCTCGAGAATCGCTTGAGGCGGACATTCAGTCTGCGGCAGATATCATTATTTCAGTCGGAGTTTTAGTCTCTGCTGACCCTACTTAGCTGTCGCATCCCGGATGATTGCATTGACTCAAAACGGTCTGAACAACGAAATTTAAGTCCACTGTGTTCCGAGCTTTTCCTCCCGAAATCCAAAAAATCCCGACCTCCGAACCTAGGTGTCGCATCCCGGATGATCGTACGGACGTTTGACGAACAGATGAGGATGAGAAACGTGCCAGTCTGTCATGATTCCCATCGGGGTTTTGCTCTTGAGTCCCGCCTGGGGTAATTGATGGTTGTACAAGGCCACATAACGCATGAGCTCGACCGAGAGTAAGGTGCCAGTAATACTCCCTGATTTCAAAGAGACCGGCGTTTCATTTTGGGTGTTCTCCAACACAACCACTGGGCTACCTGTAGCAAAGATAGCAAACGAGCAGCTCATGGCCAATAGCAAGCCCAATAAAGTGGTCAGGTGTTGGCGAAGATTTGGCAGGTTCAGCATGTTAACCATCCCCACATCCTACAAAATAGTTATAAATTCACTAAGCAGTAATTTGGACCAGTATCCGCAACCAAAACCGCCTTGTCTGACCCGACCCACTCCGATCAACTATGCCGAGCAACATGAGCGAACTACTTAAGTGTCTAAACTTAGACAGATATCCCCTGATTTTTAAATCGTTTGAGCGAAACACAGTACAAGTGTTGTGAGGGGGACCCATTTGAGAAAGTGGGGGGTGCGGGTACGGTGGGGGTCGGCTGCGCTGGATTTTGAAGGGGGTACCCCCGGTTGCCGCGGCTCACAGCACGATTATTTGGGTACTGGCACGGATACCACAACACACAAGAGAAGCAGGAAAAAGAAAAAGCTCAACTGAATCAATCAGTTGAGCTTCTTGTGTTGGCGGAGCAAGAGGGATTCGAACCCTCGATGAGGCTATAAACCCCATACTCCCTTAGCAGGGGAGCACCTTCGGCCACTCGGTCATCGCTCCAGACTGAACATTATGCCACGAGTTGGTGAGAACTTTGGTCCCCACACCTTGGGGAAACTTAAATAACGTCGGTGTGGTTGTCTTGGTCTAGGTCAAAGGCTCGGTGCAAAGCGCGTACTGCCAGCTCCATGTACTTTTCGTCAATCACCACCGATATTTTGATCTCGGATGTGGAGATCATTTGAATGTTGATGCCCTCTTCGCTCAGGCTGCGAAACATCTTGCTGGCCACACCAGCGTGGCTGCGCATGCCAATACCCACCACACTGACTTTACAAATTTTGGGGTCCCCAGCGACTTGCTGCACATTCAACTCGCCAGCGATTTTGCTGTTGAGCAAGTCCATGGCTTTGGCGTAGTCGTTGCGGTGCACCGTGAAGCTGAAATCTGTCAAACCATCTTTACTCAGGTTTTGAATAATCATGTCGACATCGATGTTGGCCTCGGCCACGCTGCCTAGTATTTTGTAGGCAATACCGGGCGTATCAGACACGCCCAACAATGAGATTTTAGCTTCATCGCGGTTGAATGCGATACCAGAAATAGCGGCTTGTTCCATGATGGCGGTGTCCTCAAAAGTGATCAAAGTGCCAGATCTGGCTTCTTCATTGATGTCGATGTCCCAAGGCGTAAAGCTAGACAGCACACGCATAGGAACTTTGTATTTGCCAGCAAATTCAACCGAACGAATTTGCAAGACCTTGCTGCCAAGGCTTGCCATTTCTAGCATTTCTTCAAAACTGATGCGCGCAAGCCGACGTGCGTCTTGCACCACGCGCGGGTCGGTTGTGTAGACGCCATCGACGTCGGTGTAAATCAGGCACTCGTCTGCCTTCATGGCAGCGGCCACGGCCACTGCAGACGTGTCTGAACCGCCGCGCCCTAGCGTGGCGATGTCGTTGTGTGCGTCCACACCCTGAAAGCCGGTAATGATGACCACTTTGCCTTTGGCCAACTCGCCGCGCACACGCGTGTCATCAATCGACTCGATACGCGCTTTGGTGTGCGTGGCACTGGTTTTAATGGGCACCTGCCAACCGGCAAAACTGATCGCATCTATTCCCTCGGCTTGCAATGCGATGGCCAACAAGCCAACGGACACCTGCTCGCCTGTGGCGGCCAGCATGTCTAGCTCGCGGTCGAAGGCGTCGCCAGGTTTGGCGGGTGACAGCTCTTTGGCCAACGCCAACAAGCGGTTGGTTTCGCCGCTCATGGCTGACGGCACCACAATCATTTGATTGCCGGCGCGATGCCACTTGGCAACTCGTTTGGCAACATTGCGGATGCGCTCGGTAGACCCCATTGAGGTGCCACCGTACTTGTGAACAATTAAAGCCATGGTTTTATACATTGGTCACCGCGCAACAAGTGCGGCGGTGCAGGATGAAAATGGTGAGGCAATGACCTCGTTTGAAACTTCTTTTGAAATCTCTTTTGAAATATTTTTCACTGCCTCTTGTTTGATCTGACCGCGACCGGGTTGGAACAAATACAGCCCTAAATTATAGGGGCGCAAAAGACCAGTTGGTCACCGCTGCGCTGCACATGGCCTGCGCCTACCTTAATGTATATGCGGTGACCTCTGGTGGTGCAGGCCTTAATTTGCTGCATCAACTCGCGCAATTGCGCCGCACTTGGCGTGGCGCCGGGTGTGTGCGACAACCAATAGCGCAGCAGATTGACGCCGTGTGCCTCGCTGCGCGCCACAAGCTGCTGCAACGCGACAATATTGGGCGGCAACCCCACACTGTGCGCGTCAGCAAGTGCACTGGCCACCAGCAAGCTCTGGGCTTGCGCCACATGCGCGGCGCTGCGGGCAGCAGCTTGGGCAATGCCTGGCAATGCTTGCTCCAAGGCAGGCAGGACCTGCGCCCTAATCCGGTTGCGCGTCAGCGTGTTATCAGCATTGCTGGGGTCGTCCACAAAACTGTGGCCACTGTGAGCTAACCACGACCTGATGTCGCCGGCTTGCACCGCCAATATAGGACGCACAAACCGCTGTGCGTGGCGCATGAAGTCGCTGGCCATGGCGCTCAAGCCTGGCAAACCAGCGCCACGGCTCAGTGCGATGAGAATGGTCTCTAACTGGTCTTGCGCATGCTGGGCCAGCAACACAACGCCACATGCATCAGCTGATGTTGCCAATTTAGCCAGTGCTTGGTAACGCGCCAAGCGGGCTTGCTCTTCCAGACTTTGACCTGGCGCAACAGCCACTTGCAGGCGCTCAACCCGCCACGCGATGGCGTGTGTTTGACAAAAGGCAAGGCCATGTTGCTCGAACGCATGGGCTGCAGCTTGTAAGCCATGGTTAACGTGCAGGGCTACGACACGTTCACCCCACAGGGCTTTGGCAGCCAATAGCAACGCGGTGGAGTCTGCGCCGCCGCTGTAGGCCACGCCAATCAGGGCTGAGGGCTCAAGCGAGGCTGCGTGGTGTTGCCACCAGTTTGCTAAAGACTGGGCACACGGGTTATTGCCTGTAAGTGGCCGCTGCCCCATATGCCTTGCCTGTTGCGCTTAAGCCGCGGTATCGGTAAAGCGGCCGTAGCTGTTCAAGCGCTCGTAGCGCCGCTCAACCAGCTCCTTTGGCTTGATATCGCTGAGCAAGCGAATCGAGTCTGTTAACGACTTTTTAAGCACTGTCAGCATGGCCTTGTGGTCACGGTGAGCACCACCCAAGGGCTCGCTCACAATTTTGTCGATAAGGCCAAGACTTTTGAGTCGGTTGGCCGTGATGCCCAAGGCTTCGGCTGCCACTTCGGCCTTGTCACTGGTTTTCCATAAAATGGATGCGCAGCCTTCTGGACTGATGACGGAGTACACCGCGTATTGCAGCATCAGGACTTGATCGCCAACTGAAATAGCCAACGCGCCGCCTGAGCCCCCTTCACCAATAATGGTGGAGATGATGGGCACTTCTAGCTGCGCCATTTCAAAAATATTGCGGCCAATGGCCTCGCTTTGTCCACGCTCTTCGGCATCAATACCGGGATAGGCGCCGGGTGTGTCTACAAAGGTAAACACAGGAATCTTGAATTTTTCAGCCAGTTTCATCAGGCGCAAGGCCTTTCGGTAGCCCTCGGGCTTGGTCATGCCGAAATTGCGCATGGTGCGTTCTTTGGTGTCACGCCCTTTTTGATGACCCAAGACCATACAAGGCTGGCCATTCAGGCGAGCCATGCCGCCCACAATGCTCAGGTCATCGGCAAAATGACGGTCACCGTGCAGCTCTACAAAGTGCGTAAACAAGCCATGGATGTAGTCCAGTGTGTAGGGCCGCTCGGGATGACGTGCAATTTTAGTGACCTGCCAAGACGTGAGGTTGGCGTAAATATCTTTGGTCAGCTGTTGGCTCTTTTTAGAAATTTGCTCAATTTCCTGAGAAATATCAACCGCAGACTCAGACTGCACATAGCGCAACTCATCCACCTTTTTTTCGAGTTCGGCAATCGGCTGCTCAAAATCTAAGAAATGTCTTTTACTCATTAGCTTCCCCCTAAAGAAGTCTTGATTGTTATGTCACTACAGCGTCATTGCCACGCATACGAATTTAGTAAGCCACTGGCAGTGGGTCTAGCGAGCGCCAAATATACCAAGTTGCAACGCTGCTGTATGGCGTCCACGCTCTGGCCAGGTCACGCACCTCACTGCGACTGACCTTCTCACCTGAAAAATACAGCTTACCAACACCATTCAACAAGCCTACATCGTCTAGCGGCAAGACGTCAGGACGCAATAGGTGAAACATTAAGAACATCTCAGCCGTCCACCGGCCAATCCCTCGAATGGCCACCAACTCGGTAATGATGGCTTCATCACTCATGTCAGCCCAATGTTGAACGCTGACGCGGCCTTCGTGAAAGTAGGCTGCCAAATCTTTTAAATACTCAACTTTTCGCCCGCTTAAGCCAGCAGCGCGCATGTCCACCACTTCGAGTTTGAGCACACTGTGGGGTTCCACAGCTTTCATGAGGGCGGCAAACCTGTCCCAAATGGACTGTGCCGCTTTCACTGAAATTTGCTGTCCCACCACGCTGCGCGCCAAAGTGACGAACGGATCGCCCCGGGTTTGCAACCCGGCATCAGGAAACTGCGGAACCAAACGCCGCATGACGCGGTCTTTGCGCATCAGATGCTCGCACGCAGTGGCCCAATAAGTGGGCTGGCCAGCTTGCTCGGCAGGCAGGATTGCGCTCACGCGCGCTCCCAAGTGGTCAATTGAGCGCTGTCTTTCAACACTATGCCAGCGGCCAACAACTCAGCCCGTATGGCGTCGGCTCCCGCAAAATCTTTGTTGGCCTTGGCCACGGTGCGTTTGGCAATCAATGCGTCTATATCTAGGGCATCACCGCCAGAATTGACGCCACCTTGTAAAAACACGCTGGGCGCGCTTTGCAACAGGCCCAACACGCCGCCTAAATCTCGCAACAAGGCTGCCAAGGCAACAGAGCCTGTTTTATTCACCTCGCTGGCCAAGTCAAACAACACGGCGACCGCACCAGGTGTGCCAAAGTCGTCGTCCATGGCCGCTTTGAATGCTTGGGTGTAGGTGTTGGCCTGCCAATTGATTGCCTGAGCGGGTGTTGCCACCACGGTTGACACGTCCACCGCAGCCAACGCGGTGTACAAACGCTTGAGGGAGGCCTTGGCATCTTGTAAATGCGCGTCGCTGTAGCTCAACGCGCTGCGGTAGTGGGCGCGAATAATGAAAAATCTGACAGTTTCAGCGTCAAATGCTTTCAGCACCTCACGGATGGTGAAAAAATTGCCCAAGCTTTTAGACATTTTTTCGTTGTCAACGCGCACAAAACCGTTGTGCATCCACACCTGGGCCATGGCTTTACCCGTCACGCCTTCGGTTTGCGCGATCTCGTTTTCATGGTGTGGGAACTGCAAGTCTGATCCGCCCCCATGAATGTCGAATTGCTCGCCCAGGAGTGCGCAACTCATAGCCGAGCACTCAATATGCCAGCCAGGACGGCCTTGGCCGAAAGCGCTTTCCCATTTGGCATCTGCAGGCTCAAGGGGCTTGGCAGACTTCCACAACACAAAATCCAGCGGGTCTTGCTTGCCACCGACCACTGCCACGCGCTCGCCGGCGCGCAACTCGTCCACCGACTTGCCACTCAATGCGCCGTAGTTGGGAAAACCACGCACGGCATAGTTCACATCACCATTGCTTGCTTGGTAGGCCAGACCCTTGGTCTGCAAGCTGTCAATCATGGACAGCATCTGCGGCACATAGTCTGTGGCCCTGGGCTCAAACGTTGGGCGTTCAATGCCAAGCGCATCGGCATCAACATGCATTTCAGCAACCATTCGATTGGTAAGCTGTGAAATGGTTTCGCCGTTTTTCACAGCACGTTGAATGATTTTGTCGTCAATATCGGTGATGTTGCGAACATATGTCACCTTCATTCCAGATGCGGTCAGCCAACGCTGCACCACATCGAATGCGACCAGCACGCGGGCATGGCCCAAATGGCACAAGTCGTATACGGTCATGCCGCATACATACAAGCTCACTGTGCCGGGCACCATGGGTGAGAAAGGCGCCACTGCGCGCTTAAGGGTGTTGTAAATAGATAAAGACATGACGTTGATGAAAAACTAACGAAGCTTGTGGGCTTGTAAATGCAAAGAGCAGAGTGGACAAGACAGCCAAGAATTCTAAAGGGCTCAGACACTTGTGTGTGCATCTGATGTTTATGGCTATTTAAAAGACCATTATGGACAAGCACTTACCCGTCGGGTGTCTGCATTGACTGGCTACAATATGTGTTGAAGCTCTAAGTTTGCCTTAGACGAGATGCTCTTGCCATTTTTTCATCTCACACATTGCAGCGACGCCACTATGAATTTTTGCCATTTGCGCTCTACCTCCAAAAACCAACCATTTGCACAGCCAGCATTTCACTTGGCTACCGCGGCCAAGCTGGGGCTCAATTGCATTGCTTTAGCTGCAGGTTTGTTACTGGCTGCACCGAATGCATGGGCCAATGGCAACTACGCTGATATCAAACAAGCGCTGTCCACTGGGGAGCCCAAGCGTGCACTGGTGCTGGTTGAAAAAGCCAAAGCCCTGCACCCTAAAGACGTTCAGCTGATGTTTTTTGAAGGTGTCATCAAGGCTCAAACAGGTGACACACGTGGCGCAATTGCGTTGTTTGAAGACATGGCCACCTCTTACCCTGAACTGCCAGAACCTCACAACAACCTTGGCGTACTGTACGCATCTAAGGGCGAGCTTGAAAAAGCCAAAAGCGCCTTCGAGCGCGCTATTTTGACCAACCCTGCTTACGCTGCTGCCCATAAAAACATGGCTGATGTGTACGCGGCCTTGGCCAAAAACAACTACGGTAAAGCCCTGCGGGTTGATGCAGGCAATGTGCCAGCCACAGCTCAAATGACGCTGCTGGGCAGCATCACATCTGGCGCAAAACCAGGCGATAGTTTGATTATTGCTGCAGCCAAACCTGCTGCATCAGCACCCAGGCCCGAGGTTAAACCAGCCCCACCTGCTGCCACAGATGTTGTGAAAGAGACAGCGACAGAAGCTCCTGCGCAAGTCACAACGCAGGCAACTGCTGCGACCAAACCGACGGCTGAACCCGCAGCCTCCTCGTCAGTTGCATCAGAAAAGGCTGTAGAAAAGCATGTAATGGCTTGGGCCAATGCCTGGGCAGCTCGAGATATGGCAGGCTATCTGGGTGCATACAGCGCACAGTTCGACCCTGGACAAAACATGTCACTGTCAGCTTGGAAGCAGCAACGACGTGAACGTATTGAGCCACGCAGCAGCATCAGCATCAAAATTGACAATTTCAGCGTTTCCATCGATGGCAAAAAAGCCACGGCTTTGTTTGCGCAAGATTACCGCTCAGACACTTTCAACGGCAAGAGCAACAAACGCTTAAACATGGTTTTAGAAGGCCAGAGCTGGTTGATTGTTAAAGAGTCTGTCCGCTGATTAACAGGGCGCACTTATGTCGTTAATGCAAGCCCCACGCATGGCAGCTACTGCGCCACAGGACACAGATCCTGCGATAGGCATGTCTGCAGCCAAACTCAAGCGAGTCTTGTGGTGGTTAGCTGCTCTAGGGCTCATTGGCTTGGCTGTATTCATGGGCTGGGGCTCCAAGATTGACAACTCTGCCAACGCCTTAAAAACGGCTATGACCTTTGTCAATACAGACGAGAAGACCCCCGACAGGCTCGCTTGGAACCTGTCTATTGATGGTGCTATAGCCACCACATCAGCCACCACATCAACCACCGATACCACACCCAGCGCCTTAAGAAGCGCGGAATCCAGGTTAATTGCCATCTACCAGCTGCTGAGAAGCGGTGAGCGCGCCATGGCATTGAACGAGGCTGACGACCTCACCAGCGACTACCCCAATTTCCAACTCGCCCAACTGCTGTACGCAGATCTCCTTGCAGCCAGCGCCAATCAAACAATTGACCTGAGTGACCTTGCACCTAAAAACAGCGAACAAGCCATACAACTCGCAGCCTTGGTGCGCGAGTCTGAACTGCGTCTGCAAGCCTTAACAGAAGTGCCTGCGCCTGGCACATTGCC
>Ga0208413_1001106_pt1 | contig 18128 bp, 17 predicted proteins | sample AntAceMetag02UKD_FD_184761 | JGI IMG/M metagenome (GOLD analysis project Ga0208413, IMG submission 184761) | Saline lake microbial communities from Ace Lake, Antarctica - Antarctic Ace Lake Metagenome 02UKD (SPAdes) (version 2) | ecosystem: Environmental > Aquatic > Non-marine Saline and... | reverse complement strand
GACGCAGATCAAGGACCGCGACGATGCGATTGAACGCCTTCGGGATATGAAGGCTCGGCTGTCGACTAAGATGGTTGGCGAAACCCTAGAGCAGCACTGCGATACAGAGTTCAATCGCATTCGCGCAACAGCATTTCCCAGGGCCTACTTCGAAAAAGATAATGATGCTCGCGGCGGCAGCAAAGGCGACTACATTTTTCGCGACTCAAATGATGCTGGTATTGAGATTGTCTCGATCATGTTTGAAATGAAGAACGAAACCGATACCACAGCAACCAAGAAAAAGAATGAAGATTTTCTTAAGGAGCTAGACAAGGATCGCACAGAGAAGGGGTGCGAGTATGCAGTGCTGGTGTCCCTTCTCGAACCTGACAGTGAGCTTTACAATTCAGGGATCGTTGATGTGTTTCATCGCTATCCGAAGATGTACATCGTGCGCCCGCAGTTTTTCCTTCCAATCATTACTCTGCTACGTAACGCGTCGATGAAGTCGCTAGAATACAAGACTGAGCTTGAACTTGTTAAGGCACAGAACGTCGATATTACAAGTTTTGAAAGTGATCTCGACAAATTTAAAACCGCATTCTCGAAGAACTATGACCTCGCCTCAAAGAAATTTCAGACAGCAGTCGATGAGATTGATAAGTCTATCGACCATCTGCAAAAAACAAAGGATGCTTTGCTTAGTACAGACCGAAATCTTCGTCTTGCAAACGACAAAGCACAGGATGTAACGATCAAGAAGCTAACACGGCGCAACCCTACTATGGGAGCTAAGTTTGACGAACTAGAAAATCAAAATGATTCGGATGGCGAGTGATGCACAGGTGTGGAATGGGACCCTGAGCACACCCGTAACTTAATCGCGCCAAAAATGCTTTCGCAGTCGAGTTACGTTAGATAGCCAGCGCTCTCCGGTTCTTAGTTTCTCTTAATCTACAGATTGTTTGTAGTTAAGCCTCTGAATCAAAACGAGGCCAAATAGTAAGCTAAAATGGAAGTGCTGCGAGGTACTACTAATTACGCAAGTTAGAGTGCCAAAAATGACTATCAATTTTAGACCGCTTAGCGAAAAAGATGCCAATTATTCAAACGTTTTCGATCTATATGAAAAAGCTTTTTCTGATGCTCAGCGCGTGCCGCCACAGATTCTTAGATATAGAATGAGAAACGGGAAAGCAGGATTCAATATAATCTACGAGCACGATAACTGGATCGGCTTTATCTACAACGTTGAGTATATGGACATTGTATTTGTGCAATTTTTTGCAATATCAGAACTGTGTCGTTCTCGTGGTTACGGCAGCAAAGTAATGGACTTAATGAGAGAATTGCATTCCGGGAAAAGAATTGTTCTAAACATTGAAGAGCTTGACGAGAAAGCAGAGAACTACCAACAGAGGATAAAGCGCAAAGCATTTTATGAAAAGAATGGTTTCGAGCCTTCAGGGTATATCGTGAAAGAGTCGGCGCAGCGGCTTGAGATGCTGGTACAAGGTGGGGTTATTACTAAACAAGAAATAGAAGAAATGTACAAATATCTTATGGGTAACATTCTTGGTTTTCTATTTGGGCCTAAAGTAATAAAAATTTGATGATAGTTGTTTGCGGCGCTCACCATAGCTAGGCTGGTCATCCGGTTGGTCTATCGATACGCTGGAGAAGACTTAGTGTGTTTGTGTTTCCCTCGGCGCCGCCTATTTCCCTATTCCTGAAAAGTCTCGTTCAGGGACGCCTTAATTGCGAGAAACTGTGTTGCGGCATAACTCATAAGCGGCACGTGTTATTCAATAGAACTTCGTGCTTTCAATTCAATAGAACTCCTTTCTTTCAATTCAACAGAACTTCGTGCTTTCAATTCAACAGAGCTCTATTTCAATTCAACAGATAAAAAATATTATTACTTCTTTAGTAACCTTTCTCTTTTTTGGTCGTCTTAGTAAATAAGGGTGCGCACCTGACTTAAATTGATAGAACCGTAAATTCTTGGAGAAAGCATTATGAAAAATCAGATTTATTCAATAGCAGTTGCGATTGCACTCGTTATTCCTTCATTAGCCAGTGCCGATGTGGAAATTGAAAAAGTGGAAGACAACAAAGTAGTAGTCAGTTACAACCCAGTGGAAGCCTCTACTGCCCTGGGTCGTATCGAACTTGAACGTCAGATTCGCCGCGCAGCGTCCGAGGTTTGTGGTCCACAGCGGTTAAGCAATGCAGGTTCGCTTGCAGAATATGTAACCAATCGCGCTTGCTTCGAAGAGGCTGTAATAACGGCGCTAGCTAAGGTTTAGCCTGTATTAAAACGGCCCATAAAGAGCTCAGGGGGATTAAATATAGCCCCTCTGGGCTTAGCCTGAGAATACGTACAGTGTGGTTTAGCGGCATTTTAGTTGTAGAGCTCTGTGTCAATAGATAGTCAATCGTTAGAATCAATAACGTCGATGGTCGTTCCATTAAACTCACACGTGCGTTGGCTTAAGTGATTATCTCGCCTATTACTTACTAGCCTATCACTAACCCATTTCTCATCTATTCAATTTCTGCCATATCTCAAAAATATCCACTGTAACTATCTTGAAAAAAGCAGCGATCTTGGAGACCAGATAGCTTAACTATGCTTTTTCGATTAAGTTATCGTTAAGCTACTGAACACTAAGTTTTGCTGCGTCTTTTTCTTTTATTTCCATTGTGCATTTCCTTCCCCTATTCCTCAATTGGTGAGATATTCCAATAATTATCTCATTCCTGCCATTACAGGAATGAGACATTAAGAAGCGAAGCCTATGATGTATGTTTATTGGTTTTTAGGACTGTTAGTTGGAATACCAGTCCTACTTATAGCAATTCCTATAGTAGCTTCTTAGCTCGGAGGAGAAGTGGTGAATTTGGAGAGGGGCCAAAAGGATGGCGAGTTTGGTCGTGTAATCCTCCCAGAAATTAATCGAATTTTTAAGTAGAGACTTTTATGATGACATCACGAGGAGTGATTTATGAAAAAGTCTCGATTTACCGATAGTCAGATACTATCGATTGTAAAGCAAGTAGAAGCTGGCACCCCTATAACAGAGCTTTGTCGCGAACATGGCATAAGTTCGGCCAGCGTTTACAAGTGGCGCGCTAAATTCGGTGGCATGGATGCCTCGATGATGAAGCGCCTGAAAGAGCTAGAGTCTGAAAATGCACGACTCAAGAAAATGTACGCAGAAGAAAAGCTTAAATCCGACATCCGACAGGAAGCCCTTGAGGGAAAGTGGTAAAGCCATCTCAACGCAAGGAGATGGCGCAGAATCTGGTGCAAGAGAAAGGCCTTAGTGTTCGGTTAGCCTGTGAAGTCTTTGGTGTCAGTGAAACCTGCTATCGCTACCAGGCCAGGCTTAGTGGTGAGAATATGTTGGTGGCAGACTGGCTGTTACGCCTGGGGCAGAGCAATAAGCGATGGGGCTTTGGCCTGTGCTTTCTGTATCTGAGGAACGTTCAGGGTTACAGCTGGAACCATAAGCGGGTTTACCGTATTTATCGGGAGTTGGCGCTTAATCTGCGAATTAAACCTCGCCGGCGGCTCAAGCGGGATCGGCCAGAGGCTCTGAGCGTGCCCAGAGCCATCAATCAGGTCTGGTCGATGGATTTCATGTCGGACAGGCTAGGGGACGGTCGCGCGTTACGCACGTTCAACGTGATCGATTACTACAACCGAGAGGCTTTGGGGATCGAGGTAGACTTTTCACTACCGGCACCACGTGTGATCCGCTCACTGGAACAAATTATCGAGTGGCGCGGTAAACCTGCGGCGATACGTTGTGACAATGGGCCAGAATATATCAGTGCTGAACTGGTGGCATGGGCGAACAGGAACCGGATTACGCTGATTTATATCCAGCCTGGCAAACCCACACAGAATGCTTACATCGAACGGTTCAATCGAACAGCACGACATGAATGGCTGGATATGCATCTTTTTGAGAGTTTAGAGCACGCACAAAGTTTAGCCACGAAGTGGCAATGGCAATACAATAACGAAAGACCAAACAACGCTATTGGGGGAGTGCCTCCAAGGCGATTACCACTAGCAGCTTAACGCTCTACTCAAAAGATCGGTTAGTAATGGGGGGATTACAGGCGAATCTGAGTTTGGATAGTCTATAATGACGATGCCTCATGGATAGAACACGGCGACTCAGAGTCTTATTGGCTGGGTCACCCGCTGGACTCAAGCGAGGTGGTGCTCGAGAGCGTGGAGGTGACGCTCGAAGTTATGGGCACTCCAGACCCTGGCTTTCATGAGCTCTATCATGATCTGCGCAGGCAAAATATGGCCGGGCAGATCAGCTTATAGAGCTGTTCAGTGGTGGAGAGATAAGTTGTGACGGGGCCCGGTTCGGCTTGTAGTATCTAAAGACGCTTAACATTCAGTTTGTCAGTGTGCCTTGGTAACGATTTTGTGAGCTATGCTGAGGACTGAAGAGGGGCCTTAGATATTAAAGCGTGCGTCTTTTCTTCAATTGCGCTAGTTGTATATTTAGAAAATCAGGGTAGTTGCACACTGCGGAAATATTAATATGGGCGTATCACCCCGTAAAAAAGAATAGTTAATTATGAACTTAGAAAAATCTAAAAGAAGAATCTCTAAAAAAGCGAAAATGGGATTTCAGGGCTATCCAACGATTGAAATAACCTATTTGGGGCCAAATAATAGCTTGGCAAACGAAGTTATTCTGAAGCTTGTGCTGGAAGAAGGAGCAGGGCCTCAAACCGAAAGATTTACCACGGCAAATGAGATACGAGAGGATGAGACTATTCAATCTGCAATAGTGAAAATGATCGAGCGATCGGGTGCCCAATCAGTTGTTTTGAGCGAAGGCGTAAAATCCAGCATAGTATAATAGTTACTGCCTCAGAGGTGTCCAAACATACCGCGCCCCCAAAAAGCCTCACATGGTGCTAGCCTCATACACGATCGCAGGGTGCCGGCGATAACAAACTAGTAAAGAAGTGGCCTATGTTTGGCCAACGCTCGTATGAACAACATTGCTATAAATACAAACTTAGGGCCTATTAATGCTGCTTACCGCGGAAGAAGAATCGAGAATTATAGAAATGGCTTGGGAAGACCGTACCCCTTTTGAAGCCATTGAAGAACAGTTCAGTATGAATGAGTCGCAAGTTATCAAATTTATGCGCGGTAGCTTAAAGCCTAGGAGTTTTAGGATATGGCGTGAAAGAGTCAGTGGGCGGGTTACTAAGCATGTAAAACTTCGAAGTGAGGATGTGAGTAGAGGCTATTGCCCAACACAGTACAAACATCGGTAAGTTAGAAAAACCGCCTAAACGTTAAGTTAATTATGCGACTCTATTCAGATAGAATAACGCGGTAAAACGGTGGCGCAGGAGACAAATAGCGGGCCATTAGAGCGTTATTTCTATCAAAAGCGGGGAATACCAAATGTCTGATATCACCCCGGCGACCTTACCTGGCGATGATTTTGTGGCACCGGATTGTGACGCTTTACTGAAAATCTTGTATCAAGATGATGATATTTTACTGATCAATAAGCCCAGCGGGCTGCTTAGCTTGTCGGGTAAAAACCCTCGCAACTGGGATTCGGTCCATTACCGTTTGGTTCACGGCCAAAAAGGAATGAGTCCTGCCTTTCCAAAGGCAATTCTGCCGCATCGACTAGACTTTGGAACATCGGGCCTTATGCTCGTGGGGCTCAATGCAGCGTCTGCGCAGCATCTGAACAAACAGTTTCAAACCCGTACAATTCAAAAACGTTACGTAGCTCTTCTAGAGGGCTGGGTTGGCGACGATCACGGGAAGATTAGCGCGCCTATCGCGAAGGATAAAAACCAATTTCCGCGAGTAAAAATATGCCATATCACTGGCAAAGAGGCAATAAGCGAATACACAGTAATGCAGCGCCTAGAGCAACCGCGCCGGACCTTAGTCCAATTTACTCCTCATACGGGCCGTACCCATCAGTTACGGATACACAGCCAATCAATGGGTCACCCAATTCTTGGCTGTGATCTGTACAGCAGTGATTTTAGCGAGGGGAAGGCCGACCGCTTGCTCTTACACGCCAGTGACCTGTGTTTTGAACACCCAGCCAGCGGCGCTCAATTGCATAGGCAGTGTCCCTGTCCGTTTTAGTTAAGAGGCTACTTTTATGTCAGAATTAAGGAAGCGATTGCCATGATTTTAGAAAGAGTGAATTCTTTAGATAGTAAGCATGCAGAGGGTATTGGCTATTTAATAGATTGTTACGCCTCTGATCCAATGGGTGGTGATAAGCCCTTAACTACGGAAATGATTTCTCAAATAGCAAATAGCAAATAGCAAATAGCAAATAGCAAATAGCAAATAGCAAATGAGCTAAGTAAGCTCCCACATGCACTCAGCGTTATTTGCTATGTCTCTGACAGGCCTGCTGGTTGATCAATCGTTTTCAAGGGTTCTCTACTTTCAAATGCAGGTCGCTCATCAATATACATGACATAGTAGTTGCGAAAGAATTTCGAGGCCCGGGCGTAAGCCACCTGCTTGTGCCCAGAGTTCAAGGAATTACGAATGAGAAAGGCGGCGGTAAGATCCCATTAGAAGTTTTTGAAGGGAATATCTCAGCGAAAATTCGGATATCAAGATTGGATTCACCGACTATGAGCTCGACCCTACTTTTGGTAAAGCGATGTTCTGGGAAAAAAGGAGTAGAAAATAGAAAACAAACCGAAATGGGGATTTGTTACTCAAGTTATTACCGATAAAGGCACTAGGCATTCATGAGTTTTTTCGAACAGTTTCAGCCGCTAGTATTACCGGTGGGCGTAATTGCACTTCTTATGCTTATACAGGTTCTCGTGGTGGATGTATTAGGCATTCGCGCAAAGCATGTGCCGGGAACACCAATGGAGGCTAATCATGGCAGTCCAATATTTCGTGCAAGCCGCACTGTTGCCAATACCAATGAGACTATCGCTGTCTTTATATTGGCCGTGATGTTCTGTGTTCTAGCTCAAGCGTCTCTATTTTATACCGTCTATGCTGCTTGGGGTTTTGTTGTTTCTAGAATTTTATATGCAATTTGCTACTACTCTAATCTTAAGTTGCTTAGATCTGTGGTGTTTGGGATTTCACTGTTGTTTCTCTTTGCTCTGCTTGTGATCGGAATGTTTTGGTGAACAGGAAGACCCTGAGAACTCTTTCACTGAGCAGACGTTAAGTTTCAGGCGCAAGGAGGTAATCATAAGTCTTATTTTTTAGAACACGTAGAAAAGATACAAGGCCTGCAATACGGGAAAACCTTGTGCCTCGCTGGGATTACAATTATTTCATGAAGTCTAAGACCAACCGACTAGATCGTTTTATTAGCCAAAACAGCGCTTTTTCGATTTCGGATACCCGCCTGTTAATTGCTCACAAACGGATTGCTTTGGATGGAAAGGTGGCACATTCAGTTCAACAAAAAGTGACTGAATTCACCCGTGTCGTATTAGATGGCAGCTGCTTAACAGATAACGCCCCCGTCTATATTATGCTGAACAAACCCAAGGGGGTCGTTAGCGCGACTCAGGACATTAAACACGCTACGGTATTGGATCTTATCCAGCACCCCCAGAAGGATGATCTGCACATTGCTGGACGCCTAGACCTCAATACAACGGGGCTGCTGCTTTTAACTAACGATGGGGCATGGTCACGCAAAATAAGTCTACCCCAGACAAAGCTTGCAAAGACATATGAGGTTACCTTATCTAAACCACTAAATAATGAGTATGTTGCTGCGTTTCAAGAAGGAATCTATTTTGCATATGAAAACATTACAACCCAGCCTGCACATTTAGAGATACTTTCCGAGTACACCGCCAGATTGTCTCTAGCTGAAGGTAAATATCATCAGGTTAAACGAATGTTTGGCTTTTTCCAAAACCAAGTGTTGGCTCTCCATCGAGCCTCTGTCGGGCATCTTGTACTAGATGGATTAGAGCTAGGTGACAGTAGATTGCTTACAGTGAACGAGGTGGTGATAAGTCAGGAGTCATGCGCTTTGTGAATGTGAAAGTAATTTGTTGATGAAAAGAAGTGAGCACCAATAAATTAGCCACATAAAGAGTTCCAGCATCAAGCCTAAGTTACCAATCTGTTAGTCTCCCTAAACCCAATCAAATTCAAAGAGGGTTCGTTAAGGCGAGCCTAGTAAAAAAACCTTATGTATCTGGGACATGACACAGGAAGCATCAAATCGAAACCCAAACATGAAAATACTAGTCTTGTCAGGGAGTCTACGTACAGGCTTATACAACTGTGCTGCCATTAAGGCGCTGAACCGGACAAGTTAATTGACGCTCGATAGGTAAGCGGTGTAGATTTTTCAAATAAGCCGATAATGCTCGTAAACACATCCCCACGAGCACCCCATGCGCAGGAAGCATTGAAATAGGTGCTTGTGACTGTCTGCTAATGTAGTCTGCTAATGCAATTGAAAGATCCGGTGTTGCCATCCCCCCTAATAAGCAGGGAGCTAGATGTTGATGGCATTGTTGAGCGTGAGAAAACTTCCAGTATTCTAAAGGCGGGTCTTAAGGATCTTTGTTTACAAATCGAATAAAAGCTTAGCATGAAATAAAGACATACTGAGGACTTACTAAAACAAAGAAGCCAACATCACGGTTAACATATTAATGTCTCGGCTCATCGATTTAACAGGTATCAACGGCTGTCCCAATTCACAGCCGAAACTGTATAATCAACGCTCAGCAGCGCCTCAGCTTTTAATTTGCAAGGAAAACTCTATGAGATTCTTTACCCCAACCCGTTTTCAATATCACGCTTTAATTGCTGCCTGCATGTGCTGCGGTCTTGTTCAGGCGCAAGATTATGAGGCTCCTCGCACGAGCTTCGGCGCCCCTGACCTGCAAGGTGTTTATAATATCGCTACAGTAACAATGTTAGAACGTGGGGAGCAATTTGGCGATCAACTGGTGATCACCGAAGAAGAGGCTGAGCGTATAGGTCAAACTGGAGATAGCTATCTCACAAACCTAACCGATGGTATCGGTGGCGCAGAAGGTGCGATTGGCGGATACAACACTTTTTGGATGGACCCTGGCGAGCGTATGGCAACCATCAATGGTGAAATACGCACCTCAATAATTGTCGAACCTGTAACCGGTCGCCTGCCTTGGGCAGAGGGTGCGCTGCAAAAAATCTTTGGTGGCCGAGCTCAAATTGACGAATATGCGGGTCCGGAAACGCGGCCTATGGCTGAACGCTGTCTGGTTGGATTTGGCTCCACTGGCGGGCCTCCAATGTTGCCAGTGTTGTACAACAACCATAAGCAAATCGTTCAAACCGAAGATTATGTAATGATCATGGCGGAGATGAACCACGATGCTAGGATCGTTAGAATGGGCGACAGCGAACATGCTGACATTCCCAAGTGGTTGGGCGATTCAATCGGCCATTACGAAGATGACACGCTGGTAGTTGAAACCACGAACTTTAATTCGCAACAAGGTTTTCGTGGTGCTTTGCGACATTTCTTTTACTTATCCTCTTCTGCTGTAGTAACAGAGAGGTTTTCGCGTCTTGATGACTCAACCCTTCTATACAAATTCACCATTGATGATCCTGAGAATTACGCCACGGCGTGGACTGGTGAATTACCAATGAATGCAGTGAAAGACCAAATTTACGAGTATGCCTGCCACGAAGGTAACTATGCGTTACCAGGAATATTAGCGGGTGCTCGCCGGCAGGAACATGAAGAAAGCCAATAGAGCGGGATCAGCGATACGCTAATCAGATAACCAACAGCAATACGATGCTTATGTTTTTAACGTGTCAGAGTTCCAGACTTCCCAGCATTTTTTCTACATACAAGTTGAAACCTGATGGAAAAAATTTCTATATTGGTGGATGTGCAGAACGTCTACTACACCACCAAACAAGCATACGCTCGCAATTTTGACTACAACAAGTTCTGGGCTAAGGCGACCCAAAATAGGAAGGTTGTGAAAGCAGTCGCCTATGCCATCGATAGAGGTGACCAGAAGCAAAAGCAATTTCAAAATATACTGAAAGCAATTGGTTTTGAAGTGAAGTTAAAGCCCTATATTCAACGCTCAGATGGTTCTTCGAAAGGTGATTGGGACGTCGGCATTGCATTAGATGCAATGGAATATGCTGAACAAAGTGACACGACTATTTTGGTTTCAGGTGATGGCGATTTTGATTTGCTGGCAGACAGACTTAAACTTAAAAAGGGATCATCGGTAGAGGTTTACGGCGTAAAAATGCTGACGGCGGCATCGCTAATTAATTCAGCAGATATATTTATACCTATAGAATCTGACCTGTTGATAAGCTGACGATCAATTACATGAATAGGGGCCTAAACATGATTTCGACCACTCTTCACTGCCTACTTTACTGCCTACTTTACTGCGCTGGGCGCGGTAAAGTGCGTTTTATTACGGTGTTATGAACGATGACTTTCAGCGTGACCAAATCTGGCAGTGAGTTATGGAGAGTTTTCTGGCTCTATGCGATAGCATTTTCAATTTGCTATCAGTTATTATGGGGACAGGTTTTTTCCTATTGGTCTGCCGGCGACTGGTTCGATGAAGGATACAAAACACTGCCCATCTCCAAGCATGCTAGTGAATTATTTTTTTATGGATTTATTGTCTATTGGTTGTTTAAACGAACGACAAGCGACTCGCAACTTGCCTTAATATTGAGCCGCGGATTTTTTATTGTGCTACTTTTAACTACGTTTAATGCGTTGCTAGCTGATATTTAGATAATACATTCCAAGCGAGAAATCCTACGCCAAAATGAAAATAAAATGTGGCTGCCCATGGCGAGGGAAAATCCATATTCAACCAATGCTTTTTTATAAATCACATGTTACAAGAAATGAAATATGGCTGATAAAAAATTTACATCCGTCGAGCAAGAATTGCTAGAAGAAGTGATGCTTCATAGAAGAGACGTACGTGGTAATAAATTTCTAAAAAAAGAAGTGCCTGACGAAGTAATAGAAAAAATACTGTTAGCTGCCTCACTAGCCCCATCGGTCGGGTTTTCACAACCCTGGGAATTTGTAATTGTTCGCGACAATAATACAAAAAAGCTAATCGCCGATAGCTTCGAGTTGGAAAATAAAAAAGCAGAAGAAATGTTTTTTGATGAAAAGCGAGCAGCTTATGCAAAACTGAAATTGGAAGGGATACATGAGACGCCGATAAATATTGCTGCATTTTACAAGCCTTCAGTTAAACCAGTTTTAGGTCAAACCACGATGAAGGAAGCTGGAGAATATAGTGTTGTATGTGCTGTTCAGAATATGTGGTTAATGGCAAGAGCATTGAATATAGGGCTGGGCTGGGTGAGCATTGTAAATCCCGAATCAGTTAAGGAAATACTTAAGTCCCCACCTGATAACAAGCTAATTGCTTATCTGTGTATTGGTTATGTAAAAGAATTTTTTGATGGGCCTGAACTCGAGAAGCTGAACTGGGAATCGAGAAAGTCGATTAGTACAGTCGTTTATCAAAATTCATATTCAGACGATAAGCAGTAATCTGTAACAAGGAATGTTAATTAACCGGGTAATAGGGAGGGTAATTAGGAGGGCAGCCTAGGCCAGATCAAAATACATTGCTGAATTTTTAGTCTGACCCAAGTTATCTATTTTTATTAAGAAAACAAAATAACCACGCTAGGTGCATCTGTCCTAGTTAACGTTGCGCTGTCCGTCTCCCCAGAAAGGTTTTCTCAACTCTGTCTTCAAAATTTTGCCCGCGCCAGACAATGGCAATGGCTCACTTTGAAACGAGATGGAACGTGGGCACTTGAACCCAGCGATCAGTGCTTTGCAGTGCGCAATCAGAGCGGCTTCATCTGTTGTGGCCCCCTCTTTAAGCAAAACTACCGCGTGAACCTGCTCTCCCCACTTTTCATGGGGAATACCGATTACGGCGCATTGGTTTATCGCGTCGTGCTGATACAGCGCACTTTCCACTTCCGCTGAGTAAACATTCTCGCCACCGGAGATAATCATGTCTTTAACCCGATCAACGATAAACAGAAAGCCTTCGTCGTCCAAATAACCACCGTCGCCGGTGTGCAGCCAGCCACCGACAATGGTGTTGGCGGTTTGCTCAGGCATATTGCGGTAGCCCAACATCATATTTGGGCCTCGCATACAAATTTCGCCAACAACATCATTAGCTACTTTCTGATTGTTCGCATCCATGATGCACAGATCGATAGCCGGTAGCGCTTGCCCTGCAGATTTTATCTTGCCGGCCAAGGGGCCTGCAAAAGTATGACGCTCAGGCAATAGCGCGGTGATGCCGGGGGACGCCTCTGTTTGGCCGTAAACCTGGCAGAAATCGACGGCCGGCAACACTTCCATCGCTTTTCGAATAACCGGTTCAGGCATAGGTGACGCGCCGTACCAGATACACTCTAATGAGTCTAAGGAGTAGTCGCTGATATTAGGATGATTGACCAACATATTAATCATCGTGGGTACGAGCACCAAGCGTTGAATTTTATGGTCCTGTAACGCTTGTAACGTAGAAACAGGTTCAAATGCGGGGCGGAAGTAGTTCGAGCAAGATAAGGCGGTGGACATCATACATACAAAAGCGTCGGCAATATGGAACATTGGTGCTACATGTAAAATCCGGCTGTTTTTTTCCACTCCCAATACCGAAAGAGACTGCAGCGCATTGGTGACGAAATTAGTATGGGATAACATTACACCCTTTGAGCGGCCGGTAGTGCCACCGGTATAGAACAAGCCTGCTGCATCATTGTCTCGGCGATTAGCATCTGCTACCGGCTCGTTATCAACCACCTCGGCGTAGGCAATATACCCTTCAGGCAGTTCGCCATCGTCGACAAATACAAAATGTTTGACGTGTTGCAATTGGTCTTTGATCGCAGCAATCATGGGCGCAAAATTCTTGTCCACTAAAAGCACGGTAGCCTCGGAATCGTTTAGCCAGTACACGACTTCCGGACCAGCCAAGCGGGTGTTGATAGGCTGAAAGATCGCCCCAGCCCAAGGCGTGGCATACATGAATTCAAAGTAGCGATCGCTGTTCAGTGCAAGGATAGCGACACAGCCATCAGCAGCGACGCCCAACTGTTGCAAGCCATTGGCAAAGCAGGCGATCTTATTCTCAAATTCAGTCCAGGTTTGGGATCGATCGCCATTAACCGTGGCTAAAACATTTGGCTGAGTTTGTGCTGCCCTGCGTACCATCTGCGTCATTGAGAACATGATCATATTCCTTTAAATTATTTTTATTTACAAGCATCGTAAAAAATATGGTTAATGTAAATGTACCTTTACCCTAAGATCTAGATGGTAATAGCATCTAAATTGTTCTTCGTTGAAGCTGCTCTTTACAAAAAGCTGCTCTTTACAATTTGTAGCCACTGCCATGCCAGCTCGCCGTGTAGCGACCCCTCGCAGTTACAAATGTGTATTTCTAGTTAGCCCTGCAATCCTCGACAAGATACTCTGAAATTCATGCTCGCTCATATCCATATGCTCAATGACTCGCCCATAGAGTAAGGCTGTGGGTACATTGCGGTTGGGGAATTCCTTCTGCGCCTCATGTAGGCAATACACAATGATGCGTTCCTTGGCATTGAGCCCATCGCGGACATCAGGCATGTTATCTTCAATGGAATTAGACACAGTATGATTAGGTTTTACGTTGGAAGAATTAATTGAAAGTTAAGGAATTGCGGCAAGAGTAACGTGAAGAAGAGTGTTTTCGCTAGTACCAAAGCCAGTTAATCGTACTCTAGGCCCACCTGGGCTTGCAGAATTAGCTATTTCAATTCTACCAAATTGGCCATGAACCAAAACCGAAGGCAGTAGTGAGATTCTTGTGGCCCCTTCCTAACAGTCTACGATTTAGTTTCGCGTACTCTATTGAAGGTAACCTAGTTATGAAAATTAGGTAATTCACACAAAGCGAAAAAATTACGAATTATAATACGATGCTTAAGGTTTAGCCTACTTGGTGTCACTGCGCTCAATTGGCGGAAAGCGTTTCACGAAACTTAGAAGTTTCAAAGACAGGACGTTCGCCTTATCACTAGCCCAGCCACCAGCTTGACATATAACTGGCAGAGATATCAGCATATAGGCATTTGTTTCAGCTAGTTCTTCAAAGAATCTAGACTGACCTATGTTGAAAATCTTTTTGTCCAGCACGGCACTTGCTATCAGCATCAAAAAGGCGATTAAAAGCACAGCAAATAGCGGCGAGGAGAAGAAAGTTTTTAAATAACGGGTTTTGTTCTCGATCGCTCTATAGCCGTAGAAAGCTAGTAAAGCCCACAAAGATGCTAGTAGTAAAACTCTACCTTGCCCACTACCAAGTAACTTAATCAACGATGAAACATTGAAGTTTTCAAGGTCAAGCTCTCGCAATATGAAACTAAAACATAATAGGGAGATGGCGATATGGGTCGGTTTTTCGGTGTGTCGAAAGGGCACAATAAAGAGAAAACCCAATGTTGAAATCATTAGAAAAACCACTTGGGCGTTCTCAAGCGCTGCGTCTTCTGAATGAAATACATCGCTTTGTTGCGTGAGAAAAAAATAAATAAGGCAGGTATTTAGGGCAGCGAAAGTGGCACAAATAGCAACATAATTTCTTGTACCAAACACAGGCAGAGACTCCACTTAACAGGAACAGCAGTTAAGGCTTTAAATGATGCAACGTGTTTAAAATAGGAGTTATGACGTTTCGGTCAAGATTTCCTGATATTGAGCAGTCGCACTCGGTGATTGAAAATATTTCCAGCAGATTTTTTAATCAAATTGAGCGAATCCTCAATTTAGGAAAATCGTACCAGTTGTGCTAGTTACAAATGTTACGCCGGCGAACGGGGTATGGTTTCATATTTGCTACTGTATAACCGATGCTATTCATCGGTTAAGACGAAGAGATGGCTCGAGAGGGTATAGACGGGGACTCAATTTAGAGGTGTTCGAGCGATGTGAGTACCAGAATAATTGGGCTAAGGAGAGAATTCTGTGGTGTGTCCGGCCTAGCTTCTACTTTACGCAGACTCAAAATAAATAACCTTAGCCAAAGTAAAATGGCGCACTTTCTTAAGTGACTTACTCTCAGCCGCACTATTAATGAAGCCTGCCTCGCACAATTTTTATAGTGAATGCTAATGGCACAAATCAAAATCTATGGATTAAACGCATCGCTATCTAAGTACGCTGGACAGCTTTTGGTAGCCATCCGCGGTGCTGTCATGGAGGCTCTTTCTTATCCGCCTAAGAAAATTTCACCGATTCAATCGACTTGAGCAGTTTCAATTTGTTTACTCTGATTATGAGGTAAAAGCTACACTATCATCGAAATTTCGATGTTTCAAGGCCGCACTGTAGATGCGAAGAAAAACTGATCCGCTTGCTGTTTGAGAACATCGAGCGAGAAGCAGGAATTTTTCCTCAAAATGCCGAGATTACGATTCAAGAATCACCGAAACATAATTGGGGTATTCGGGGAAAATGTGCCGACGAACTAGCGTTAGGGTACAAGCTAGATGTGTAGTCTGCTAGAACGAGATCGAGTGAATATTTGTTTAGAACTAATAGCTTTCTCTCAGTTCTCCGGCCAGTTAAGCGCTCCTACCTTTTTGGTGAGTAAGATCAAAGTTTTCAGCTTCTTTTAATGATATAAAATGAGCGAGTAATTCTGACAAAGCCCTTGTCTCGAACCCTATGAAAGTGGTGTAAGAGCGATTGGGTATCTATCTTAATTAGACTAATAAATAGGAGTGTTTATGTTAAAAGTAACACCAAATGGGAAAAATCGCTTAGATGTCGAGTTGAGCGGAAGCTTAAATGCGGAAGGTATGAAAGCCGGACTAGACGAGCTAGTTAGCAAGTCCGGCGGTATTGAAAACGGCAAGATGCTGTATGATCTTATTGACTTTCACTGGCCTACACTAGGCGCAATTGGAGTTGAGTTTTCCCGGCTTCCCGCGTTGTTTGAACTTATGAAAAAATTTGACCGTGTGGCAGTATTGACCGATACATCTTGGCTGAAGAAGGTCAGTGAATTTGAGGGAGCTTTGTACCCTGGGCTTGAAATTAAAGCCTTTGATAGAGACCAAAAAAAGGAAGCGCAGGCATGGCTTGCAAGCTAGGTTACTTAGAACTTTATGAGAGGTCGATACGTTACGAGTATGGCGTAATGTATGAGCATAAACCCGTGTGAGTATAAAATCTGCTAAGTTAGTTGTGGGTTTTCGATGCGCCTCGTTTATTGTAAAATTGGTATGTAAAAATTCTTAATATAAAACTGAGAGCATTAGTTCGTTTAATAGAAACCGAGAAACCGTGAAGAAAAATACTTTTGCTCGACTCACTTTACTATTACTGTCGCTCAGCTTGGCATTTTCAGCGTTAGCCGCCGATGGCTCAACCATCTATTTGGTACGCCATGCAGAAAAAGTCATTGAAGAGGCCAGCGATCCTGCACTGACCAAAGTTGGCCAGGCTCGGTCGAAAACCTTTGCAGCTATGCTTCATGGCAAAAATGTCACTCATGTCTTCTCTACTCCTTACAAACGGACCAGAGACACAGCGGCTCCCACCGCCCATGAACACGGAATTTTGGTAGAGGAATATAACCCCGATGAGGGCCAGCTCATCGTTGATAAGTTGAAGGCTCTTGATGGGGTGATACTACTAACCGGCCACTCCAACACAATTCCAAGACTGGTGAACTTGCTCACCGGTACAAACTTTGAAGATCTAGATGAGCGCGTTTACGATAGGGTGTATATCGTCAGCTTGGATGAGCATGGACATGCTGAGCTTGAAATAAGCTACTCTGAACCAAGAACACCGATCCGTTGAATTACTGTTCAATGAATTTATGTTGATCTGCCTGCTGTTTTACTTGCGCTTAGCGGGGATTGAACCATCGACGCTACTGTAGGACCAATTAGGTTTTGGGCAAGTATTTATTTGCTTGTCGTCTGTGCTTACTCGGTGATCTATCAGTTAAGAATAAGACGCTGGCCTATGGTGAAAGGCACTTTCACAAAGATGAATACCGACACCTCTGGTGGCGCGAGTATCGAAACACCACAGCGCCAACATGCGTCCAGGCCTTCACCTTGGGTTTTGTAGTCATCAGCAAGGTGAGGTTTATCCTCAAGCAACAGCGAGCGTCTATAGAAGTTGATTTCAGCGACCGGGTTAAAGTTATTTATAATCCTAACAATCCAAAAAAGAGCTTTTGAATTCCACCCAGCACGCTGGGGGTTATTTATCACCAGCTTGATCGGAGTTACGCTACTGCTTCTTTATGCTGTTAAATCTCTTGATTAAACACCCCACGAAGTCAAAATGATTGCTGGGCGTCAAAATGCAGGTACAACCGTGAACGCAGGCTCCGATGTCCTTTGGGGTCGAAAATTCCCACCATGGGAGTATACTATTTCGCCACAAAGTATTAAAAAACTAAAACAATCTACTCAGGAGAGTGCAATGCGCAATATTATTACCTTCATTGCTGCAGCAACTACTTTAGTTGCATCCACAATTTCAACCGCCGAAGATGAGCCCCTTGCAGTTATGGTCCCCGGCGGTGGTACTTATAGCCGTTCCATTACAACAGACTCAGCTCAGGCCCAAGCCTTTTTTGATCAGGGTCTACGCATGGCGTGGAGCTTCTATTTTCCTGAGTCCATAGCTTCTTATCAAGAAGCTGCTCGTTTGGATCCCGATAGTCCAATGCCGCACTTTGGTATTGCGCATGCCGCGGGACCAAACCCCAATAGCCGCTATGCTCAAATGCCAGATGACCCGCAAGGTGCGGGATTGGCAGCGATTCGCCGAGCTATGGATCTGGCCAATAATGGCACCCAGCGCGAACGCGACATGATTAACGCCATGTTCGTGTTGTACAACAAAGACGCCATTCCAGACCGCGTAGAGCGCGACTTTGCTTTTTTGGATGCGATGCGTAAATTACATGCCAAATACCCAGATGACGCAGATATTGCGACAATCTTTGGCGAGGGTTATATGAACACAACCCGGTGGGATTATTGGGAAGCCGAT
>Ga0208413_1001101_pt1 | contig 18178 bp, 18 predicted proteins | sample AntAceMetag02UKD_FD_184761 | JGI IMG/M metagenome (GOLD analysis project Ga0208413, IMG submission 184761) | Saline lake microbial communities from Ace Lake, Antarctica - Antarctic Ace Lake Metagenome 02UKD (SPAdes) (version 2) | ecosystem: Environmental > Aquatic > Non-marine Saline and... | reverse complement strand
TGGAACACCCCGTCCACACCGGAAATGGCCTCTGCGACCACGCGGGCGTCCCGAACGTCGCCGCGCAGGAACTCCGCGTCGGGGACGACGGTGACGCTCGACCCGTGTGCCTGTTCGACAAGGCTGTCGAGGATGCGGACCCGATGGCCCGCGTCGTGCAATTCATGGCAGAGGTGAGTGCCGATGAACCCGGCGCCGCCCGTGATCAGGAACGTTCCCATGCGTCCTCGCCTGCTCGGAAGTCGGGCAGCGACAACGCCGTCCGATCGACTCCGTGGGATTTGGGCCGCTCAACGGCAGCGGGAGACAAATGTTCCGAAGATGCTGCTGAAGCAGAGGAAGAAGATGATGAAGCTTGTGAAGTCGCCACGCGGCGTGTTGCCTAACGCGATCGGAACCGATCGACGATGGCTTTTAGCCCGTCTGCGTCGACCGGCTTCGAGAGTCGATGTGCCAAATTGTGTCGCAATGGGCTGACGCGGAAAACGTCGTGGCCGGTCAGGAACGTGAACGGGATGTTCCGCACGTCGAGGACGCCCGCGGAGGACGCCCGCGTTGCCGCGTCGGATCGCTGCAGCGAACAACTCACGAATTATTGAAACGTTGGTTTGTTCCGCACTTTCAGCGGATCAGCACTTGTCTCAACCCAAAGGGTGTCCGACGCGACGTCGGCAATCTCCGAGTTTGCGTCGGTCGAACCCCCCGGCGATGGCACTTCAAGCTTCGGTGGCCCGTCGCGTGTACCGCCCTCAGGGTCCGGCCCGGCTGGCGCCGAGGAGTTCTCTCGGGTGGGAACGGTTCTCAGGTGATCGAACAGGGCACTGATCAGCTTCGCCGGTTGGTCGCCAGGCCGCAGCCTTCCATAGCCGGGGGCGTTGAAATCCCAGTCGTAATCCGCCAGGGAACGGTGGCCCGAGATGACGGGGTCGGTCGTCCAGGCCCGCCGGAGGGCCGCCAACCGCAGGGCGCTCGGCACGCCCTTTTTCAGGAAGGCGGTGTAGTCGCTGGTCGCGCCCAGATCAGCCACCGCCGGCAACTCGGCCAGATCCAGCGGCTCCGGAGGCGATCCCGCCGGGGCATCTGCCTCGCCCAACGGGGCGCCGCCCGGGGTGCACTGCGAAGCTCGCTTTCGCCGGCTCCACCGGTGCAGAAATTCGTCACGCATGAGTTCGTCCTCGCTCAGCCGCCGTCGCGGCGACGGTGCCACACCGGGCGCCGTTGCCGGTGACGTCGGGTGAAGGCCCACACCCATTCCCGGACGGCCTCCGGCATCGGTACGGCCTCAAGAAGATCGTCGCCAGCGTCGACATGCGCCTCGGCCTCCGAGGGGTTTACCGTGACGAGGAGCAGGCGCATTCCGGTTGGCGATCCGGCACGCCGCAGGACTACGTACACCGACGGCGACGGCCCCTCGGCATTGTGCCTGTAGAAGTCGGCCTCGGCGGCGTGCAACTCGAGGATGGCGCACCCGGCGTAGAAGCGTGCCGTCCCATCGGCCTGGCAGAGGACGCTCCACGCTTCGAGTTCCGGCGGGTCCGCCAGCACGCCGACGACCCGCCAGTGATGATCTTGCCAGACGCTACGGCCCGGACGGCGTTCGGCCACCACGCCCATCCTCAGCCTGGCCCGCGTTGTCGACCCGGGGAGCGCCTGGTCACTCCACATAGTCATCGGGAAAAAGGCTCTCGAGCCCGGCCAGCGGCTCCATCTCCTTGGCGGGCTCGCTCGCCAAGGGGTTCGGCCGCGGCATCGGGCGACCGTAAAGGTCGGGAGGTGCCCGCCGGACGGCCGCAAGAGCGGCGTAGAGGCCATCGGTACCCTCGGAACTCGAACCATCATCGCCCGGTCGATTCCCTTGAGCGTCCGACTCGGGCGCAAGGCTCTCCCGGACCTCGGGTGTGGTGAGGTCCGGGCGCTTGGTCTCATTCGGGTTGCCCGTCGGTTCCGGCACCGCCGGGGCGCCGGGAGCCAGATGCGGCCCCTGCGCCGAGACCGGGTGCTCCACGGCCACCATCAGCACCAAGGCGAGCGCGATCGTCGCGAGGTGCATAGCTGTCTCCCGAGCAATTCTTCCAACCCAACGGCGGAAGCCGCCATTTGTTGCCGGCCGCGCGCAACTTTCCGGCCGAGACCTTGTTTAGGAGGTTCGCCGGGGCGGCGGCTTGTATCGGAGGCGGCGTGACCGAAGCGCCAGAGACCATCGTCGACGACGTCAGAGCATCGCGGGCCATGGGCTACGTGTTGCTGGCCACGTTGCTCGCGAGGGCGCCGTCGCGCGACATCCTGGAGGGCGTCGCGGGGCTCAAAGGGGACTTGACCGCTTTTGGCGAATCGGTCGCCGCGGTCGGAAAAGCTGCAGCCTTAACAACACCACCGGACGCGGAGCGGGAGTTTAACCGCCTCTTCATCGGCGTCGAGCGGGGCGAACTGGTACCTTACGCGTCCTACTACCGTTCCGGCTTCCTGCAGGATCGGGCGCTGCTCCAGGTGCGGGCCGCGATGACCCGGCTTGGCATTGAGCGTGCGCCGGAGGTCACCGAGCCGGAGGACCACGTCGCGGCTCTGCTGGAGATCATGGGCGGCCTGATCGACGGCAGCCTGATCGGCCCGGTGCCAGAACAGGATCAGAAGAACTTCTTCGACGAGCATCTGGCCCCGTGGACGCCGCGCTTCTTCGACGATCTCCGGGACGCTGCCTCGAGCCGGCTCTACCACCCGGTGGGCATTCTGGGGCGGCAGTTCATGGAGATCGAGAGCATCGCCTTCGCGATCGGCGAGACCGAGTTCACGCAAGCGGGACGGGCGCACAGGAGGAATGGGTCATGAACAGCGACGAGATCGACGGAGGCCGTCGGCGCGTCCTCAAACTGGTCGGGGTCGGCGGCACCGCGGCGGCGGCGATGGCCACTGCCGTCGCTACCGAAGCGTACCAGTCGCCCGAGGAGCAGCTGAAGTCCCGATACCGAATAAACGACCATATCGAGCGCTACTACTTCCTGAATCGCCTGTGAGGAGGGTCCAGCGGTGCTGACCAAGCGCAAGGCGGCGAGCGCGCCGCGTCAAAGCTTCAGCCACCACTCGTCCTTCGGAGGCACCTCGGTTAGCGGAAGGACACCACTGGATCGGCGAGCTTTCCTGAGGAACTCGGGCGTGGCGGCCGGCAGCCTGGCGGTACTCGGGTCCTTGGCCCCTGGATTGGTGCGGAAAGCCCGCGCCGGCCCCCTGGCGCCCAACGAGCAGAAGATCCTCCGCAAGAACGTCTGCACCCATTGCTCAGTTGGCTGCACGGTGGTCGCGGAAGTGCAGGACGGGGTCTGGGTCCAGCAGGAGCCAGGGTGGGACAGCCCGATCAGCCAGGGCACCCACTGCGCCAAGGGCGCGTCGATCCGCGAGATCGTCAAGGGGGAGCGCCGCATCAAGTATCCCCTGAAGCTGGTCGACGGCGAGTGGAACCGGATCAGTTGGGACCAAGCGATCGACGAGATCGGCGAGTCGTTGCTGGCGATCCGCCGCGAGCATGGACCTGACAGCGTGTTCTGGCTCGGGTCGGCGAAATTCACCAACGAGAACGCCTACCTGATGCGCAAGCTCGCCGCGTTCTGGGGCACCAACAACGTCGACCACCAGGCGCGCATCTGCCATTCGACCACCGTTGCCGGGGTGGGCAACACCTGGGGCTACGGCGCGATGACCAACTCCTACAACGACATCCAGCTGTCGAAGTGCCTGGTCATCATCGGCGGCAATCCGGCCGAGGCGCACCCAGTCGCGATGCAGCACATGCTGCGGGCCAAGGAGCACAACCGCGCGCCCTGGATCGTGATCGATCCCCGCTTCACCCGCACAGCCGCGCACGCGACGGACTACGTGCGGATCCGCCCCGGCACCGACATACCGGTCGTGTGGGGCATCCTCTGGCACATCTTCGAGAACGGCTGGGAGGACCGGCAATACATTTCCGAGCGCGTGTACGGCATGGATGCTGTACGCGCCGAGGTGGCAAAATGGACGCCCGACCTCGTCGAGCGCGTCTCCGGAGCCCCTGGAGAGCAGTTGTACCGGGTTGCCGAGGCGATGGCGAAGAACCGTCCTAGCACTCTGATCTGGTGCATGGGGGCCACGCAGAAGTCCGTCGGGACGGCGAACGTGCGCGCCTTCTCGATCCTGCAACTGGCGCTCGGCAACATCGGCGTGGCCGGCGGCGGCGCGAACATCTATCGCGGCCACAGCAACGTGCAGGGTGCCACCGATATGGGTTTGGACGTCACCACGCTGCCCTCCTATTACGGCCTCACCGAAGGAGCCTGGAAGCATTGGTGCCGGGTGTGGGACGTCCCCTATGACTGGATGGTCGGCCGCTTCGGACTGGAGGACATGTCGGTCGAGGAGAAGACGGCGCTGATGGAGGCGAAGGGCATTCCGACCACACGGTGGTTCGATGCCGCGGTCGCCGAGCCCGGGGAAGTCGACCAGCCGGGACCGATCCGCGGGATGGTCGTGATGGGCCATGGCGGCAACACCGTCACGCGCATGCCCGACATGATCCGCGGCGTCGCGGCGCTCGACCTCCTGGTTGTCGCCGACCCGCACCCGACGACGTTCGCGGCCATCCGCGAACGTCGCAACGGCAGCTATCTGCTGCCGGCCTGCACCAATCTGGAGACTGACGGAACCCGGGTGTGCTCGAACCGCTCGGTGCAATGGGGCCAGAAGATCGTCGACCCGATCTTCGAGTCGAAGGACGACAACACGATCATGTACCTGCTTGCGCGCAAGCTCGGCTTCGCGGAAGAGTTGTTCAAGCACATCGCCGTCGAGGGTACCCGGCCGCTGCCCGAGGACCTCCTGCGCGAGATCAACCGCGGTTGCCTGTCGACCGGCTACACCGGCCAGTCGCCGGAACGCCTCAAGCTTCACATGAAGCATCAGGCCGATTTTGACCGCATCACCATGCAGGCCACGCGTGGCCCCCTGAAGGGTGAGTACTACGGCCTCCCGTGGCCCTGTTGGGGCTATCCGGAATGGCGCCACCCCGGCAGCCCGGTCCTCTACGACACCTCCAAGCACGTGATGGAGGGCGGGGGTACCTTCCGAGCCCGCTTCGGTGTGGAGCGCGATGGCGAGACGCTGCTGGCGGAAGGCAGCTACTCGAAGGGGTCGGAGATCGAGGACGGGTATCCCGAGTTCACGATGGCCGTGCTGAAGAAGCTGGGCTGGGACGTCGAGCTGACACAGGCGGAGCGGCGGGTGATCGAGGAAATCGGCGGCGACGACATCGATGAGGTGTCCTGGGCCAACGACCTGTCCATGGGGATCATGCGCGTCGCCATCAGGCATGGCTGCCTGCCTTATGGCAACGCCAAGGCGCGGGCGGTGGCCTGGAACTTGCCGGACCCGGTGCCGGTCCACCGCGAGCCGATCTACTCGCCCCGCCCGGACCTCGTACAACAATATCCGGCGATCGAGGACCGACGGGATTACCGGCTCCCGCTTCTCAACCGTTCGGTTCAGTCGGCAGCCCTGGAGGCCGGCGTGCCGGAGCGTTTCCCCTTCATCTACACCTCGGGCCGCCTGGTCGAGTACGAGGGCGGCGGCGAGGAGACCCGGTCGAACCCGTGGCTCGCCGAGCTGCAGCAGACGATGTTCGTCGAGATCAACACCGCCGATGCCGAGGAAATGGGCATAAATGAAGGCGACTGGGTGTGGATCTACGGGCCCGAGGGGGGCAAGGCCAAGATCCGGGCGCTACCGACCCTGCGCGTCGGGCGAAGGGTCGTCTTTCTGCCATTCCACTTCAGCGGCTACTGGGAGGGCGAGAGCCTGCGCGACCTTTACCCGCCAGGCACCGACCCGATCGTGCTGGGCGAGCCGGCCAACGGCGTCACGACCTACGGCTACGATCCGGTCACCCACATGCAGGAAACTAAGGTGACGCTCTGTCGCCTCGAGAAGGCGTGAGGACGAGACATGGCGCGAATGAAGTTCCTCTGCGACGCCGAGCGCTGCATCGAGTGCAACGCCTGCGTGACCGCCTGCAAGAACGAGCATGAGGTGCCGTGGGGAATGCAGCGCCGGCGCGTGGTCACGCTGCAGGACGGACAGGCGGGCGAGGTGTCGATCACGATGGCCTGCATGCACTGCGATGACCCGCCCTGCGCGGCAGTGTGCCCGGTCGCCTGCTTCTATCAGACCGACGACGGCATCGTCCTGCACTCGAAGGAGTTGTGCATCGGCTGCGGCTACTGCTTCTACGCCTGCCCGTTCGGTGCGCCGCAGTTTCCCCAGGCATCGAATTTCGGGCGGCGCGGCAAGATGGACAAGTGCACCTTCTGCGCAGGCGGGCCGGAGGAGGATGGCGCCGCCGACGAGTTCGCCAAGTACGGAACCAACCGCATGGCCGAGGGCAAGCTGCCACTATGTTCGGAGATGTGCTCGACCCGCTCGCTGCTGGCCGGCGACGGCGAGATCCTGTCCGACATCTACAAGGAGCGGGTGATCCGCCGGGGCTACGGCTCGGGCGCCTGGGGCTGGTCGGTTGCCTATGGTGTCGATCAGGGCGGCGCGTTCGCGCCGGGCGGCCGCGCCGTTTCCGGAACCTAGGAGGAGGCGGCGATGCGCCCGTTATCTCGCCTGGTCGCTCTGCTCATCCTACTGGGGCTCACGGTTGTCGTGCCGGTGGGCGTCGCGGCCCAACGCGATTCAGTCGGCGCCGGGGAAGCGCCCGATGCCCTGGTTGCACCGGGGCTTGAGACGAGGACGCCGACCGATGCGCCGCTGGAGGCCGGAGACGTCCAGGTCCATGTGCCGCACCCAGATCGAATCGTCGGACGCGTCAGTATCCCCGACCAGACGCTCGCGACGCTGGTGCAGCCGGAAGGTCGCAGTTGGCGCGGGTTCCGGATGCAGACCCTGATCTGGGGCTCGGCGATCGTCATCCTTGGAACGGCGGGTGCGCTCGCGGCCTTCTATCTCTGGCGCGGCCGCATTCGGCTGGAACATCCGAAAACCGGCCGGTGGATCCCTCGCTTCGACGGCCTCGAGCGTTTCGCGCATTGGACTGGGGCCGTGTCATTCCTGGTGCTCGCCGTAACCGGATTGATCATCACGTTCGGGCGGTATCTGCTGATCCCATTGCTCGGCGCCCAGACGTTCGCCTCGCTCGCCGGCTGGGCGAAATATGTTCACAACGTGTCGAGCGTCCCGTTCGTGATCGGGATCTCTCTGATGTTCGTCCTGTGGATCCGTGGCAACATTCCAACGAAGGACGACGTCGTGTGGGTGAAGAACGCGGGGGGCATGCTCCACAGCAGCCACTCGTTCAAGGCCGAGACCGGGCGCTTCAACGCGGGCCAGAAGGCGGTGTTCTGGATCGTCGTGCTCGGTGGAGCGGCAATGGCGGCTACGGGCTTCCTGCTGCTGACACCGTTCTCCTTGACCGGGATCGGCGGTATGCAAATCACGCATGTCGTGCATGCCGGGCTGGCAGCCCTGATGGTCGCGGCCATCCTCGGGCATATCTACATCGGGACCATCGGCATGGAGGGAGCCTTCGACGCCATGGGCCGCGGTGAGGTCGACGAGACCTGGGCACGCGAGCATCATCTCGGCTGGTACCGCGAGCAGACGGAAAATTCCCCGCCCGAGCCCACGGCCGCCGAGGCGCGCCGGCCAGGTTGACAAGGCGACGTCAGGCGTCGGGCCTCCAGCCGCCGCGAGTCCCGACTGAAGACCCCTCGGGGCGGGCGCTGTCGGAGGAGTAGGCCTCGGTCGCGGTACGTTCGACATACCGGAACGCCAGGCCGGTGATGGCAGCTACCATTCCGCAGAACGCGAGGGCGAGCAGGAAGGACTTCATCGCGATACCTCCTGTCGTTGCAACTTCCGAAGTGTCGAATTGGTTTCTTTCCGGTGCGCAAGAGGCGGCCGGCACCCTCAACTACGCAAGACCTCAGCCGATCTTTCAGCGTGCCACCACCGAGGGAGCGGCGGCTCAGGCGGAGGCAGTGAATCAGGACGATCGCGTAGTCGGCCCAGTGCAGCTCAAAGTTCAGACCGCCTGCCCCTCATTCGGCGTGTCTCAGACGCCGAGCAGTGACTCGCTGCAGATCGCGAGCAGTGACTCGGCGCAAATCGGCAAATCGCGCACGCGTGCGGGCATCCAACGCGGCTCCGGTCGCCAATGTTCCCGCTACGGGATACTCGCCGCCGCTCCGCCGGGAGGTGCCGGGCGGCAGCTTCTGTGGAACGCCGCACCCCGGTTCGCGTTCAGGTCTTAGTGCAGACACGACAGAGGCGGCCGGGGATCGTGACATCACAGACCACACGCGCACGACGCCCTCGCCCGAACGGGGTCGTCCTTCGTGCCGCCGCGATCGCCGGAGCCGGCCTCCTCGCCGGCGGCTGCGACGGTCCCCAGTCCATGCTGAACCCCGCGGGAACCGAGGCCGAGCGCGTTGCCGAGTTGTTCAAGGTGATGCTGGTCGGGGCGGTGCTGATCTGGGCGGCGGTCATCGGCCTGGCGGTATACGCCGCGGTGGTCCGACCGGGCGCACATCCCGAGCGGCACGCCTCGGCGCTGATTGTGTGCGGCGGCGCGCTGGTGCCAACCGTCATTCTCGGCGCGCTTCTGACCTACGGGCTTCAACTTATGCCATCATTGCGGGCCGAGAGCGACGGCCTCCGCGTGACGGTCACGGGCGAGCAGTTCTGGTGGCGAGTGCGCTACACGACGCCGGACGGCGCGGAGGTGACGGCGGCCAACGAGTTGCGGCTTCCGGCCGGAGCCCGAGTCGAGCTGCTGCTTGACAGCCCGGAGGTCATCCACTCGCTGTGGGTACCCGCCATCGCCGGCAAGATGGACATGGTTCCGGGACGGACCACCCGGCTGGTGCTGGAGCCGACGCGGCCCGGACTCTACCGCGGGGTCTGCGCCGAGTTCTGCGGCCCCTCGCATGCCTTGATGGCGTTCGCCGTGGAGGTGATGGAGCCGGCCCGCTTCGACGAGTGGCTGCGGCGCGAGGCTGGGCCGGCGACCGCCGACGCGCCGGAAGCCGGGCGGCGGCTGTTTCTGGCGCACGGCTGCGGCGCCTGTCACACGGTGCGCGGCACCGAAGCGAACGGGGTGGTGGGGCCGGACCTGACGCGCATCGGCAGCCGGCACACCATCGCCGCCGGCATCCTGGAGAACACGCAGGAGAACCGGGAGCGATTCATCGCCGAGCCCGACGCGGTCAAGCCGGGCGTGCGGATGCCGGGCTTCGCGATGCTGCCAGCGCCGGACGTCGCGGCGATCGCGTCGTGGCTGGGAGATCTGCGATGACCGACGCGCCGGTCCCGGCGCCGCTTGCCGACGACGCCTCCCGGCGCGCGCAGGAGGAACGCCTGCTTGCGGTGTGGTCGGCGGGCAAGGGATTCCGCTATTGGGCGGCGGTCAACAACACCGAGATCGGCCTCTGGTACACCGCGACCGCCTTCCTGTTCATGCTGTTCGGCGGCGTGCTGGCCCTGCTCATCCGTGCCCAGTTGGCGGTGCCCGAGAACGACCTGCTCTCGGCCGGACTGTACAACCAGGTCTTCACCCTGCACGGCACGGTGATGATGTTTCTGTTCGCCGTGCCGATGTTCGAGGCGGTGGCGATCCTGCTGCTGCCGCAGATGCTGGGCGCCCGCGACCTGCCGTTCCCGCGGCTGTCGGCCTACGGCTACTGGTGCTTCGCGATCGGCGGCGTCTTCGTGTGCGGCTCCATCTTCTTCGGCGCGGCGCCGGACGGCGGCTGGTTCATGTACCCGCCGCTGAGCACCGACACCGAGCAGGCCGGCATCGGTGCCGACATCTGGCTGCTCGGCCTCGGTTTCATCGAAATCGCCGCGATCGCGGCGGCGGTCGAGCTGATCGTGGGCGTGCTGAAGTGCCGGCCGCCGGGCATGCGCATCAACCTGATGCCGCTGTACGCCTGGTACGTGCTGATCATCGGCGGGATGATCCTGTTCGCCTTCCCGCCGCTGATCGCCGGCGACATCCTGTTCGAGTTGGAGCGGATGTTCGACTGGCCGTTCTTCGACCCGGCGCGCGGCGGCGACCCGATCCTGTGGCAGCACCTGTTCTGGATCTTCGGGCACCCCGAGGTCTACATCATCTTCCTGCCGTCGATCGCGCTGCTGGCGATGATCGTCCCGACCTTCGCCCAGCGCCCGATCGTCGGGTACTCGTGGATCGTGCTGGCCGCGGTCGGCACCGGATTCCTGAGCTTCGGGCTGTGGGCCCATCACATGTACACCATCGGCCTGCCGGCGATCTCGCTCGGCTTCTTCTCGGCGGCGTCGGAGGCGGTGGCGATCCCGACCGGCGTGCAGATCTTCGTGTTCATCGCGACCATGCTGGCCGGGCGGGTGATATTCTCGGTGCCGATGCTGTTCGCCACCGGGGCGCTGGCGATCTTCGTGCTCGGCGGCTTGACCGGCGTGATGGTGGCGCTGGCGCCGTTCGACTGGCAGGTCCACGACAGCCATTTCGTGGTGGCGCATCTGCACTACACGCTGATCGGCGGCATGTTCTTCCCGGTGCTGGCCGGCCTCTACTACTACTTCCCGATCGCGGTCGGGCGGCAGTTGTCCGAGCGACTGGCCAAGTGGGCGTTCTGGCTGATGTTCACCGGCTTCAACGTCGCCTTCCTGCCGATGCACCTGACCGGAATGCGCGGCATGCCGCGGCGCGTGTTCACCTACCCCGCGGGCATCGGCTGGGACTGGCTGAACCTGATCTCGACGATCGGCGCCTTCGTGTTCGCGGCCGGGGTGCTGGTTGTGGCGTGGGACGTGCTGCGGCCGCGGCGCGCACCGAGCGGCCGCAACCCCTGGAACGCCGGGACGCTGGAGTGGCTGGGCGAGACGCCGGCGCGATCCTGGGGCGTTCGGTCGATCCCCCACGTCTCCAGCCGCTACCCGCTGTGGGAGCAGCCGCTCCTGGTGCGGCAGGTCGAGGACGGACGCTGGTACCTGCCGGACGCCCCGGAGGGCCTGCGCGAGACCCTGGTGACCTCGCCCCTGGACGCCAAGCCCGAGCAATGCCTGCGGATTCCGGGCGACAGCTTCGTGCCCATGCTGGCGGCGGCGCTGACCGGCGGCGCGTTCATCCTGTCGACCTTCCACCTGTTCGTCCCGGCCGCGGTGTCCGCCGTGGCCGCCCTGCTGGTGATCCTGCAGTGGCTGTGGTCCGTGACCAGGGCGCCCGAGGTCGAGTCCAAGGACGTCGGCGCCGGCCTGCGCCTGCCGCTCTACGCTTCCGGGCCGGCTTCGGTCGGGTGGTGGGCGATGTTCATCACCTTGATCGCCGACCTGTCGGCGTTCGCGAGCCTGGTGTTCGCCTACTTCTTCTACTGGACCATCCACCCGGATTTCCCACCGTCACCGCCGGCTGGACCCGGCCAGTTCTGGCCGCTGCTGGCGGCCGGGCTGGCGCTTGCCGCCTGGGTGGCGACGCTGCTCGCCCGGAGCCGCAACGGCGCCGGCTCGACCGTCGGCCTGCGCCTCTGGCTCGCGGTGGCGACGACGCTGGCAGTCGCCGCCACCGCGGCGCTGGTCTGGGGGCCGTGGACGACCGGCCTCGACCCGACCGTCCACGCCTATCCGGCCACGGTCTGGGTGCTGAGCGGGTGGGCCGCGCTGCACCTGCTCATCGGCGTCGTCATGCAGCTTTACTGCATCGCCCGCAGCGCCGCCGGCGCGCTGACCGCGCGCCACGACATCGACATCCGGAACACCGCGCTGTACTGGCATTTCGCCGCGATCACGGTCGCGGTGACGGTGGCGGTCGTCGCGCTGTTCCCGCTGGTGGCGTGAGGGCGCCATGCGGTGGTTCCAGCGCGCCAACCCGACACTGTGGACCCTGCTGACGCCGCCGACGGTCTGGGCGCTGCATTTCATGGTCAGCTACGTTGTCGCCGCCGTCTACTGCGCCAAAGCGGACGGGCCGTTCAGCGCACTGGGCCCGGCGCGGCTGACGATCGGGGTCGCAACGGTGCTGGCACTGGCGGTGATCGCCGCCGCCGGCTGGCAGGCGCTGCGACACGCCGAGTTCGCGGTCGCCGAACGGCCGCACGACGACGACACCTCGGCCGACCGCGACCGCCAACTCGGCTTCGCCACGGTGCTGCTCAGCGCCCTCAGCCTGGTTGCCGTGGTCTTCTCGGCATTGCCCGCCCTGCTGATCTGGGATTGCCGGTGAGGCGGGCGGTCCTCCTGTTCGCGGGTGCCGCGACCCTGGGGGTGGCGTGGTCCGGGCTGCCGGCCGTCCACGCCGCCGGGCCTTTCACCGCGCACATGATCCGGCACATGGCGGTGGTCGCGCTGGCAGCCCCGCTGCTGGCCCTGGCGATCGCAGGATCCCCCTTCGATCCGGCCCGCCGCTGGGACCTGACGCGCTGGGCGGTGCCGGCGTCGCTGGCCGAACTGCTGGTGGTGTGGGCGTGGCACGCGCCGGCGCTCCACCATCTCGCGGCGCACTCGGCGATGGCCCGGTGGGTCGAGCAGGGCAGCTTTCTGTCGATCGGCCTGCTGGTGTGGATCGCCTGTGTCGGACACGGCGCCCGGGCATCGCTGCGGCAGGCCTCGGCCGGAATCCTCGGCCTGCTGCTGACCTCGGTGCACATGACCCTCCTCGGGGGCCTGTTGGCGATGGCGCACCGCCCGATCTACCACGCCGGCGGCCCCGAGGCGCTGACCGATCAGGCGTTGGGCGGTGTGGTGATGCTGCTGGCCGGCGGCGCCGCCTATCTGCTGGGCGGCCTGGTCCTGGCGGCGCGCCTCCTGTCCGAGCGGCCGGCGGCGGTAGCGGCCGGCGGCCACGTCGAGGAGTGACGGCCATGGTGGTGCGCATGGGCTGGAAGCGTTTCGTCATGGTGGTCATCGCCGCCGGGATGCTCGGCCTGGCCGTGGCCTGGGCCGGGGTCATAGACGTCAGCGCCAGCTCCGGCCACTGGAAGGCGACCGACTGGTTCCTGCACTGGGTGATGCGGAACTCGGTCCGCACCCACTCGCTCGGCGTCACTGTCCCCGATCTCGGCGACCCGGCGATGATCCGGCGCGGCGCCGGGCACTACGCCACCGGTTGCGCGCCGTGCCACGGCGCCCCGGGCGAGGAGCGCAACCCGGTGGTGCTCCGGCAGACCCCGCCGCCGCCGACCCTCGACGACCCGGACAAGTGGCGGGATCGCGAACTGTTCTGGGTGGTCAAGCACGGCGTCAAGTTCACGGCGATGCCCTCCTGGGTGGCCGGGGCCCGCGATGACGAGGTTTGGGACGTGGTGGCGTTCCTGCGGGCGCTGCCCGACCTGGCGCCCGATGACTACCGGCGGCTCGCCCACGGCGAGGAAAGGCCGGCAGGCGGGGCGGGCGGAGCGGCCGCGGCGCTCGACCGGCTGTCACGGCCGGCCGGCGGCTCGACGCTGGCAGACTGCGCCCGCTGCCACGGGCGCGACGGGGCGGGGCGGGACGGAAGCGGGTACGGCGACGACGCGTTTCCGTCGCTGGCGGGCCAGAGCGAGATCTACCTGCGGGACTCGCTGGCTGCCTACGCCGAAGGCCGCCGCCACAGCGGCATGATGCAGCCGGCGGCGGCGCGCGCCGATCCGGCGGAGTGGGCCGCGCTGGCCGCCCACTACGCCGCCCAGCCGCCAGCCGCGCCGCCGACGCCGGTCGCCGACACCTCCCTGCTCGACGCCGGTGCGGCGATCGCCCGCGCCGGCCTGCCGACGCAGGGCGTACCGGCCTGCCTGTCCTGCCACGACGCCGCCGGCCGCGCGCGCAACCCGGCCTTCCCCCGGCTCGACGGCCAGCACCCCGATTATCTCGCCAACCAGCTGCGCCTATGGCGCGACGACGCGCGCGGTGGCGGGCCCTACGCCCATCTGATGCAGTTGGTCGCCCGCCGGCTGACGCCCGGTCAGGTCGAGGCGGTCGCGGCTTATTTCGCCGCGCGCGGCCGTCACGACTGACGCGGCGGTCCCGACTGACGCAGCGGTCACGACCGACACCGAGGCGGGCGGTTGGATGCCGACTCCCGCAGCCCTCGCCTAAGGCGCCTCGGGCGCCGCCCGCAGCAGACCCCGCCAGTGCCCGACGGTCCCGCGGCTGACACGCTGCGGACCGAGCGCCCGCGCCGCCTCCAGCAGCGCCGCGCGCAGCGCCCTCGCCTCGGCCGGCAGCCCCAGATGGTCGAGGCTCTGGATCATGCGCGACAGCCGCAGATGGTTGTGATCCTCGGGCCATGCCCAGTCGTCGGCCCGCGCCTCGAAGTCGGCCGCCGGCACGATCGTCCCGTCCACCCGCTCGAAGCCGTAGAAGGCCAGCATCATGTCGAGCGACCACAACACCCGCGCCCGGAGGTCGTCGCTGGCGCGGAACGCCGCCGCCGTCTCGGGCGTCAGCACCGGGGCGTCGGGGTTGTACCGGCTGGCTTGCGGCAGCGGGAACAGCCACTGGATGAAGTCGTGGTGCCATTCCAGGTCGTCGCGGTCGAAGCTCCAAACCTCCGGGATCAGACGACCGGCGCTGTCGAAGCCATCGCCCTGGTAGAAGGCCAACAACCGATCGGGCATCGGAAGGTCCACCTGATATCCGCCGTGTGCGAGCGTATTTTCCCGATTTCACAGGGGGAAGTCGAGCCTCGGCGAGGCGACGCCCACCCGGGTGGCACACGCCCGGCCTGCGAAAAGATTTATCCCGAAAAATCGCCAGTTAGTCTTTTTAATTCAATGTTTTACGGACTCTCAAATTAGGCGGGAAGCCACCGATCTGGTAATATTCGTCTCCAGCGCAGGAGGGCGAATTCCCATGAACCAGACCGACGAAACGCACCGTCCGGGGGCCCGGACGGGAGACGGCGCGTGGCTCCCGGGTGGTTACGGCGACGGTATCCTGAGCGGGCGACGCGACAGGATCACCCGCCGCGCCGCGCTCTCGGCGCTCGCCGGGGGCATCGCCTTCGGGGTCGGCCTTCGGTCGCTCCAGCCGCTGTTCGGGATCGCCGACACTCTCCCCGCGCTTGGAGAACGGCTGGCGTTCAGCATTGAAGAGGATGAACGTTGGATCGAGAGGAGGGACATCCTCGACTCGTCCATTTCACAGCAGCTCCTGGATCGGTATGACCGACGTGAGCCCATGGCGGACGCCGAATTGACGGAGTGGCATCGCTCCATCGGAATTGACTTCGCGGAGAGGCAGGCCAAAGCGGCGTGGGAACGAACGCTCGCCACCGAACGGGAAATCGCTGCCGCAACAGCAACGGACGTCCAGGGGCTCATGGTCCAGGCGCAGGCTTTTGCCACCCGGTTTTACATCGGGGTGTTTCCCCACGAACGACGGCTCGCGGCCTCGTTCATTCACGGTCTCACGCGGTTGCGGCCCGCCGACGAGGTGCCTTCGGCGTCGGACGACCATCTCCATTCGGCCTGCCGTGACTGGAACGCCGCCCTAGACGAGCTTCTGTCGGCGGATCGAGACCTTCACGGCATCCAACTTCCCGACTGGGCTAGTGGATCATTGATGTTCGTGCCCGACTCCGCGCAAAGGATGATGATCGAAGCCGAGCAGCGCCGTACGGGATACCGCGCCGCGCTCGAACGCCTCTGGGCCGCGCAGGATAGGCTCATTACGGTCGAGGAAGCCGTGGCGTCCACCACGGCAACCACCTTCACGGCGCTGCTGGCCCAGGCGCGCCCGATGGCCCGAAGGATACACATCGAGACCGGCTGCCTGCCCTATCTCCTGTCGGAGATCGGAACTGCGCTGCTGCGCGGAGTGGAGCGGCTGGGCGGCCGCCGGATCGCCGGGCTCGTCGTATACTCGGAGATCGAGACAGACGAGGTGCCGGTGCCGACGGCTGGGTAGGGCTGGTGTCGCCGCTAGTGGATAAAATCTAACGCTGGAATCCCGTTGAGGATTCCCGCGGATTCGGTGGCATGCGAGTCTGGGTCATGCGCACCGGGGTCAGTTTCACCGTCAGTACCGCCGATCGAGCTCGTCTGGAGGCGATCGTAGCGGACCGCAACAGCCCGCAGAAGCACGTCTGGCGCTGCCGGATCGTGCTGCTCACCGCTGCAGGGTTCGGCACCAACGCGATCATGCGGGAGGCCGGCGTCGCCAAAACCGCTGTCTGGCGCTGGCAGGAGCGCTTCGCCGAAGAGGGCGTCGAGGGCCTTCTGCGCGACAAGACTCGGCCGTCTCGGATCCCGCCGCTCGACGCGGCGGTCGGCGAACGGGTGGTTGCCTTGACCTTTACCGACCCACCCGTCGAAGCGACCCACTGGACCGCCGCCATGATGGCCGAACAGGTCGGCGTCTCGGTCAGCTCGGTGCAGCGGATCTGGCGTGCTCACGGTCTCCAGCCGCATCGGATCCGGCAGTTCAAGCTCTCGAACGACCCGGAGTTCGTGACCAAGCTGCGTGACGTGGTCGGGCTCTACGTCGACCCGCCGGCGCACGCCATCGTTCTCAGCGTCGACGAGAAGAGCCAGATCCAGGCGCTCGACCGCACCCAACCCGGCCTGCCCCTGAAGAAGGGCCGGGCCGGCACCATGACCCACGACTACAAGCGCCATGGCACCACCACCCTGTTCGCGGCCCTGAACGTGCTCGACGGCACCGTCATCGGCCGCAACATGCAGCGTCACCGCCACCAGGAGTTCATCCGCTTCCTCAACCACATCGAGGCCCAGGTCCCGGCCGGCAAGGTGATCCACGCCGTCCTCGACAACTATGCCGCCCACAAGCACCCCAAGGTCCGCGCCTGGCTGCACCGCCATCCCCGCTGGACCTTCCACTTCGTGCCGACCTCATGCTCCTGGCTCAACGCCGTCGAGGGCTTCTTCGCCAGGCTCGCAAAGCGCCGCCTGAAGCGCGGCGTCTTCCGCTCCGTCGCCGACCTCCAGGCTGCCATCAACCGCTTCCTCGGCGAGCACAACGCATCAGACCCGAAGCCCTTCACCTGGACCGCCGATCCAGACAAAATCATCGCGGCCGTCAAACAAGGGCACCAACTGTTGGATTCGATCCACTAGGTCGCCCGCCGCCGGAGCGTTCGCTTTCTTCAATAACCTATCATGATGGGTTATGTGAAATCGGGCATCTGGCCGCGTTTCTGAGGCGATGAGAGACTGGCATGGCCAAACTGACCGATGCCGCGATCGACGCCGCCCTTGAGCGGGGACGTGCCGCCCACGCCAGTGAGCCGCGCACCTCAGCGGCGCGCTATGATCGTGCGTCCGGCCGCGTGATCGTCGATCTTGAGAACGGCTGCACCGTCGCGTTTCCGCCGCGTCTGGCGCAGGGGATCGAGGGCGCGACCGACGACCAACTCGCCGCCGTCGAACTTCTCGGCCGGGGCTACGGCCTACGTTGGGAGGGACTGGACGTCGACCTGTCCCTGCCGGGTTTGATGGCGGGGATCTTCGGCACGAAGGCTTGGATGGCCCGCCGCGCCGGACAGACCACCTCGGCGGCCAAGGCCGCCGCTGCCCGCGCGAATGGAGCCAGGCGGCCGTCCGCGCAAGTCCGTGAATCGATAAGCATCGGGACGTAAGATGCTCTGGTTGATCTTAGCCCGTCTTCTTGGAATGGTGCGATACTCGACGGGCTGACCGAGCTAAAGCGAGAGGATGGCTTCTGAGGTCTTCACCATAGACTCGCTTGAGCCATCGCTCGGCGAACCGCCACTTTCTGGGTTCGTTCGCACGTCGCCGCTGGGAGTGGTTTGCCGCGCAATGGTCTGCCTCATGGGGAACGATTGTTCCCTCTCAAGGAACTCCATTCAGTCTGTTCGGATGCCCTGGTTCGGAGCTGGCTGAGAGCACGGGTGATTGGCGGAGGGGATGGGATTCGAACCCACGATAGGGAGTTACCCCTATAACGGTTTAGCAAACCGCCGCCTTCAGCCTCTCGGCCACCCCTCCGCCGGGAGAGGACATCCGGCCCCGAGGGGCCGCACGGCGCATGCGAGCCTCTTCTACGGGCCGGAGGTTCCCGCCGTCAAGCCGGATGCCGGGCCGGGTGGACGTCCGGCGCCCCCGGTCCGCCGCCCCCGGTCCGCCGCCCCCGGTCCGCCGCCGCCGCCTCAGCCGTCGAGCGCCTGGGTCAGGTCACGGACCAGATCGTCGACGTGCTCGATGCCGACCGCCAGCCGGAT
>Ga0208413_1001098_pt1 | contig 18221 bp, 14 predicted proteins | sample AntAceMetag02UKD_FD_184761 | JGI IMG/M metagenome (GOLD analysis project Ga0208413, IMG submission 184761) | Saline lake microbial communities from Ace Lake, Antarctica - Antarctic Ace Lake Metagenome 02UKD (SPAdes) (version 2) | ecosystem: Environmental > Aquatic > Non-marine Saline and... | reverse complement strand
GAAGATGTTGATCCAGATAGATCTCGAATTGTTTTCGAGCTGACTCTGAAGGATTTAAGCGCAGAAGGAGCAATCATTGATAAAGATTTCTTGGACCGAGTAGATATTTTATGTTCGTTAGGACACACTGTAATGATTTCAAACTATGTGAAATATTACAAGGTGGTAAATTATCTTTCTCAAATTACTCGCGGACGTAAAATTGGAGTAATTCTTGGAATTTCAAATCTCAAAACTATATTTGAAGAAAAGTATTACGAAAATCTGCAAGGTGGAATTTTAGAAGCATTTGGTTTAGGATTTGGAAATAATATCAAGCTTTATGTATATCCTGCAATTGATGCAGAATCAAACCAACTCATTGATACAAATTCCTTAAACCTGGAAAGTCACTTGTTAGGGTTAATGAATTATTTAAAGTCTTGCAATAAGATTTGTGATATTGTGAATGCAGATAAAAGCATACTGAATATTTTTTCTGATGACGTTCTTAAGCTGATATATGAAAACAAAGATGGCTGGGAAAAAATGGTTCCAAAAGCAGTAGCGGATAGAATAAAAGAAAAAGAATTATTTGAATACGAAGCTCCAGTAAAAGAACCCACGTAATTTGAAATTAAACAACCAATATAGCCTAACTCTACTAATTTGCTTTTTCGGATTGGTAAATGGTAATTTTTCCTTTGCACAAGAATCTCGTAGTTCTGAATCTTTTACAATTTTTGGAGATACTTTATTTCAAGGAAAATGGTCGGCTAGAGGAATAGATAATCAAACGGGACAAGTTGCTTTTGCCGAGTACGATACTTATGATTCTAGCTATACTTTTATTACTACACAAGGGTATATTTTTACAACTAAAGAGTCTGCAATAGATTGGTTATTACTAAATCCTCAGCATATATTTGACAATCCAATAGCAGGTTTTAGCCGTTTTTCAACTAGCGGAAAAACCTATTTAAATGTAGTGACAAGAGATGGATTCTATTACCATTCTGCAGATGCGGGAAATTCTTGGAGTTCTGGTATTGGTTTAAAAGCTATTGAAGGATTTGCTACCGTTCAAAAAATGGTTCAAGCTGGTAATGGAGATATTATACTCTTGCTAGAAGAAAAGTTAGGACAAGCAGATGTTACGCTTTATGAATCTAATGATTATGGGGCTAGTTTCAATAAGATCAAAACTTTCGATTCACCTATTCCGTTAGCCTTAAATAATTATGACATCTCCAAGCCTATTGGAAATGATAGTACTGTATTTATACTGTATGTAGACACTTTATCAATATATAATGTATTCACAGATAGTTTTAAGTTTCATTCTAAGGTTCCTGCTTTTTCATTTAGAGAAGCCAGAATTTCAGGTTCATTTTCTAATGGTATTAGTAATTTCTACCTATGTCGGGGGGGCTCGGTCTATCAATATGAACACAGCAATTCCTTCTGGAAAAGAAAATCTCAAATTTCATTTGAATCAAGATTTCCTCATACCTTTTCTGCAAGTAGTACGAAAATAAATAGCTTATTCATCGGAGGATATGATTTTCATAAATCAGCAGATACCGCGAAAACTTGGTCCGTTCAAAACACTTTGAACGATTTTTTGGTCAACAAAAGTTCGAAACTGCACCCAGGAATAAACTTTATTCAATCTTTTAAAAATGTACGTCAATCTGAAATATTTTTAATTGCCTCGGATGGGGGATTATTTTTAAGTCAAGATCAACTTAATACCGTGATTAATCTTACTCCTAACGGAATTCAAATTGGCAATCATTATGACTTGAAGATTCTAAAAGACAACATTTCTAAGCTTTACACTTCCATGGAGTCACAAGGTTTACATACTTACAAGAATTACAATCCTGATAGTACTATTAACTCTGAGCACATTGCATGGAGCAGTAATTTTGGATTGGGGAGTAGTAAGTCAAATAATAATTTATGGGCTGCTTCAGGGTCTGAAGTTGGCCATGTGTCTAGTTTGACTGATCGGTTCTACAGAACAAGCTGGATATACTCTGATAGTTTAACACTTGGTGGTAATAAACCAATTTTAGAAGCTCATCCTAACATTTCAACTGAAGCATTTTGTTCAGGTTTATATCCTAAAAATGATCCAGATAAAAATAGCTATATATATAAATTGAGCTATGATGGAACCGATATTAAGGCGGAACCCATGAATAAGAACTTCAATCTAAATTTATCTAAAACGGAGTTCATTTCGGCTTTTGAAATATCAGAAATTAATGATAGTAATTGGTATGTAATTACTAACGAGGGAAACTTTTACGGTTCTGCTGATGCTGGCTCGACATGGAAACGTTCAGCATTTTTCAATGGCCTACTTTCAAACAGGCAATTTGGAAGTACAATTTTAGTATCACCAATTACAGCAGGATTGGTTTATGTTGGAGGAAGAGGAAATGGAAATGGCAGTATTTACTATTCCCAAAATTTCGGAAAAGACTTTAAACTATTAGGAAGTGGATTAAAAAATACTGAAGTTTTTGGAATTTCAAGTGTCAAAAACGATAGTCTCTTATTTGTTGCAACTAAGAATGGTCCATATGTATATTCAGAAAAATCTGGAGAATGGGAGTCGCTATTAACCAACGACATACCAACAAGAAACTGGACTTGTGTTCAGGCATTTGAAAATGAAAATTCAGTTTGGTTTGGGACTTTTGGTCGTGGATTATGGGAATTTGACTATCAATATTTCAAAGGTTCCATAAACTCAATGTCGAAGGTCCTATCCACTGAATCCTCAATACAATTATATCCGAACCCAACAAATGGAATTCTTAAAATTGAGACCTTAGTCGAATTCAAGTCGGTTTCCTTATTCTCCATTGAAGGTAAAAAGGTTGAGACTTTCAAAATGAACGATTCAAATAAAATCGATATTCAAAGCTTGGACAATGGAATCTATGTCTTGCGATTTCAACTCGAAAACGGCCAAGTGTCAAACCACAAAATCATTAAAGAATAATTACTTTTTATTGGTAATTTCCTTTAAAGCATTTATACACATTTCATTTTCACGCGGAATTCCAACTGTTATTCTTAGACAATGCGGAAGGCCAAAAGCTTTAAGTGGGCGCACAAATACTCCTAATTTCATTAACTCTTCAAAATAAAAATGAACGGTTTCCTCATTTTTTAAATCAAGCATTACGAAGTTTCCAAAGCTTGGTGTATAATTCAAGTATAGCTCTTCAAAAGTTTGATAATATTTTTTGATCTCAATTGAATTATTTTCAATTGTATTCTTTAAATATTCTGTATCGCTAAGGGCTCCAATTCCCGCTGCCTGTGCAAGGTTTGATGGCTCGAATGTTAACTTTACTTTCATTATGGCCTCTATTAGTTTTTCGTGACCAATTGCATAACCAATTCGTATTGCTGCAATACCATATGCTTTTGAAAAAGTCCGTAGTGTTAATACATTTTCATAATCGTAGCTCGCGCTGTTTGGGAAATCTGAAGATAAATCATGAGCAAATTCGTAATATGCTTCATCCACAATGATTAAAATATCATTCGGGACTTTTTGAATAAATTCCACTAAATCCTTTTCTGAAATCATTGATCCAGTCGGATTATTTGGGTTTGATAAATATATCGCCTTTGTTTTATCGTTAATCGCGTCATATAAAGCATCTAAATCGAAGCCAAAACCCTCTGCCAAAGGAACTGTTTGAACCTTCACATTATTCGCCTTTGCCCAAATGTATACCGCAACAAAAGTCCCTGAACAAGTCAATAATTCATCGCCATTCTCAAAAAACGCATTAAACAAATTATTAAAAATAGATTCACTTCCATTTCCTACAGCAACCTCCTCAAATTTCCGCTTCCACTTAGTTGCCAATAAGTTTCGCAATTCTGTACATACTGGATCTGGATAATAATGTGAATTAGAAAGCGAAGTGGTAACATGGTTCATTGCCTTAGGTGAAGGACCAAAATTATTTTCATTGTTCCATAAAACAGCAACTTCCTTAAGTTGAAGTTCTTTTATGATTTGCTCCAAAGGCTTGCCAGGCTTATAACTTTTTAATTCAGAAATATTTTCAGGAATTTGAATCATGTATTTTTCTTTGTTCCAAATATAAATTAGTCGAGTACAAAAAGAGACAGATTCTTTCAGTTGATTAAAAGATTTACTTTGCGGTGTATTAATGAAGAGATAAAAGTGCAAATGAAGATTTTTAAAAGTTTTTTCCTAATTATTAATTATAAAACTGTAATAACCTCTCTCATATCCTTGGGGGCAGCATACTTATGTAATATTTACGAAATCAAAGCCGAGTTTCCGCTTTATCTCATAAGCATCGCAATCGTATTTCCCATAGTTTTTTCGATTGATAGCGCTTATAAAAGGAGAGAGTTTGCTTTACAGCAATACGCTGACCTTAAGGCACATGCACTGTCTTATTACTTTGGAGTGCGAGAATGGGTGCAACCATATAAACCAGAAATCGCAGCTGAAGTTAAGGTTGAAATAAATGCACTGTTTGAAAATATGAGTGCCAACTTTTTATTAAATCCAGAAGAAGCGAAAAAGAAAGAACAAGAAATGTACGCGAGATTCTCAAATCTTTCGGCCAGAGTTGCAGATTTCAAAGAATATGGCAGTGCCGGAAGTGAGAATTCACGTTTACACCAATACGTAAGTAAAATGATTGTTTCTTACGGTATTATGAAGAATGTTTTCTACTACCGAACTCCAATAACCTTGCGTGCTTATAGTAAAGTTTTTATTTATTTCTTCCCAATACTTTACGGCCCATTCAGTGCGAGTACTTTTTCTGACTATTCACATGGAATCGGATACGTAATAGCAGTTTTGTACAGTGTAATTTTAGTGAGTTTGGATAACCTTCAAGAACATATAGAAAATCCATTTGATCAGGTTGGAGAGGATGATATTAAGTTTGATGTTGAAGAGCTAAATGACGCAATGATTAAATAATAAAGTCAATTATGCAAGACCCGTTTGAAAAAATGCACTACAACAAAAAGTCAATGCTAGCACTTTTTGTTTCTATGTCAAAATCCGATAATGATATTGACGAGAATGAAGAAATTTTCATTGAAGAAATGCGCGAAAAATTAGGTGTTTCAAAAGATGAACTAAAATACATTTGGGAAAATGAGAAGGATTACCCTCTTGATCCACCAAAATCAGAAAAACACCGCATGATAATCATGTACCAGTTACTTTACCTTATGGTAATTGATGGAATAGTTACTGATGAGGAGAGAAAGTTCCTCTATGAAGTGGGGCTTAAGTTAGCCATTAAGCCAGCGTTAACAAATGATCTTGTTAATGCAATGGAGGAGCATATAGGAAAAGAACTTCCAGATGGTTTACTTAATTCTATTATTGCTAAATACTTGAACTAGGACGACCCAGATAAAGACACAATATCTCCGTCAACACATATCATTGCTTGCTCTTCCAAAAGTTCTAGAACTTTTATTATCAGAGCATCATCATATTTAGACTGAGCTTCCAACAACTCGTGCATTAGTGCAGTTGAATTTTCTAGATGAAATAGAATCGAATTTGCAATTGTTATAAAAGAATTAGAGCTTCCAATTTTTTCTTTTATGCTTAGACAATAATCACATTTCCCACAATACTTATTAGAAACTTCACCAAAATACTCCAGTAACATTCTTGAACGGCAATCGGGCTTTTCCAGTAATCGCTTCATCGCTTTAAACCGTTCAATTGCTCTACTTTTTAAGGTGTTATAATTAGCGCGCTTAAAGTTTATTTCATTGCTTTTTAAACGTTCCTGAGTTAGCAGAACCGAAGTGGATTCCGACGATTCTTGATAGTCAACAATCCCCTTTTTTGACATTAAACGCAGCACCTTTTGAACTTCAGATAAATTCCAATCCAATCGCTCCGCTAATTCTGGCTCGCGAATGGCCGTTGGAAAATCAAATAGTCCGGAATAGGATCGAAGTAAGACATCAAACATCTGACTTTCTCTAGACTCTTCCTCTTTGAAGTAGCGCCTGCTTACCTTAATCTTTACTCTAGAAAGCTCAAAGCTTGCTTCGGGAATATTAAGTAGACCCTCCAGTGCTAAAATACGCAGCGCCGCCATTGCATCCAGTTGCTTGATCTTGTATTTTTCGCAAAACAAAACCAAATCAAAATCGTGAAACTCTTCTAATCCAGAACCTATAGCAACTTTTAAATGGTTCATAAACCAGCCGTATACCTTCCGAATAAATTCTTTGGAAGGATATTTTCGCACCACGCTTTGCTCCAATGCAGCTAAATCACTTTGATCAAACATTAGAACAGCATAGGACTTCTTTTCATCTCTACCTGCCCTACCCGCTTCTTGAAAATACGATTCTGGATTTTCTGGAATATCGAAATGAACGACCCAACGCACGTCAGGTTTATCTATCCCCATTCCAAATGCATTAGTTGCCACAATTACCTGAACCTGATTGTTAATCCACTTTTCTTGGGCTTCAGACCGCTGAAATGAATCAAGCCCTGCGTGATAAGCCAATGCCGAAACTTCTCTATTTATTAAAAGCTGAGCGTATTCCTCCGTTTTTCTTCGATTTTGAACGTAGAGAATTCCTGAACCGCCTGTTTTTTGAATCAATCGCTCCAGACGGTAAAATTTATCCTCTTCTTGTTTGATGATATATGCCAGGTTGGTTCTTTCAAAACTTTTTTGAATCAAGTTTGGACTTTTAAATACCAGTTTTTCTTGAATATCAATTGCTACTGATGGCGTCGCCGTTGCTGTTAAAGCAATTATTGGGACGTTTGGAAGGAACTCTCTTATTTCAGCAACTTCGAGATAGTCTGGCCTAAAATCATAGCCCCATTGCGATATACAATGCGCTTCATCAACTGCAATCAAATTGCATTTTATAGATGGTAACCGTGCCAGAAAAAGTTCAGTTTTTAATCGTTCTGGCGATACATATAAAAACTTGGTATTTCCATAAATACAATTGTCCAATGCCTGATCGATTGCCGTTTTCGACATTCCTGAAACCAGACAATCTGCATTAATTCCGCGCTTTTTAAGCTGATGAACTTGATCCTTCATCAAGGCTATCAGTGGTGATACAACAATGGTACAGCCACCTAAATACAAGCCTGGAATTTGGAAACAAACCGATTTACCTCCTCCAGTTGGGAGCAAGGCTAAGGTATCTTTTCCAGCCAGTACCGATTCAATAATATCCTCCTGTTTACTTCTAAAGGAATCAAATCCCCAATGGGATTTCAGTAGTTGATGAATCGATTTAGCCACTTTTCAAAAATAACCCAATCTTATTCTTTCAGCCCTATGCAGCCTTTCTATGATTCTGACGTTTTGATAACAAATTAGCCAACAAACCATTTGCTTTTGGATGTCCCAAAGCACGAGCAAATTGTAAATCATTCAATGCCGATTTTTCTTCAACTTTAAACTCAATCTTTATCAATGCCAGTTTTACAATTGCCTCAGCATTATGTGGCTCCATTGCAAGAACACTTTTAAATATTTTATATGCCTTAGGCCACTTTTTTTCTTCAAACAATACCGTCCCCTTTAGCATTAGCGTTTCTGTATGATTTGGAATTAAAGCCTCCATTTTTTCCATGTCTTCAATCGCCAAATCAATATTTTTTAATGCAATCCTTAAGTATGCTCTTCCTTTTAAAGCCGAAAAGCTGTTTGGATTTAATAGTAATGCAAAATTCAAATCGTTCAATGCTCTGCCATCTTGATCCAAGTGAGAATACAATTTAGCACGTTGAATATAAATGCTTTCAGCGTTAGGCTTAATATGCACCGCCTCATTTATAGTACTTAATGCCGCTCTATACAATCCTTGTTGTTTCAGGCAGTCGGCTAACTGCAATCTGCCACTTACTGATGTTGTATCGAGAGACAAGTGCAATTTTAATTTTTGAATCGCTATATCGATAGCACCGTGTTTCATTAGATTAATTGCTTCCATCAATAATTCGTTGCTCCAGGTTTTGATATGACCATTATTCGCAAATCGAATCAATGCCTTATTGTCTAAAATTAAATTTCCTTCTGTATCTAAAAGCATTTCGTAAAACTCTTTGCAGGATATCATAACTTGACGTCGAACTGATATACCTTTATCGTGTTCTTTCCAAAGCTCGGCTGCTACTTTTTTCAATACATCCCAAACTCTAGGGTTCATTCCTACTGGTCTTGCTGTTGTTTTTTCGTTCTTTTTCATATCCTTGTTTATTTATTACGAAGCGAAGAAACTGTCTGAGAACGTAAAGTATTTACGTTCCCAAAAAAAAGATTTAAACTCCCTTTAAATCAGCTACTTAAAGGGTACTTTTATTTCATATAAAACTTAAAACACATGCATAAACCTCAACAATCAGAATACGCTAAATACTACGAGACGTACGTTTCGCTAACTGAAAACGAACCTATTATTCATCAGTTGAATGAACATAGTGAATCGACTTTAGAATTGTTGGAAAGCCTAAATGACGACCAACTTGATTTTGCTTATGCTCATGGAAAATGGACAATTCGAGAATTGTTTCAGCATATTATTGACACTGAAATTGTGTTTGCTTACCGTGCGTTTTCTATTGCACGTGGTGAATCTCAGCCATTAACCGGTTTTGATCAAGATGAATATGCAGCGATTGCTGCTAAAGAAAAATTAAGTTTAGAAGAATTAAAAAATACTTATCGCCAAACTAGAAGATTTACCGTTTCACTTTTTGGTTATTTAAAAGATGCTGATCTCAAAAGAATCGGAACTGCCTCAGGAAGCCCGTTATCTGCACGTGCAGCTGGCTATATAATTATTGGACACGAATTGCATCATTTGAAAGTGCTCATGGAGAAATACATTAATGTGTAATGAATGAGCTTATAGTATGTTGCTATTGCGGTTTTAGGTAGTGTGATGAACGTATTCTTGCTGACAAAATGCACGGTGCTATCTCCATTTTGAATTAAAATAGCTTGCTTATAGTTTTTAAGAGATTGAAAAACCTCTTTTTTTCCCTTATTTCCAGAGCAAGAGAGAATTGTCAAAATGATTATCGGTAAAACTAGATTTCGTAGACTTATTCGTTACGGATTATTATTGCTAGCGGTCAGTATAAGAATAGTAGCCGATTACGGGCTTCAAACCTGTTGAGTTACACAAAAGTTGTAGCGGGCTACACCTCTTGAATTTACTAGTATCTCGGCTATAACTTTTATACATTGTTGTGCGTTCGGCTTTTTTCAACGAGATTTTTCAATTCAGTTTATATTGGCTCCCACAATTCTATTTTATTGTCGTCCTTGTCTAAAATATGCACGAACTTTCCGTAATCGTAAGTTGCAATGCTATCAAGTACGGTCACTCCATTTTTCTTTAATTTTTCTAAAAGTCCTTCGATATTTTGAACTTGGTAGTTAACCATAAATTCCTTTTTCGATGGTGAAAAATATTCGTCACCTTTTTTAAACGCTTTCCACTGAAGAGAATTTATAACATCAGGATTGTCAACATCTCTGCTGTCGAAACTCGATGAGCCCCAATCGTTGGTTTCTATTCCTAAATTCTCGGCATACCATTTCTGGGTTTCTTTCGGATTGTCGGAATAGAAGAAAATTCCGCCTACTCCGATTACTTTTGGCGTATTGTCGGTTTTTGAAGTTGGTTTTTCTGTTTCGTCTTTTTTGTTTGACATATCGTTAGTTTTTTCATTTTTCGAGTTGCAACCTATGAGTAAAATTGCAATCAAAAAAGTCAGAATTATTTTGTTCATATTGCTAATTTTAATGTTATCACGTTTTTTTAGCCGACGCTTACGCTAAAAAACGTTGCCATCCCGCAGGGTGGCTGTGTTTTTTTAGTGTTTGTTGTGTTTTCGTTCTTTATTTTCATTGCCTTGTGTTGGCTTTGCTCTTTGCCACTGCAGGAACGAGGATGGCGATGTGCAATTACATTTATTACTTTCAGGTGAATTGTTTAAAGAATGTGATAATTTCCTTACATCTATTATGGTTTTCAATTTTATCTTTTGTTATATAATCTGAATGATTAATAATAACGTTGTTAGATGTTCCTGATCTTTGTAATTGTCCTGCAATCCCAATTGTAGCCTTGTCTTTTTTGAAATTCCCTTTTTTTACTCTTTTAGAATCTAAATGAGCATCAATATATTTCTCTGCGTCATCAAATATTTTTTCATTATTTTGTTTCATCATGGGTAGCATTATATCTTCAAGGCGCCCAAGATTTTCTCCTTCTCTCGCAAATACATATCCACCAATTTGTAGACCATTAAAAGAAATAACATCCCCATTTGTAGAAATGGAAGGCTCTTTTGAAGACAGAACAGTTTGAATTTCCTCTGTCAATTCTACCAACCGAGTTGTGATTCCCTTTTCATCTGCATCAAGAAAATAAGCTAGAGATGTTTCAGTATCAACTAATTGCTCTGTGTATTCTCCTGCTCTTGGTATTGAATCCATTAAAGTAGTTAGAATTTTTTCTCGCTTGTCTTTTCTTGAATCACCTCCAAGAGCATACAGGAAAAAGAATATCGTTTCTTCTTTATTTTTTAATACACCAGAAGGAAGGAGAGCATGATTGATTTCTGATAATTTTAACTCTTCTATGTTTGCTTTGGTAGCTTCTGTCACAAGAAAATGATTCATTGGTGAAGGGAAATCTTTAAGTTTAGTTCCTTCACACATTTTAAACCCTATTACTCTAATTAGTTTGATAAGAAAGGAAACATCATGAGGACCTTCGCATAAAACAGATATAACTTTAGTACTCATAATTTATCTAATATCAATGTTCATAGATTCAACTAATCTTTTTAGTTTATTACCCTCCAAGAATTTACATGTAATTTTACCCTCAACTTCTGCGAGCGAAAAGGCCGTTAATTCATCATCAGGATGATTATTCTCAACGAACGCATCAATACACTCTTTGCTATGGGTCGTTAAGAAAACTTGCACATTAAATTCTTCTGCAAAAGCCTGAATAAATGCAGTAAAATCTACTAATAGACTCTTGTGTAAAGCACTGTCTAATTCATCAATACAAATAATTCCATTTCTACTATATCCCATTAAAAGAGCTATTTCAAATACTCTTTGTAATCCTTCTCCATATTTTGTCAGATCAATTGCATGTGAAACATGTGAAGAGGAAACCATAAATCTACTTTGAGAATCAATATTTACCATTTCAATTTTTTGAATTCCTTCGTCTAAATGGTTTCGAATAAATTCAATTATTTTATCAAAATATTGCTCTTCTATAGCTTGAGCATGAGCTCTTTTAAGTAGTTCGTCATCAAATCTGTAAGGGCTACTAAAAGTAGCTTCACATAAGTTCTGACTTTTGTCGAAATAAAGCTCAGGATCCTTATTGTTGAATAAATGGATTGTACTTGAGAATGCATCTTCACCAACTTGAGACTCTGCAGAAATACTATTTAAATAGTGACTTTTTTCAAAGGATTCGTCACTTTCAAATTTGTTTATATTTAATTCACATTGTATTTTATTAAATACACCTTCAAGTTCCATTGAATTAACAAATACTTTATCAAACCATCTGGTAGAGAAGTTTCCAAAAAATCGTCCCCTAAACTTTTCTAATTCAATTAGCGATTGAATTGCATTCAAACGAGTAAATAGAAAAATGAGCTCTAGTATTGATGTTTTTCCCGTGTTATTTCCTCCAGCAAAAATATTAACTCGACTCAAATTACTAATTTCAATATTTTCTAACTTTCTATATTTTTTAACTTTTAAATATGTGAAGTGTTTATCGATTTCTTCAAAATAAAGTGCTGCCTTACGCTGTGATATTTCTACAGATGCGTTGTTTTTTGGAAGCAGTGTTTCTAATTTGTTTTTTAAATTATCTAACCTTGTAGATTCCTCGGGTTCCATATACTCGCTGAATTTGAAAACATGCTGAATTTCTTTAGAAATATTTTCAATAGCATTTTTAAGCCTAGATTCTCCAACTGCATCACTTAGCACAAAACCTGCTGTGATACTTCTTGCATCAATCATCTCATTTACAGCTTTTTCATCTGTTATGAATTTAGATAATTCTCTTATTTCATGACTTTTAGTGATAATTGGATCATAGGTGATTTCCTGTCCTGATCCATCTTCAGATTCTTCAAGAACTGTTTCTCTAGATATCCAAGAAAAAATAGACTCTTCATATTCTTGATTATCTGGTTTCATCTTAGAATCGTTCCATTCTAACCAACTTTTTACTTTAGTGTTTTTAATAATTTCTTCAAATACAGAATACATGTTCGTGTGAAATTGGTCACCAAAATCAGATTCTTTATATAATTCAATCAATGCCAAAACACGTAAACTCCTTCTTAAATTATGTTTTGTTATAGCAAGTTTGTCACAAATTTCTTGTTCGCTTAGATTATACTTATATCGTAAGTCGTGAACTAACTGGGCTTGATTTACAGGACTCCATTTTCTTTTACCACTGATATGGTGTAGTCCCATTGTAATGAGATGCTGTACTGGTTGTTCATTCGATATGTGAACCAAATCGATACTCTTGAAATCAGATTCTGTTAAGACCCCTGTGTCGTTTCCTTTTTGTAATTGTGTATATAAATATTTGAGTGCGGCAGTTCTTCTATTACCTTCTATTACTAAAAAATCCCCATCATCAAGAGCCCTTACCTGAATAGGATCTAATTTTAAAATTCCGTTAGATTTGAAACTACTGATTAAATCTTCAATTAGGTTTTCATTCTTTCCTATCAGTAGATTATAAGTTCTAGTTTGAATTCTTTCCTCACCAATTTGTTCATGAGGAACAGGTTTATAATCCTTATTATCAATAAATCGATAATTATTAGGATCTAACATTAGTTTGTTAATATGCTTAACTATATATCTGTCCATGATCCAGCTATTTGGTAATTATTTCTTTTAAATATGATAGACTATCAATCATTTTCTAGTTTTAAATTTGTGTAAACTTCTTTAAACATTTCTCCTGGATCAATATCAATTGCTAAAGCAATCAAATACAATTCATCCGCACGTAATTTTGTCGATTCATTTGAAGTCAACTGTGAAAGTCGAGCTTGACTGATTCCTGTCCGTCTGGAAACCATTGCTCTATTCACAGATTTCTTGGTAAGATATAGTCCTAAAGAAGTCATAATAATTTTGAATTTATTCAGATAAATATATACTTATTAAATAAAAATGTAGATTATCTAAAGTTTTATTTTGAACTTAGATAGATTATCATGAGGTTTGTTTAGAAAGTCTAAAGAATTATTTATAAAGTTTAGTGGTATGAGCAAAAGATATACCAAGGCCGATTTAGAAGAGATTGTTTATAAGCAATTAGAAAATCTAAATGCAATGCACGATTTATTGGGGATTATGAAATTCCAAAACGACCTAATTCAGAACATCAATCAAACATTAAGAGAGGAAATCGGTCAATTCAAAGAGTAGCAAGTGATGTATCCGACAAGAAGAAATTCAAAATCGTAACTTTTGGGAGCGGTGGGTAAATTAAGCTCTTTTGGTTTTTCAGGGTTGGATTGTGTGGTGGGAAAAACCAAATGTGCTTAATGTGCGGTTGGCTTTTTCGAATGAAACACAACGGTTAGTATATGAAGCGTAGCATCCCGCAGGGTGCTATGATTTCATATACAGTGTTATAGGCTTTATTTTTTTTAATCTTCATAAAATAAAATTCCATTTCTGTTAAAATAGAATCTTTTATCTGTTTTAGGGTCAATCAACATACCAACCCCATCACTAAAGTCATTATAATCAGTTGGGGAGTTATATTTAATTTCTACAACTATAATTCCATTTTTATCAATAAATCCGTATTGCTCATTTTGTCTAACCTCTGCAAGTCCTTCACTAAATTCAGAACCGTAATTAGTTTGGAATTTTAATGGGATAACTGTTTTCCCTTCTTTGTCAATGTACCCACAGCTATCATCAACTAGACAAACAGAAGCAAACCCTTCACTGAATTCAAAAGCATAATCATAAATAAAAGGGATTACGGTTTTTCCAAGACTATCAATGTAACCATATTTGCCATTTAGTTTAACACTAGTCAATCCTTCTTTGAAATAACTAACTGATGAATACTGGAAGGGGATTACAATTTCGCCTTTTAGATTTATTAGTCCCCATTTTTCACCTTTCTTGACCCAAGCTCCTTCGGTCTGGAAATTTTGTAGACTAGAGTATTCTATTGCACCCACTTTGTTCCCTTCTAAATCAATAAAACCCCAATATTTACCTTGTTTAACACCTGCCAGGCCTAAACTAGAAAAGCCTGTTATCTCGCCATATTTCGGTTTTATCTTTATCTTTCCTTTCTTGTTTGCAAAGCCCCATTTGTCTTTAATTTTGACTCCCATTAATTTTGAAGAACGTGTAATAACATCTTGAAATTTAAATCTACTTTTTTGTTTACCTGAATAATAATCAAAAAGTGCCCATTTTCCTTCTTTCTTAAAACCAATTATACCTTTAGTAAACTTTATGTCGTCATATAGAAAGGGTACTAAAATATTTCCAACGGAGTCAATTAATCCAACTTTATTTTCTTGCCAAGCATAGGTTCTACTAAGCCAAAAATATGTCCATTTATCGTATTCGGCTTGATTTATGAATTCTCCACTTTTGTCTAGAAAACGGTACTTTCCATTCGTTTTAATGGTGGATATTCCACAATTAGAAAAAATGCTAACTGATTCATACTTAGTTGGAATGACTAAAATTTTATTGCTATCGCAAAAACCCCATAGACTATCTTTTCTAAAGGGAAATAATTCTTGACCATTTACTATTGGAATTATTCCTGTAAATACTATAAAGATTATTATGAATCGTTTGCTCATTTTTTTATTGCCTATAACAATTGGATATGATACATGTACTATATCCGCACTATACTTTTTCAAATTTAATTAATCCAGCTGTCTCTTTAATTTCTAATAATCAAATACTTAAACGATAAAACCATTTACAACCGTTTACAACCATTTACAAATGGCAAAGGCATATCCTCTTTCAATATCCAATCAATTACCTTAATGCGCAACTAAAAAACGCTGCACCTTAGATTTCCCTTCCCCATTAATCCGTAGAAAATAAACTCCATCAGCTAAATCCAATTGATAACTGAGTTCAAACTGTCCTTTTTCAATGGATTCATCTTTCTTAAAAATCGTTCTTCCCATTACGTTCACGATACTGATTTGAACATCAATATTCTCATTAACAAAAGACTTTACATGGAATCGTCCGCTGTTCGGGTTGGGGAATAAAGTGAATTGAGCGTTATTGAAAATCTCAGAAACAAACACTGCAGGCTCCTCAATTACTGTATCTTCTTTTGTAGTGTCCATAGGAAAAATATGAATGGTATCTATGGCACCAACAGACCATATTCCTCTTCCAAAAGTCGAAGCATATAATCTTCTATCCTTCATATGTATCTCTAAATCAGACACAATTACATTTGGAAATGATTTCGCATACAGCTGCCAATTGGCTAGACTATCGTTGATATAATAAACACCGACATCACAACCTACGTATAGTGTATTGTTTTTCGATTGAAGATCCTGAACAATCGTATTCACAGGAACATCGGGTAAGTTCTTACTCATGTTAACCCACGTTTTTCCACCGTCATCTGAACGAAAAACTTTTTGACCTTGCGAAAAACCTCCAAAAGTTGCCCAAACAATATTTGGGTTTCTATCATCAATGGCCACAGCGGTGCAGTACAAACTATCTGGTAAACCTAGCGTTATATCTGTCCAAACTGCGCCTTCATTCTCTGTATAGTACAATTTGGTATTCACATTATTTGAAAAGTAAGGTCGCTTGGCTACGATTAAATGTTGTGTATTTAATCCAGAAATTGCAAATGCAGAAATGGGTTCGTTAGTACTTCCCGGAATGTTTCCTAACCTCCTTGTACCTGTTGCAGTAGAACTGTGTGTAATGTTATTGGTCCCAAAATAATATACTCCTGGAATGTTTGGACTTTGCTCAATTGGAGTTGTCCAACCGCCTGCACCGCCAAGGTTTGCATTAAAATTAGAGATCGATGATCCATTCGTGTAAAATCTATAAAACCGACCATATTGAGAGGAGGAAATTCCTTGTTTAGGATCAGCTCTGTGAATTACGGCATCCATTCCATCACCACCAGTAATGTTCATCCACTTCCCCTTATCATCTCTATAGAAAGTTCCGTTATCCTGTGCACCAGAAATGATATAACCTGGAACGCTGTCACACAATCCAACGCGATACAATGAGGTAATTTGCATACCACTGGAAACGTCCTGCCATTTGGTCGGAAACTCATAATTTGCTACATTATTGGCATCATTCCACGATCCTATTAAAATAGAATCTGTTCTAAATACTCCCCCATCATTGCACATGTAATACTTGTTGTCCAGTGGATTATGAGTCAAAAAATGTTGATCGGCATGCGGCGTAAAACCATAATACCTCAACCAATACGAACAACCATCCCAAGTTAAGCCTCCATCGTCTGTTCCCCAAATGTTCACACCTCCAACAAATACTTTTTCCTTGTCTTTCTTATCCACATAAATGGTCAAATCATAAGCTCCTTGACCTCCCGTTCCTCCGCCTTCGCTCCATTCCAAAATATTGGGTCCTACTGCAGCGCTTATTTGTTGAGTCCAGGTGTTTCCTGCATCGATACTTTTATAAAAACCAAACAGTCCTTGATCTTTACCACAAGAAACAGCATACATATAATTCGTGTCTAAACTAGAAATCGTTAATTCTACCCGCGACATAGCCTTACTCGCATTAAATTGACCCGTGCCGATCGTTTTCCAAGTATCCCCAAAATCATGTGACACCATCATTTTTGGTTCTCCAATTCCAAGATTATAGAGATATCCAGAACTTGCGAATAACGTATTGGGATTTAATGGGTTTTGCTCAAAATCCCAAATCAATCCATTGTGTTTTTTTGTCCAAGTATCGCCTCCATCTAAAGATTTTAAAATTCCTTCTACTCCCGCACAAATCAACTCCTGGGAGTTTTTAGGGTTTACGAAAGTTCGTCGAATCAAGGAATAATCGTATTGATCTTGTTTGTAGGTAAGTCCAGTTGGTTTCCAACTTAAACCACCGTCATAACTCTTGTACAAACCAGCTCCGTAATGTGTATTTCGTTTTCGGTCATCTGTACTTAGTGCAATTCCAATGTAAGCGTAATCACATACAGAAGCATACAATGTATCAGGATAGTTTTTATCTACCGCAATATCACTGATTCGCAGAATAGGAAGCCCGTCGTTCATTGGTGTATAGGTTTTTCCACTATTGGTTGTTTTCCATATTCCACCTTGAGATACTCCTACCCAATAGGTATTGGTATCTGTAGGATGAAAAGTTATCGTGTTTACTCGTGCAACTCCGTGACTCGAAGCTGAATTATACGCTCCAGTCAATGTATCTGGTCCTTCAGGAGCCCAAGTTGAGTCGGATGCTCTAGAACCAAAGCTCGATCCTTTTTGCAGGGTAACTTGTGCCGATGCTTCTAAGTAACTTTTAATTGAAACCGATCTTCCATAAGCTCCAGTTCTCGTTTCAGTAAAGTTTAACCAGCGCATGTGCCATTTATATCCTTTTTGATCTTCATCGATATTCTGTCTCCAATCGTCAAATTGTTTTTGATAATCTAAAAAAGAATTTGATGGTGTTTTTGGTAGATAATCCTGCTGGGCTAGACTTGACAAACTCAACAGAATAGTGGTTACAATTAGAAGTGCTTTCATGAATAAGAATTGAATGACAAATAAACCATTTTATTGGGGTACTATTTGAACACCTCAAGACGAATTAGGGTTTGGATGATTTTCAAAAAAAATAATCGAATGCCATTCATTTTATTCCCGTCATTCCAGAATCGTAATTGAACTAAACGAAGAATGAAGTTTTCGTGAAATAGATATCAGGAATCTATCTTGACGGAATTAGATTCACTATTGAAGTTTCGCTAATTCTCGATACAATTTTCTTCCGAAAGCTCCAGAAAACCAATCGAATGGACACTAATTATTAACTACTATTTTCTTGAGTACAACGCTGGTGTTGGACTGGATTTCA
>Ga0208413_1001097_pt1 | contig 18223 bp, 18 predicted proteins | sample AntAceMetag02UKD_FD_184761 | JGI IMG/M metagenome (GOLD analysis project Ga0208413, IMG submission 184761) | Saline lake microbial communities from Ace Lake, Antarctica - Antarctic Ace Lake Metagenome 02UKD (SPAdes) (version 2) | ecosystem: Environmental > Aquatic > Non-marine Saline and... | reverse complement strand
GGAAATCATTCTTGTAGAGGCCTCTGCAGAATCACTGGCTGGCTTTCAACAGTTCGCCGGTTCGGTATCTGTTAATTTCATCGGTGCTGGCAAAAAGCTCAACCGACCAGCCGCAGCTAATGCGGGCCTAGATGCGGTAAAGGGTGATTACATCATGTTTCTCGATGATGATGACTGGATTGGTGAGGATCACATAGCACATTTGGTTGACGCTCTTAATACATCCAGCGATGTTAAAGCTGCCTACAGCAGCACTCAAAAAATGAGCGCGGATGGGAACAAGAAAAAAGAAGTATTTGATCAGGATTTTGATTCGCGGCTATTAATGCGCGACAATTTTATCCCTATTCATTCCATGCTATTTGAAAGCACTCTGCTTAAATCTGGCTGCAGGTTTGATGAATCATTTGATGTTTTTGAAGACTGGGATTTTTGGCTTCAGCTAAATCAACATACCAATTTTGTCCACATCTCGAATTTAAGCGCCTTTTACCGTGAAGGTGGCGATTCACAAACAGCAAGTGATGAGGACCGCGATCGTTATCTTAGTAGCAACTTGCGAGGGCAAGGCAGAGCAAACCTGTTTGCGAAATGGTTAAAGATCTGGACGGGGGAACAACTCAATAGCCTATTAGGGTTTTTAGACCAAACTGAACAAATTATTGAACTTAACAACGAAATTCAAACGTCCCAATCTCGTGTCCACGAGTCAAACCAAGAATTGACTAAACTTACTACCCAAATTCAGGAAAAAGATACTCAGGCACATGAATCGAACTTAGAGATTGATGACCTGAACAATAGGATTCAAGAAATTAGCACGCAAAAACATCAATCCGATCTACAGATCAGTAGACTAAATAGCCAGCTTCAAGAAGCTGGTACTCGTGTACACAAATCCAACTTGGAGGTCAGCCAATTACATAATCAGCTAATTGAAAGTGACACTAAAATTCACAATTCAAACTTAGAAGCTGAAAAGTTGAATACTAATATTCAAGAAACAAATTCGGCTATTGAAGAGTTGAATATTCAGATTCAGCAATCAAATACTAAATTAGATACGGTTTCGACAGGTCTAGAGAAAGCACAATTGGACAATCTCAATAAAGACCAGCAACTCGAAAGCCTTCACCAACATACCGCGGCTCTGGATAGCGCGCTGCGCTCTATATTGGATTCGACTAGCTGGAAGCTCATGGGACCCTACAGAAGAATTGGGCGACTTATCAAAAAAGTTTTTGGGCATGCATCAACAAAGCCAACCGAAGAGGCTGAAAAAGCAGGAAAGACAGAAATAAAGTCGTCCGTTGAAGAACAACAAAAGCCTGACCCAATTCCGAGCAAGCCCGAAACTATCCACCCGCTTAGTTTTGCAATTGATCGAGCTGTTACTTTCAACAACTATTTATTTATCAGGGGCTGGGCAATAAAATCACCATCTATCTTAAGCGTATCGGCACTTATTGACGGGGCCAGCATCGCTTTGAATTACGGCTCAAACCGTGAGGATATACGCCAGGCGTTCCCTCTTGTACCTGACGCCGAAAATTCTGGTTTTAATCTTTTTGTTAAACTGGACAATGTTGGGGCTCTAGATTTGGAATTTGTTGATGCCGAGGGCGCGGCTGAACGGAAAAAAATAAAGCCTGAGCGTTTGAAGAATCCTTCTAAGCTAATCAAGTCCGGTGATTTCATCGGCTTAGATTTGAAGAGTCAATATGAAGTTTACCGCACATTGCAAACAATCGCACAGCCGGATGAGGAAGACCCTTCAGGAGAGTTCAGTTATAACCCCCTAGTTTCTATCATCGTACCAGTTTTTAACGTCGAAAAAAGATGGCTCGATGCCTGCATTGAATCGGTGCTTGCGCAGTCCTACACAAAATGGGAATTGTGTTTGCACGATGACGCATCCACCAGTAACGAGACAATTGACTGTCTGCGGTATTGGGCTGGTAAAGATGATCGCGTGAAAGTTCAATACGGGAAAACCAACCAGCATATTTCAGGTGCGTCTAATGATGCACTCAAGATCGCCAAGGGAGAGTTTATTGGCCTGATGGACAACGACGATGAGCTTCATAAAGACGCATTGTGGTTCGTCGTCGAGGCATTGAATAAAGACCGTAGCATAGATTACCTTTATACCGACGAAGATAAAATTGATGCAAAAGGTGAATTCTGCCAACCTCATTTCAAGCCTGACTGGTCGCCTGAATTACTCGAATCAATGATGTATGTGGGTCATTTCGGAGTAATACGACGGTCAATTATCGATGCGGTCGGTGGATTTCGACTTGGGGTTGAAGGAAGCCAAGACTTTGATCTGACGTTAAGAATTAGTCAAATCACTCAGAAATTCACCCATATTGCCCGCGTCCTTTACCATTGGCGAATCATCCCAGGCAGTGTATCTGGGGGTGGCGATGCTAAAAACTATGCGTATACCGCGGCTGTTAAGGCGCTCAGTGACCACGTAAGTAAAGAACCTCAGCCAGCCAAAGTGTCAACAACTGAACACTTGGGTCTTTACAGAATCCAGAGAGAGTCTGGCAATCCCAGCGTCACCATCATAATGCCTTTCCACAATAAGGCTGAGATGACAATTGAGTGTTTGGAATCCATAGCGCTTTCGAGCTATAGCAATTTCAGTATATTGGTCATATCTAATAATAGTGATGACAGCGAATTCCAAAAAGTTGCTGAATTTGCTAACCAACATAAATACATAGACCTGCAGAAATTGGACATCCCCTTTAATTGGTCTGCAATTAATAATTGGGGAATTAAACGGTGCTCATCAGAATACGTGCTATTGCTCAATAACGACATGACCGTGATTAGTGAGGATTGGATAGAAAGCCTTTTAGATTGCGGCATCAAGGAAGGTGTAGGCGTTGTAGGAGCCAAGCTATTGTATGAGGACGATACAGTGCAACACGCGGGCATAATTATGCAGCTCGGAGGAATCGCAGGACATGCATTCAAACACAGCGATGCTAGGTCACCCGGCTATTTTGGCTATGCAACCGTGGTTCGAAACTGTTCGGCTGTTACCGGTGCTTGTATGCTTATTCGTCGAAGCGTCGCACTGGAGATAGGCGGGTTTAATGAGGAGTTAAGCGTTGCTTACAACGATGTAGATTTCTGTCTGCGTCTGCGGGAGGCAAGCTACAAAGTACTGTGCACTCCTTTTGCCAAACTCTATCATCTTGAATCTAAAACTCGCCCGAAATATTTGGATGATATGAGCTCTAAACAACGCAGCGAATTTGAAACAGAGTCTGCCTATATTCGTAAGCGTCACGCGATTTATTTTAAAGAAGGAGACCCTTACTACAACAAGGCGCTAACGCTTCGTATTGAGGACTATAGCTTACGAGTCTGACGCGTTTTAGATCTAAAACCGTCTAGCAAGCCGATAAAAGCCTCGCTGAATAAATCCAATTTTTATGCGCATACCAGCGCATAAAAAAAGCGCCAGATTATTACGTAGAGAAAGCTCGTCACCAAAACATTCCTTAAATTCAGCCGCCTGCATACCGACCTCGATTAAATGTTTATTTGGTTTGCTACTTAATCTCCGCCGCCAGAAGCTCAGCTTAGTTACTGAAGGTCTGACAAATTCCTTGGCACCGATTGTATTGTTGTTGTGTTGCCTGTAATAAATCAGGGGCCTCTCTAGGAAAACCACCTCACCGAATGCAGAAGCAACTATTGCTAACCACCAGTCATGCATTATGGCTCGGTTGGAAATCGGCAATGCTTTAATCGCCAGCGCTTCATTAATCAGTGCAGTGCACCCAGTCACCAAATTGCTAATAACCAAGTTGGGGAATCGATTTCTCTCAATTTCCAGCCCTTGAAATGAGACTAGTGATTTTGCTATGAGGGTTTTATCTGAAGAGACCACTTCTAGATCGCTATGAATTAGTACAGGGGTGTTAGCAGCGCTTGATTCTTTTTCAGTCTGTGACATTGCACCCATTTGTAATTCGACCTTATTGTCGAACCAAACATCATCTTGGTCACAAAACATTAGGTAAGCTTTTTCAAGACCAAGTGTGGTCTTATTGGCTAAAACATATTCCATGAGAAACGCAAATCCGCCACTAGCCCCCTTATTTTGCTTATCCAGCGCCAAAACGTGGAAACGCTCAGGATGCATTGATGCGTATTTTTGTACTATCGTAAACGACTTATCGTCTGAGCCGTCGTCTCGGATAACAATTACTAGGTTTTTATAGGTTTGACGGAGTAAAGAATCAATCTGTTCGACTAAATATTTTTCGCCATTATAGATTGACAGCACAATAGCGATTTTGTGCTTAAACTGAAGCTCAGGTTTAAGAGATATATTGGAAGGATCGGTCATTTATTGTTATCGATGAGTATAAGTATCAGAACTAGCTTAGCGATTTGGCGTCTTTAATGCCAGAGCGAATATTTTTCCAATATTGCTTTCGCTCTGGCGATGTAATCAATAACCATAGGGTCTTGAGGCCAAATCTAACCACATCCCTTATTTTCCAACCTAATGGCGAATATTTTACTGAATATAAATGCGTGCGATTACGGCTCGAATAATAGGTGCGAGAGGGGTTATGCTGAGCCACTATACCAGCACGAACCAGCGGACTCAGACTTCGTTCACCGATTGCATGGTAAAGCAGCGCGGCGTCGGTGCCAATAAGATCATAATTTTTTGACTTAGCCCGAAAGCACCATTCTAAATCCACATTATCGATGAAGTAATTTTCCTTCATGCCCCCTATGTCGGCAAAATGCGTTAATGCAATTAAAGTGCCTGAGGTAATTAAAAAATCAGCCTTGAAATGGATTGCCGAATTGGCGAAAGGTCGATCAGATCTGAGTACTAAGCGATTAAATAATTTGAATGGCGTTTGCCGCATAGACTGTGGGTTAATGAGTCTAGGGCCTGCGGCAGCGATACCTTTTTCGCTGAATTGGCTAGCCTCCTGATACGCGGCAATCATCCTACTAATAAATAAGTCACAAAGGCTGCTATCTTGATCGAAAAGAAAGACATAGTCGCATTGATTCTCGATGGCCCAGGCAATGCCATGGTTTAGAGCTTTGGCCAAGCCAACGTTGTCATTAAGACGAACCATATCCTTGCAGCGATTGTAAACACAGATTGATTCTGCAATGTGCTCGATATCAACCGATCCATTATCGATAACAACAAAATCTACTTCCTTATTTAATTGTCCAAGAAGCTTCAAGAGCGCTGTGATATCTGGCTGATAAGTGACGACGATCGCGCAGCTTTTTTCGGATTTCATTGTATCCATCTAGGCTGCTTATCCATTAGGCCTCAGTTGGTACTTCCGCAAGAGCAGCAGACTGTTCGGGCTGGCCGCGCGCGGAAATCAAAAAGTATAAGATCGATGTGATTCCTAGACCAAGACCGACGACAACTCCTGCATCTAATATACCTCGCCAAGGCTGAGGTAACTGGCGAGCGATGAAGACAAAACCGAGCACCATGCAGGTCAAACCTATTGAAATTAGCTGACGCCTGCGAGTGGTATAGATGTAGCACATGCAAAACAGCGGAGCTAGCAACACATGGTGAGGCCTGGGATGTTGAGCTAGATAACTGGCTCTAGCAACAACTCTGGGAGCAAAAGCTAGATGAAACCCTTTATAGCCCTCTGCATAGGCCATATAGGCTACCGTCAACACTAGGCAGAACCAGTGAAGAGGACTTAATGGCAAACCGCTGAGGGCATAAGCCATGGGTGCCAACCTATAAACCGCAAAGCCTAGCAAGAGTAAGACTCCGCCAATTCCCCAAATGTACGCTACTGCTTTCACAATTGATCTACCAAGGCTAATTCAGGTCGTTATTATAAACCTTTTCACGTGCTGGGAGACACTTGTCCTTTCTAATAAAGCCCATAACTTCCCAAAACTGAACATCACTGGATATTCCTGGTTGTTGCCATAATAGTGTTGCCACCCAAAGTGAGATATTATTTCTACTACCAATAAGTGGTTTTGTCGGCACAAAAATATTTAAGGATTTAGAATGAGTCTAAAACTTGGGGTTGTCATGGATCCCATAGAGTCAATTGTTGTAAAAAAAGATACCACCCTTGCAATGCTGCTCGCAGCCCAGCGCCAAGGTTGGGAGCTATTCTATATGCAGCAATCTGACCTGTACCTTGACCAAGGCTCGGCTCACGGCATAATGAGCCCGGTCGTTGTCAAAGATGATGAATCAGATTGGTATACATTGGGGTCTGAAAAAGATCAATCGCTTGCCGCACTGGATGTGATTCTAATGCGCAAAGACCCCCCTTTTGATATGGACTTTGTCTACTCTACCTACATATTAGAGCAAGCCCAGAGAGAAGGTTGTCTAATAGTTAACAATCCTCAAAGTCTGAGAGACTGCAATGAAAAGCTGTTCGCGACACAGTTTCCACAATGCTGTCCACCGCTAATTGTGTCGTCCAGCGCCGCCAAGCTCAAAAACTTTTATAAAGCTCATCAGGATGTTATCTACAAACCTCTGGATGGGATGGGCGGCGCCTCCATATTCCGAATTAAGCCGAATGACCCAAACATCAGCGTTGTAATAGAAACCCTGACCGATAATGGCCGTCGCCAAATCATGGCACAAAAATTTGTTCCAGAAATAAGTAACGGTGACAAAAGAATTTTAGTGATTAATGGCGTACCAATTGACTATGCCCTTGCGCGTGTTCCAGCCATAGGGGAGACCCGTGGTAATTTGGCAGCGGGCGGTGCCGGTGTCGCACAACCATTAAGCGATAGAGATAGGTGGATAGTGGATCAAGTAGGCCCAACCTTAGTTGAAAAGGGGTTGCTGTTTGTTGGCCTAGATGTCATTGGGGATTATTTGACAGAAATTAACGTGACAAGCCCAACCTGCGTAAGAGAAATCGATAAGGCTTACGACCTCGATATTGCTGGCGAGCTTATGGCATGCATCGCCAAGCAGCTTGAGAAATAACACTTGATTACCTTTTTAAGAGTTTCTTATGGAAAATTCTGACGAAGATTTATCAAAAGAGCGGTTTGGATTTACTGTTTTCCTTTCCGCCTGTGTGCATGGCATTCTTATTCTTGGAGTAGGATTTACCTATTTGGATGAATTTAATAGTGAACCTGCGCTCGAAATAACCCTTGCTCAGTATCGCAGTGAAATTGCGCCTGATGATGCAGATTTTCTTGCTCAGGAAAACCAAGTAGGCAGCGGCACCGTCGACGAGTCTTTGGCACCGAGCAGTCCTTTCGAATCTGATTTCAACGCTGATACTATCCAAGAAGTGGTCCCGCTTCCAAAGACCACTAGCCTCTCTAATTCTATCGAGAGCCAAGATGCCCCCGTGATCACATCGGTGCAAAGCCCGGCCCAAATTGATCAGCAGTTAGAAGAAGCGCCGTTGGAAGAAGAGTTGCCGCTTTCGGATGAATCGACAGAGGTAGAATTGAGTTTGGCAATCGCTAGCCTGCAAGCCCAGTTAGATCGCCAGCGGCAGGAATATGCTCAAAGGCCCCATAAATATACTATTTCGTCAGCCTCAACAAAGAAAAGCGAAGACGCACTCTATCTAGATACCTGGCGCCGAAGAATAGAAGCGGTCGGGAACGTTAATTATCCGGACCAGGCACGGCGTGACAGACTCTATGGCAGCTTAAGACTTTTAGTAGCTATACTGCCCGACGGCAAAGTCGACGACATCCAAATACTGCAATCTTCAGGGCACAGCATACTAGACCAGGCGGCAATTAAGATCGTAGAAATGGCCTCGCCGTTCGCACCCTTCCCAGGTGAAATGCTTGCCAATGTCGACATACTTGAAATAATACGCACATGGCGATTCCATGAAGGAAACGCTTTAACCAGTTTTTAGCTTATTGAACTGTAAGGACTATGACTAATACAACTCCTCTCACAAATTTAGAAAATCAATTTCTTATCGCCATGCCTCAGCTGCAGGACTCCTTTTTTGCAGGCACGGTGACTTATATGTGGAAACACTCTGCAGATGGCGCTCTTGGAATAGTTCTCAACAAGCCGCTAACCGCATCGGTCTCAGATATATTCGATGAATTGAGTATTGTTTTTGACAGAGAAGCTGAAAAATTTGCTGAACAAAAAGTGCTTGCCGGAGGTCCAGTAGAAAGAGATAAAGGTTTTATACTTCACAACTCTAGTAAGTCTTGGAAATCATCTGTTCCAATCAGCAATGAAATCTCGCTGTGTACTTCGCGCACGATCCTGGAAGATATTGCAAACGGGGAAGGCCCAGAGAATTATGTCATTGCCCTTGGTTGTGCAGGCTGGGATGCCGGTCAGCTAGAGCGCGAGATCGCTGAGAATTCCTGGCTAACAGCACCGGCAAAAAGCGAACTGCTTTTCTCCAACCACTACAAAACCATGGCCAGCTCTGCCGCAGCTCAACTTGGTATTAACTTAAATCAAATACCACCAGAGGCCGGCCATTCGTGATCACGGAATTCAACTAATGAGCCTCGACTTACTTCCACCTAAACCTGGTGTAACGTTGTCCGCCTTGGCATTTGACTACGGCACACAGAAAATTGGCGTGGCTTTTGGTCAAAGTCTTACAGGCACTGCCCAAGCGATAAAAATCATTAAAGCCAGAGATGGAATCCCGAATTGGCAAGATATAGAAAATCTGATTGCCCAATGGAAACCGGATATATTTGTTGTTGGCTTACCTTATAATTTGGATGGCTCTCAAAGCGAGCTTTCCGTGCGAGCTACAAAGTTCGCTAACAGGCTCCATGGAAGGTTTGGCAAACCTAGCTTTGGAATGGACGAGCGCTTATCTTCAAAAGAAGCCATTGAAATGGTAGCTGGGGAGGTAGGCTACGGCAAAAAAAAAACCGCTATTGATGACATAGCAGCTCAGATTATTTTACAGAATTGGTTTAATGAATACCGAGATTGGTCAAATAAAAACACTTAGAGGCTGCCTTAGAAACCTCTTGAGTACTTATCTAGAAACTATCAGGCATCTTTGCTTTTGCCTTAGCCTCTTCTCGTGACACTAAACCTTTGGCAACCAGACCTTTAAGGCATTGGTCAAGAGTTTGCATACCTAACGAAGCACCAGTCTGAATAGCAGAATACATCTGCGCAACTTTATCTTCTCGAATCATGTTACGGATAGCTGGTGAACCCATCATAATTTCATGAGCTGCTACGCGTCCGCCACCAGACTTTTTCAGAAGCGCTTGAGAAATCACTGCCTGCAATGATTCCGACAGCATTGATCTCACCATGTCTTTCTCTGCGGCCGGAAACACGTCGATCACCCTGTCGATCGTTTTGGCTGCAGATGTGGTGTGCAATGTGCCAAAAACCAAATGACCGGTTTCTGCTGCTGTTAAAGCTAATCGAATTGTCTCGAGATCGCGCAGTTCGCCAACCAAGATAATATCTGGATCCTCACGCAGTGCCGAGCGCAGCGCTTCGTTAAAACCATGAGTATCGCGGTGTACCTCCCGCTGGTTAACTAAACACTTCTTGCTTTGGTGTACAAATTCTATTGGGTCTTCGATAGTGAGAATATGTTCATACTTTGTATCGTTGATGTAATCTACCATTGCCGCAAGCGTAGTACTCTTACCCGAGCCTGTTGGCCCTGTAACGACGACTAGGCCACGTGGCACGTCCGAAATCTTACGAAAAATCTCCCCCATGCCTAGCTGCTCCATGGTAAGAACTTTTGCGGGAATAGTTCGGAAAACAGCGGCAGCACCGCGATTTTGCATAAACGCATTGACTCGAAATCGCGCCAAGTTCGGTACTTCGAATGAAAAGTCAGTTTCCAAAAACTCTTCATAGTCCTTACGCTGCTTGTCGTTCATGATTTCATAGATAAGCCCATGAACTTCCTTGTGATCCATCCCAGGGACGTTAATGCGGCGAATGTCACCGTCCACACGAATAAGTGGTGGCATGCCTGCGGTAATGTGTAAATCCGATGCGCCTTGTTTGACGCTAAACCCCAAAAGCTCTGTAATATCCATCAATCTTACCTATGACAGTCATTATTAATATTATTTGGATTGACCGCTTGCTCAACCCTTGTGTTTTAACATTAACTACTTATTTCATTCGCTGCGCGCTACCAACTCATACTGGCAATAGAAGCCTCACTCACCTATAGTACCCGTCCTGCAGCAAAGTTCCCAGACTACACTAATCATTACTTCAGAGAAAACGTGACCAGCATAGCAAAAGATATTGATCGTATTACTGCTGACATTCGTCAATTTGAAGCTGAGTATGAACGCCCTCAAAATTCAGTGACCCTACTCGCTGTTAGTAAAAAACATAGCGCACAAAGCATCGAGATCGCAGCCCAACATGGAATTCACAATTTCGGTGAAAACTATCTCCAAGAAGCCTTAGGTAAAATCCAAGCGCTCGAGAAATACCCCTTGATCTGGCATTTTATTGGTCCCATCCAGTCAAATAAGACCAAAGCAATTGCTGAAAATTTTGATTGGGTGCACAGTGTCGATAGAGAGAAGATTGCACGCCGCTTAAGTGAACAGCGCACCAAAGATCGAGGGGCCTTGAATGTCTGCGTTCAAGTAAATTTATCCGATGAGCAAAGTAAATCAGGGGCAACACTGAAAAATACCGCCGATATTTGCGCGCTGGTAGCGCAGCTACCTGGCCTGACACTTAGAGGCTTAATGGCAATCCCCGCGCCTCAGTCCTATTACCAAGATCAACGGGCTAGTTTCAATGAGCTTAACCTAGAGTTTAAAGCGCTTGCCGAGCGCTACCCGACAATGGATACCTTATCCATGGGGATGAGTAATGACTTCGAGGCCGCCATTGCAGAAGGCTCGACAATGATAAGGATTGGCACTGCCTTATTTGGCAGCAGACCTGTCTAAGACTAGACTTTAGTATTGAATGCCTCAGTATTCGTCCTAAGTAAAAATGCGTTAGAATACGTTAGGATAGCCACTTATTTCGGGATTCAATTTTAGCGATGCAGTTGAGCAACAGTAACTCCCAAACACAAGCCACAAAATCCAAGCTGCCAGTCATTGATTTTCTTGGAGCGGGGAGCATGGCCACCAGTCTGATTCGCGGAATGTCCGCCAAAGGGGCCGAGAAAATCTCTATCTGGGCGCCTGGCATCATAGTTATTGCAGTTAAACCGCCGCTGATGAAAATTATCTATGCCCAGCTCAAGACGCTATTAGGCGAACGTTCACCTATGAGGATCTCCATTGCAGCCGGCATAACCGCATCTCATTTAAGCCAACGGCTAGGGGCAAATACTGCAATTGTGCGCTGCATGCCGAACACGCCAGCTTTAGTCGGTAAAGGGGCCCGTGGTTTGTATGCCAGCGAACACGCCAACGAGACCCAGAAAGAGCACCGCAAAGAGTGATGTCTTCGGTAGGGATATGTGTGTTGGCAGAAAAAGAATCGGCCATCAATGCGATTACAGGTCTATCCGGCAGTGGCCCAGCCTATTTTTTCCAATTTATGGAATCGATGCAGAAATCGGCACGGGAAATGGGTCTAACGGAAGATGTGGCACGTACCCTAACCTATCAAACGGCGTTAGGTGCTGCCGAACTGGCGATAGCTAGCCAGGAATCTACCGAACGCATACGTCTTAATGTCACCTCGCCTCGCGGCACAGCCGAACAGGCGATAAAACAGTTTCAATTAGGAAATTTACCAAAACTGGTCGATGCGCTTGTTAAATAAGCGCAGATTCGGTCGATAAAATTAGCTGCACAGCTAGATGAAAAATCATAGAGTCCACGCTTTCAATTAGAAAGTTGGGCTAAGAGAGTTAATTATGGAAGTCTTAGGCAGTTCCTTAGGTACTATCGTGAATGCTATAGGTGGGATTTACCTGCTAGCAGTATTGCTAAGGTTTTTACTTCAAGTCGCAAAAGCGGATTTTTACAATCCAATGTCCCAAGCCGTTGTGCGAATAACCGATCCCGCCGTAAAAATATTCCGAGCGGTCATCCCTAGCTATAAAGGCATTGATTTTTCGACGCTGGCACTAGCCTTCGTAGTCGAAGCTATCGCTATCTGCGGCTTGATTTTGGTTTATGGGGGTACTATTCCTTCGATCACCTACATTATTACCTGGTCGTTTGTGGGTGTATTACTTTTCATTATAAATATTTACTACTACGCCATCATCGGCTCCATAATTATGTCATTCGTTATGATGTTTTCGGGGAGCACGAACCCCCACCCGTTACTGCAACTCATCTGGCAGCTAACTGAACCGGTGATGGGGCCAATCAGAAAAATTGTGCCGCCGATGGGGGGAATGGATCTTTCGCCAATTTTTATTTTCATCGGTATTCAGCTGGTTCAGAATTTTTTAATAACGACTTTTGGTATAACTAGTCAGCTCGCGCTGGTGATTATAGGCGTTTGATGCAAGTTTGGCTAAGCTAGGAAATTCAGGCCGAGACGAGTTGAACGATCTTCACTGGAATGAGGCGAAGACCAAGACCGAGGTAAACGAAGCCTTGACGACGGAAAAATAAGTAAACGTCTACTACCATTTTGTCCTGACAGTTCGCCGGTGAACAAAGTAACATCGCCAAATCTAAAGGCTTAGCAAGTAATCAAGAACTCATAAAAGTGAAAACCCAAAAGTGTTGCCATTCCTTTCTAGCTCCTAGAATCACGGTAGTTTAAGCTTTGAAAATGACGAAAAGTAAAAAAATAAGAATAAGGAAAAGACCGAATGCCGCTTCAGTTTCCATCTGACAATGTTGGCATCGTTAAGCCTCAGACTATTCATTTTGATGAAGACTTACCGCTGCGCAGTGGCAAGTCACTTAACGGATTTGATTTGGTTTTCGAGACTTATGGTGAGCTTAATAGCGATAGGTCAAATGCAATACTGATCTGTCATGCGCTTAGTGGTGATCATCACGCGGCGGGTTACCACAGCGACGCTGATACCAAGACCGGATGGTGGGACAATTGTATTGGGCCTGGGAAAGCAATAGATACCGATCAGTTTTTCGTGGTGTCGCTTAACAATCTAGGAGGCTGTGCCGGTAGTACCGGGCCGGCATCCATAGATCCTGCAACAGGTAAATATTTCGGTCCCGACTTTCCGGTTGTTACCGTGCGCGACTGGGTTAATAGTCAAGCAATGCTCTCCGATAGATTAGGAATCACGAGATGGGCAGCTGTAGTCGGAGGAAGCCTGGGTGGTATGCAAGTAATGCGCTGGGCCATTAGCTATCCTGACAGAATTGGACATGCTGTCTGTATAGCAACTGCGCCGAAGCTCTCCGCACAAAATATCGCCTTTAATGAGGTTGCTCGTCAATCTATTACCAATGATGCCAACTTTTATGGTGGCCGTTATTTGGACGCCGGAACCTATCCCAAGCGAGGCCTAATGCTTGCTAGGATGGTAGGGCATATCACTTATCTTTCCGACAGTGCGATGGGGTCAAAATTTGGGAAAAGCACAACTGCGTATGATCCTAATGGCGACAAATTTGGCAGAGATCTGCGCTCGGGTACTTTAAGCTTTGGCTTCGATTTAGATTTTCAAGTAGAGAGTTATTTGCATTATCAAGGCGAAAGGTTCTCCGAAAACTTCGACGCTAATACTTATCTCTTAATGACTAAAGCGCTAGACTATTTTGATCCTGCAATTGATTTTGGTGGCGATTTAAGCCGCGCTTTCGAACAAGCCTCATGCAAATTTCTAGTCATGTCATTCAGTACAGATTGGAGGTTCCCTCCGGCACGTTCTAGAGAAATTGTGGATTACTTATTGAAAGCGAAAAAGGAAGTTTCCTACCTAGAGATTGAGGCGGAGCAAGGTCATGATTCATTCTTATTGCCAATCCCCCGGTACATCGGTGGATTCAAAGCCTATTTAACTCGCGTGTTTGAGGAGTTGTCTAAAGATGCGGCCTGATTTAGAGATTATCCAGAATTGGATAACGCCAAAAAGTCGAGTTCTTGATCTCGGCTGTGGAGATGGAAGTTTACTCAACTATCTTAGACTGAAAAAAAATGTAAACGGTATTGGATTAGAAATTGATGCTGACAATATCGAATCATGCATCGAAAAAGGCGTTAATGTAATTGAGCAAAATATTGACGAAGGCCTAACAAACTTTCAATCGAATTCCTTTGATACTGTACTGCTAACCCAAACTCTTCAAGCATCTAGCAAGCCAGATTTATTGGTAGACGAGATGCTCCGCATTGGCGAGTACGGTGTAATCACCTTCCCCAATTTTGGAAATTGGAAAAGCCGATTAAGTTTGGCAAGCAATGGCCGTATGCCAGTGTCAAAATTCATGCCGCACAACTGGTATGACACACCAAACATTCACTTTTGTACCGTTAAAGATTTTGATGCGCTGTGCATGGAAAAAAACGTAACCGTCTTAACTCGCACAGTAGTAGATTCTCAACATCAGGGCAATTGGGCAATGAAAGCATGGCCAAATTTCTTAGGTGAAATTGCCATTTACCATATTACTAAGAACTCATAAGTTACCTATGAAAAAAATTGTTTTGGCTAGCAGCAATCAGGGGAAGCTCCGCGAGTTTCAACAAATTTTCTCGGTCAAAGACATTAAACTTGTGCCTCAATCAATGTTCAGCATAAGCGATGCCGATGAGACCGGGCTGAGTTTTGTTGAAAATGCAATTATTAAAGCAAGACATGCCAGTGAACTAACAGGGCTACCAAGCCTCGCTGATGATTCTGGAATCGAAGTCGATGCTCTGCAAGGTCAACCGGGTATTTATTCCGCGCGCTACGCAGGTTTGCATGGCGCTGATCAAGAAAACAATAGAAAGTTATTGCTAGACCTAGCTGATGTACCCGAACCCTTAAGAACCGCTAGATTCCAATGTGCTATTGTTTTCATGCGGCACAGCCAAGATCCGACACCTCTAATTTGTCAGGGTTCATGGGAAGGCCGGATATTGTCTGAGGAATGCGGGATAAATGGGTTTGGCTATGATCCATTATTCTTTGTACCTAGTCATAACTGCACTTCTGCTGAGTTAAGCAAAGAAACTAAAAATGATTTAAGCCACCGAGGACAGGCTCTTAGGGAGCTCATGAAATGCTGGCAACCCCTCCTTTAAGCCTTTATATACACATCCCTTGGTGTGTTCGAAAATGTCCTTACTGTGATTTCAATTCGCATGAATCGCCGGTCGATATTCCCGAAGATGACTATATCGATGTCCTTCTCGATGATTTTGATCGCGATTATTCAGAGTGTAGCCGTCGTGAAATAGTATCCATATTCATAGGCGGTGGCACACCGAGCCTGTTCTCCGGCGCTGGATTTGACCGAATTTTGGGATATTTAAGACGCCACGGGAATTTAGCAGAAGACATTGAAGTAACAATGGAAGCCAACCCTGGAACCGCAGAGGCTAAAAAGTTTAGCGACTTTAGAGCCGCTGGCATAAATCGACTGTCACTTGGTATACAGAGCTTTGATGACAAAAGCCTATCGCTATTGGGACGCATCCATGATGGCAAACAATCTCGCCTAGCCATTGAGACAGCGCTTGGCGCCGGCTTTGATAATTTTAACCTCGACCTTATGCATGGCCTGCCGAATCAAACACAAAGCAACGCCCTTAGTGATTTAACTGCAGCTATTTCATACCATCCAACGCATCTATCATGGTACCAACTGACCATTGAACCTAACACAGCGTTTTACCGAAGGCCTCCTACATTGCCACTTGAGGATGTTCTTCGAGGCATTCAACTGAGTGGGGAGGCCGTGTTATTTCAACACGGCTTTAGTCAATACGAAATCTCTGCCTTCGCCACTGAAAACAGGCAATCCAGACACAATCTGAATTACTGGAAGTTTGGTGACTATATTGGTATCGGCGCCGGTGCACATGGAAAAATTTCTTTCCCCGCGTCAGACACAATCATTCGTACCAGAAAACACAGGCAACCTAATCATTATATGAAAAATACAGTCGATCACACAGCGCAACGACTGATTGTGGGCGAAGATGAAAGGGTTTTGGAATTTATGATGAATGCTCTGCGACTCAAGGAAGGGTTTAGCATCTCTGAGTTTGAAGACCACAGCGGCCAGGCTTTTAGCGCCATAGCAAAGCAGGTAGACTCCCTGAACGAATCTGGGTTATTGCTGCTGTTAAATCAGCAAATCAGGGCCACAGAGAAAGGTTATCACTTTCTAAACAATTTGTTAGAGGAGTTCCTGTGATGGAAGATACTAACGATTTAGTTTCACGCCACTGCGAAAACCTGCGCTTTGGGACGTCAGTGGTTACAGACGACGAGGCCGGCGAGTTCCTGTTGACGGTGCCATCATGGCGGCGCGAGTTTCACGATGGCGTAAATAAGCTCAAGCGTGAATTTCATTTGTGGAGTTTAAAGACGCGTTTAGCTTTTCCTACAAGATTACCTCTTTATCTGATCGCGAAGACCACCACCCCTCAATTTTGACTGAATGGGGAAAAGTCACTGTCTATTGATGGCCTGACAAAGTTAACGGCCTACATATTAATGATTTTATTATGGCTACAAAAACCGACATGATTGCAAAGCTCGCGGTTCGCGATTAACTTTACTTTACTTAATAAATTTTTTACGACTCTGGGGAAAATTTTTATGTTGAACGAATCCAAACAGCTAATGCAAGATCTTGGCAAAGTAGTTAGTCTTGCAAGTATTAGTTCAACAAATCCGCGCATAGACACAGGCAATCGAGCCATTGTAGAGTTTCTTGCCAATTCATTTGAATCACTCGGTTTCACCTGTGAGCTTGTACCTACGGGCGGCAATCCAGAAAAACTCAATCTCATCGCAACATTAGGAAGTGGACCCGGGGGGTTAGTACTTGCCGGTCATACAGACACCGTGCCGCTTGATGAAAACCTTTGGAGTGTGGACCCGTTTAGCGTCACTGAACGTGACGGAAAAATATACGGGCTTGGCATTACTGATATGAAAGGATTCTTTCCCATCATCATGGAGGCTGTTAAGCCTCTGTTGAATCATAATTTTAAAGAGCCTCTAATTATCCTTGCAACCTCCGATGAAGAGACCTCAATGCAAGGGGCGAGAACAATCGCGCAATTGGGTAGGCCCAAGGCGCGAGCCGCGGTGATAGGGGAACCCACTGGCCTACAGCCTGTTCGTTCCCACAAAGGCATCATGATGGAGTCGGTCAAAATCCTAGGGCAAAGCGGCCATTCATCGAACCCTGCTTTAGGTCGCAATGCTCTTGATGCCATGCATTCGGTGATAACAGATTTGATGCTATATCGAGAACAACTAAAAGAGCGCTATACCTCACCGCTTTTTGAAGTGCCTCACCCTACTCTGAACCTTGGCTGCATTCATGGCGGGGACAATCCAAACAGGATTTGCGGAAGCTGCGAATTAGAGTTTGATGTTAGGCTCATCCCTGGTATGCATATCGATACGGTTAGAGAGGAAATAAGAGATCGAGTTAAAAAAGTTGTAACCCCGTTAGGCTTGACAGTCGAAATCGAAGGGCTTTTTACCGGCGTTCCTGCTTTCTTCGCTGAACAAAATAGCGCCTTGTTAAAGATAGCCGAAGAGCTCTCCGGTAACGCTCCCATAAATGTTGCATTTGGTACTGAAGGGCCTTTTTTACAGGAACTCGGTATGGACACAATTATAATGGGTCCAGGAAATATTGACCAAGCCCACCAACCTGATGAGTACATGTCGATAGATATGATTGAGCCCTGTATTAATGTACTCCGAAAACTGATTACCAAATACTGTCTAGTGTAGAATATTAACTATGTTAAATAATCAACAAGTCATCGAATGGTTTAGAGCGTCTACGACGTATATAAACGCCCACCGAGGCCAAGTATTTGTCGTTCTATTGAGCGGGGAAGCTCTGTTGGATTCGAACCTTCCAAACATAATTCATGACCTAAATCTGCTGCATAGCTTAGGTGTGAAACTTGTTTTGGTTACCGGCGCAAGACCGCAAATTACCTCCGCGTTAGCCAATCAAGGCATCGATTCTTCCTTTCATAAGCAGGTGCGTATAACGCGCTCTGAAGCTTTAGATGTAATTCTCGCGAGCGTTGGCCGCTTGAACATAGAAACTGAAGCTCACTTGTCGATGGGTTTAGCTAACTCTCCCATGG
>Ga0208413_1001095_pt1 | contig 18234 bp, 29 predicted proteins | sample AntAceMetag02UKD_FD_184761 | JGI IMG/M metagenome (GOLD analysis project Ga0208413, IMG submission 184761) | Saline lake microbial communities from Ace Lake, Antarctica - Antarctic Ace Lake Metagenome 02UKD (SPAdes) (version 2) | ecosystem: Environmental > Aquatic > Non-marine Saline and... | reverse complement strand
TGCCATTCTTGAATGTTTGCGGTTTGTGATACCTGGGACTTAACTACAACTCCTATGTGAGATGCGTTTCCAACAATAACATTTACCCCTGTGGTTGTTGATTGAGTCGTGCTTCCCACCGTTATGTATCCTGCTAGGTTTGCGTTTCCGCCAACCCCGACTGACCCTACGCTAACCGAAGAGGAGTTTTGCCATTGCTGCAAGGGTGCAGTTTGTGATACTATTGCCCTGATGGTTATAGGTGTTGTTGCTATAGACTGACTGGTAACTACGTTGGGTGATTCTGTTAACGAAACTTGTTCCAAGTATGTTGCAGTTAGGCCAATAACAGATGACTCTACTATGGCTACACGATCATTAATACTTCTAAAATTACCCTCGATGCTATCGTTTGGTATTGGCTCTGTAGTATAATCATCTACCCCGTAATGATATACCCTAAGAGCTTCTTGAATGGAAGCGTCGTCGGAAAACTGAGGTATGCGGCTTTTGTACTGAAATCCTACTACTTGAGACATGTAATCACCTAATAAATTATACCACTGTAATGGTAGTTGCGACCTTTATTGTTTCTGCGTCTAAGCTTGACCAAGTTCCTCCGGATAGCTTTACTCCCTCAACAACAACTTCAATATTGGAGCCAGAAATCACTTTGGACCTTACTGTTAATAAGGTTGGTTCTGAGTTTATTGCTGTTAGATTAACTATATAGTTGTCAACACTAGATATAATTGTTCCTGGTGGAACAATGTCTGCTACAGGAATAGCTATAGTGGTTAGACCAGTCGTAAATAGTTTTTCAACATTTCTTGAGTATATTGGTGGATTAAGTCTTAGAACTTGGTCCCAATTGTCCCCTACTACCTTTGGATTGTAGATAAAAAGCCATCCATAGTTTGCTCCAGCAGCGGTATTTATATAAACATCCCCCTCTACCGGAATAATAACATCTCCAAAAACGTTCTCTGATACTGTTATGTCATTTGGATTACCCGATCCTGCATAAAATGTTGCCCCTCTTTGCCCTTGTGGTCCAAAGTCAACTCCAACACTTATTGTTGTCGGGGGTGCTAAAACAACAAGGTCGTCTGTATTGATAACAACATCAAATATAGATGTCATGGCGTTGTAATGTCTCCAGTTACCAGAATTGTTCCAGTGAGCAGGGTATAAACAATATTAGAATCTGATTGATCTTCAATGGAAACATCGTAAAAGTATGTAGTTCCAGGTACTAAGGAGTTTCCCACAGATGGTCTTAGTTCACAAGTAACAGCATTATCTGATATAGATGTGTTTGCTGATATGGTGTTTATAGATGCCCCGCCCTTTGAGGTAGATATCCTGAAGTAGGCATAATAGGTTACATTATCTATTGGATAAATAGCTCCAGCAGATGTTTTGGGGCGGATAACAAATTGATAAAGGTCACCCTTGTAGTACCTTATGTTGTATGTTGCAGGAAAACTCATATCTTTATTATATCAGGTTTGGGTGTGTCCCCTACCTGTTACCAAACATCTACCTCTTTAATAGGTAGAGATTGTTGATCTTTGTTAAGATAGTTAATGTTGACGGAGATGTCCAAAGCTTTTGTTTCTGTTGATCTCTTCTTATTCCCCGTTTGATCCATCCAGGATACCTCTTTGATATACCCCTGTACTGTGATAGGCATACCAATCTTTAAGTTGTCAATGGCTTTGATTGCCATTCTGTCCCAGGCAACTACCGTCCATCCGGAGGTATTCGAGTCTTCCCAATCACCATTTTGATTCTGTTTTCTATCTGATGTAATTAGACGAAACTTTGCCTTCTGCGTTCCATCTGGCATCGTTCTGGCTTCAATCTCTGTTCCAATTCTTCCTGAAAGAACAATATTTGGATTACTCATTTTAACTCCTCTTTGTGTGTTTTTTTTGTTAACGTTCACATCTTACCATTAGGCTAGGCGCTTGTCAACTGTCCACAGTTTGCTGTAAAATCATACCGTAAGGATACCCCGCCAGCACCGCTGGCTCCACCACTGGGCTAACGAACTCATCAAGTGTCTTATCGTTGTTCATTAGATGATCCTGTAAGTAACAACTATGGCTCCCGATGAGCCCGGAGCACCTCCACCGGGACCGGATTGACCACCACCGCCTCCACCGTTACCAGCACTACCGAGCGAATATGCGTTTCTCAAAGTTGCTCCAAGCATTGCTGTCGGCCCAAAACTTCCACCCCCTGTTTGCGTAGAGTACCCTCCAGTTGCACCGTTTCCTGTCGCCCCGTCTCCTGCGCCGCCGCCCTGCGCATAGCCCCCATACTCAGTACCACCCCTGCCACCATACCCACCTGTTCTCCCAGCGAAAGTTGTTGAAGTTCCATTAACTCCTGCCCCTGCCCCGTAAGACCCACCTGCACCTCCGGTGCCGACCGTCCCGACGTTCGCGCCAATAGGGAGAATAAGCAATCCCTCAAATGCACCGGAGCCACCACCGGTTGCCCCTCCCACACCAATGCCTGCAATGTATCCCGCGGAGCCCCCGCCTCCGCCACCGAGAACCATCACTGTGAAAAGCAACTGGTTTGAAAGAACCGTTAAAGTCTGGCTCCCGGTAGCAGTGAAAACGTGACGTTTGTACGTGAAGCCTCCGGAAGCAAATGTGGATACTGTCCCACCCGTAGCCGAGTTGAAATTGATCCTACCTAGCCCAGACATCGGTGAGAACTGTCCCGTAACGCTACCCCTGCGTGGCATCAGAACGCCAACAATGCCGAGCCAAGAACCGTCCACGCGGCAGAACGACGAATCAGTGTAAAGGAGAAAGCGTCAATCTTCCCCGCTGTACTCGTTGGTGTTGGTGCAGTACCACCCTGCCACTTGATCGTTTGACCGACAGCAGCGATCTGTAACACGCTAGGAATGTAACCCGTCGCACCCTGCACTACGAAGAGAACAACAGTGATCGCTTTACCATCCGTCGTGGGGGCATTGGTTATGTTGAGTGTGAAGTTCGCTGACGGTGCTGTGGGAACGTATGCCACGTTCCCCGTTACCGTGTTCACGGTTAATACATTTGCTGAAACTGTATAGTCAGTAATGGTTTCCGATGTAACGTCTGCCTTTAAGTTATCCGCTGTAGTTACAAAATCAGTTGTTGCCAACTGTGTAGTACTTGTGTTTGCAGCAGCGGTTGGAGCTGCTGGAACACCTGTAAAAGTTGGAGATATAATTGGTGCTTTTAGTATAGTGACGTTATCAACTTGTGATCTAGTATATGTATTTGCATCAACTTGAGCCTGAGTATAAACATTTGCAATACTAAAAACAGCATAAGACACAGCAGAAAGAATATCACCAGCACTTGCTTCAGATACCAAAACAATGCTTGTTCCATCTGTGGCTGTATAATCAGTTGAATTAACTAGAAGTACTCCATTAAGGAATACCTGCAAAAAATTGGGGGTATAAGCTAAAGTAAGTGAATTATCATCTAATCCTGAAAAAGTTGTTTGAGCGGCTGAAGCAGTATATTCATAAGTTAAAAAATTAACTTCTGATCCTGATAAAGCTATCCAATCAGATCCGGAATATACATAAGAAGAGACACTATCAGAATCTGTCCACATTTGACCAGAAACAGGAGAAGATGGAGGGGAAGATTGAAAGCTTGTTATAGCATTAGGAACATAGATTAAAGAAGATATGCTTTCCCATTCTGTTCCACTCCATACCCTGGCATTTCTACTTGTCATATTGTCATTATATCAGGCTCATATGTGTTTACAGTCATACCGCTCATGGAAGCAACCTTGCTATTCGTGACCTGCCGATATAATTTATACTAGTAAATAAACCACCCACAAGGATTTTACCGTCAGGTTGGACGACAATAGTGTTTACACTGTTGTTTGCACCGGTACCAGTATCGGTCGTAAATGCAGTGTCTATACTGCCGTCGGCATTCAGTCGAACAATACGGTTGACGGTGACACCATTGAACGTGGTGAAGTGTCCACCCACAAGTATCTTGCCGTCCGGCTGGATGGCAAGAGTGAAGACAGCGCTGCTTGCACCGGTACCGGTATTGGTAGTGAACGCGGTGTCTCTGGTGCCGTCAGCATTCAGCCGAACAATAAAGTTGACAGTGACACCTGATGAGAACGTGGAGAAGCCACCACCAACAAGTATCTTGCCGTCAGATTGGACGGCCATAGTGTTGACAGTGCTGTTTGGACCGTTGGTATGGATAAATGTAGGAAAATTAGTATCCCTTGTACCGTCAGAATTAAGTCTGAAGATACGGTAAGTGGTAACACCCATGACTGTTTCGAAAGCCCCACCCACAAGTATCTTGCCGTCCGGCTGGATGGCCACAGTGTTGACAGTGCCGTTTGCACCGGAACCGGTATTGGTCGTAAATGCAGTGTCTCTGGTGCCGTCAGCATTCAGTCGAGCAATACGGTTGACGGTGACACCATTGAATCTGGTGAACTGTCCACCCACAAGTATCTTGCCGTCCGGCTGGATGGCCACAGTGTTGACAGTGCCGTTTGCACCGGAACCGGTATTGGTCGTAAATGCAGTGTCTCTGGTGCCATCAGCATTCAGCCGAACAATACGGTTGGCGGTGACACCATTGAATGTGGTGAATTGTCCACCCACAAGGATTTTACCGTCAGGTTGGACGGCAATAGTGTAGACAGTGTTGTTTGCACCGGTACCAGTATTAGTAGTAAAAGCCGTGTCTCTGGTGCCATCAGCATTCAGCCGAACAATACGGTTTACGGTGACACCATTGAATGTGGTGAAGGTACCACCCAAAAGGATTTTACCGTCAGATTGGACGGCAATAGTGCTGACAGTGTCGTTTGCTGCTGCGCCGACAGTAAACGCGGAAGTATCTCTGGTGCCATCAGCATTCAGTCGAGCAATACGGTTGACGGTGACACCATTGAATGTGGTGAAGGCACCACCCACAAGGATTTTACCGTCAGGTTGGACGGTAATAGTTTGGACATAGCCGTTTGTACCGGAACCGGTATTGGTCGTAAATGCAGTGTCTCTGGTGCCGTCGGCATTCAGTTGAATAATACGGTTGACGGTGACACCATTGAATATGGAGAAGCCACCACCAACAAGTATCTTGCCGTCCGGCTGGATGGCCACAGTGTTGACATTGCCGTTTGCACCGGAACCGGTATTGGTCGTAAATTCAGTGTCTCTGGTGCCGTCAGCATTCAGTTGAATAATACGGTTGACGGTGACACCATTGAATGTGGTGAAGAGACCACCCACAAGGATTTTACCGTCAGGTTGGACGGCCATAGTTTTGACAGTGTTGTTTGCACCGGTACCAGTATTAGTAGTAAAAGCCGTGTCTCTGGTGCCATCAGCATTCAGTCGAGCAATACGGTTGACGGTGACACCATTGAATGTGGTGAAGGTACCACCCAAAAGGATTTTACCGTCAGATTGGACGGCAATAGTGTGGACATTGCTGTTTGCAACGGTACCAGCATTGGTCGTAAATGCAGTGTCTCCGGTGCCGTCAGCATTCAGCCGAACAATACGGTTGACCTGCACGTAATAAAGGCCGAGGGTGTTGAATTGTCCACCCACAAGGATTTTACCGTCAGGTTGGACGGCAATAGTGTAGACAGTGCCGTTTGCACCGGCACTAGTATTAGTAGTAAAATCCGTGTCTCTGGTGCCATCAGCATTCAGTCGAGCAATACGGTTGGCGGTGACACCATTGAATGTGGTGAAGTCACCACCCAAAAGTATCTTACCGTCCGGCTGGATGGCCACAGTGTTGACAGCGCTGACTGCACCGGTACCGGTATTGGTCGTAAATGCAGTGTCCATACTGAAGTCGGCATTCAGTCGAACAATACGGTTGACGGTGACACCATTGAATGTGGTGAAGCCACCACCAACAAGGATTTTACCGTCAGATTGGACGGCCACAGTGTTGACATAGCTGTTGAAAAGGCTGCCTGTATCGAAGGTAGTAAAAGAATAATCATTGCTGTTGGTAATGAGATTGTAAAAAGATTTCCACACACCAGCAACGCGAACCGAACCTGAAGAAACCTGCTTCCACACCCCAGCAACTTTCACAGAGGGCACTGAATCCTTCCAAATTCCAGCAACTTTAACTCTCATTACACATACACCAACCAAACATCCCCATCAGAACCCCCAGTAGGTTCAGCGGTAGACATAGTAATTTGACGGACACCATTAGAAACCACATCAGTAGGAGACGCAACATTGGTGGTGCCAGTAAATGTGGGTGACGCAAGGTTTGCTTTCAGATTGTCCGCTGTTGTAACAAACTCTGTGGTAGCAATTTGGGTACTACTATCGCCTGCTGTTTCAGTATTTGATGTCATGTTGTCTGCTGCACCAGATGAAGGAGTACCCAATGCACCACCACTAACTAGGTTTCCTGAAGCCGTACCAGTAATCGCAGCCGTAATCGTACCAGCGACAAAGTTCCCCGAAGCGTCACGGGAAACAATCGAAGAAGCAGTATTGGCGCTAGTGGCCGTTGTCGCGCTGTTAGATACTTTAGAAGCGGTAGAAATTGTTGCAAGTTTAGTATCTACAATGGCAGCAGCAGCATTAATGTCAATGTTAAGTATCGCACCGTCAACAATTTTCGCTGAAGTAACCGAACCATCTGTTGGGACTCTTTGATCTGACAAACGAGAATCGGCTGTGTAGACAAGCAGAGATGTGTCGGTAATGCCATGAACACTCGTTGTTGCTCCGGTGTGCGAACTTACCGAAGAGGAGTCGGCTTTGTTACCGATTTGTGTTGCCACTGTTGTTGCAAAGTTGGGGTCATCTCCCAAGGCAGCAGCAAGTTCATTGAGAGTGTCAAGGGTTACCGGTGCAGAGTCAACAAGAGCAGCCACTGCACTGGATGCCGCACTGTCTGCGTACGACATGGTCGCAATAAGAGACGTGTCAGAGATGCCGTGAACGGAGGTGGTGTCAGAGTTATGTGTTGACAACGCAGATGATGCCGAAGATTGGGTGGTGGCGGCAGCGCCAGCGATGTCATAGTTGGAAGCGAGGCCGTCCGCATATGACTGTGCCGAAGATTGGGCCATATCAGCCTTTGCTTGAGCACCCGTTTGAGTCTCAAGTTCCGAGGTGTCTGCAATGCCGTGAACTGATGTCGTGTCTGTAGAGTGTGCTACCAAAGCAGCAATCCCTGCTGTAACAAACTCCGTGGTTGCAAGTTGAGTAGTACTTGTAAGAGCAGCGGCGGTAGGTGCAGCCGGAACCCCAGTAAACGTTGGTGACGCTAGATCTGCTTTCAGGTTGTCTGCTGTCGTAGCGAAAGCAGTAGTTGCTAGTTGAGTTGTGTTAGTGAGGGCTGCAGCGGTAGGTGCAGTAGCAGTACCGTCAGCGGCCAGCACAATGTTCGGTGAAGCCGCATCAGCATGTTGAATGTTTGTTGCTCTTAATGTACCCATTTACTCGCTACTTTCTGTTAGTGAAACAAACTGATCCAGTAGTGCTTCAGCCTGCACAGTTTCCACAGCCTCATCCAGCGCGGCATTACCACCAGCAATAGCAGCAGCAACCACATCCGTTGCTCCACTCGTTGCTCCACGCAACCTAATCGCGCTCATATAATGCTCCAAACTGAATTTGTGGGGATCGTTACAGTTACACCACTGTTGACCGTTACTGGCCCGACAGCCATCGAACTCTTACCCGAAGGAATGGAGTAACTCGTTGAAACCACTTGGTCATTATTGTAGAACACTTGATCTGACCCGCCACCAGCAGCACCACCAGCACCCTGCGGGCCTTGTGGACCAGAATTTCCCAGAGATACCGATACGCTAGAGTCGTCAATAATTATTTTTGATTCTGACATTATATTGTCACCTCAGGAGTAACTATAAACTTTCCTTCTATCACCCTATATACGATAGTTCCAGTTACAAGTTCAAGATCATAAACGTAGTCTTTTGCATGAAGTGTTGCCGTTTCTGTTGCAGACACCAGCAGGTCGATGTTTCCTGAGCTATCCAAGGTAATTCCCCCATTTTCTGTAGTAATGTCTACAACCGCAGTGCAGATGGCCCCATAACTATCTCTGGCTTGCATTTTTGCGGTATATCCAGTAAGATCTACAGGAACATCATTAATAGACCAAGTAAGTCTCTTGGAAAAAGTAGCCCCTTGTGGACATATCATGTTATATTTTCCTGGTGTAATTTTAAAATCCTCCTAAATAGAACTGCTTTAATTATAGCATGATTAGATCTGGTGTTTGTCTGTGTAACAACTTGATAACGATTGATGAAATATGTTCATTATTGCTTGAAAACCACTTACCTGCGTGTATACTAATCTTTACCATTGATGTCTTTAAAAAAAGAAGATGGGGTAAGGCAAGAAGATTCTTCACCTCCTAAACAAGACACATTCCCCCGAAGGGGGTATTAAGGAAAGAGTTTTATGATTAAAGTATTAGACAAAGGATACCTTAGATTAGTTAATAATATGGGTTCTGATCTTGATGTAGTAAACAGTGCTAGGGTTTCTTATAATAAAGAGGTTAATACCCTTGGTGATAAAGATATTTCTTTGATTGATTTTTTAATAAAACATAAACATGATTCTACTTTAAGACATTGCGTAATGACCTTTGAAGTATATGCCCCTCTGATGGTAACAAGGCAGGCCTGGAAACATCACATAGCGTCTTCTTCTTTGGATGATCAGGATGGTTGGAACGAATCATGCCTACCTTCTTGGCAAGAATTATGGTCGTATGGGGGAATAAAGGTAACAGTTTCTGATTTATTAAAAAATAAAAACATTCCCCTAAGATCAATAAATGCAGCAGGGGTCATTGTTCCGAATAGAGTCAAAAATATATGGGAATCATCGGAACAAGAGGTTATTACGATAACAGATGAGTTTGGAAATAGAATTTCCTGTACCTCAAATCATAGAATACTAACCCCTGGAGGATATGTTGAGGCGGGAACGATAGAAGAAGGAGATTTTGTTAGTCATAATGGACTACCAGCATATACAGATAAGGAATGGCTTTTAAATATGGCAAAAACTCACAACGCAAAACAAATAGCGGATGTGTGTGGGGTAACAGATAGGACAATCCATGAATATAAGAAAAAATTCAACATCTCCACAAAGCCAAACATAGGAAAGCTTTACACAGATAGGGATTGGCTTAATCATCATTACAATGTGTTAAACATGACCCTCATTGAAGTTTCATCCTTGGCAAATACATCAACCCACACAATTAGAAAATGGGCAAAAAACTTTGGAATTCAAAAAGATCACATAAAGGTTCTTTCAGATTATATAAAAGAGAATGGAACATATATTCCAGACTTAGAAGATGCTTATGAACGAGCAGGAAAAGCAGCGAAAACAAGAAGGTTGAGATATGACAAAAAAACCTATTACTCCGGAGACGGATATAGGTATAGAAAAATTGCACTAAAAGAGCAGGGATGGATTAAGTGTTTTTACTGTGATGCGCCAACTGATGAGATTCATCACAAAGATAAAAATAGAGACAACAATACAGTTGAAAACTTAATAGGGCTGTGCTCCAATCATCACTATCTTATTCATGGGAAAAAGCCAATGGTTTATGGTTCTAGTAAGGTTGTCAGTATTGAATCGGCTGGAAGATATATGACTTACGATATAGAGATGGAATTAGAAGAAAATTTTGTTGCAGGAGGAATTATAGTTCACAATTCTAGAAGATATATTACAGAGGAAGAAGAATTCTACATACCTTTTGTTGATCAATGGAGGAGCGCCCCAGATAATAGCAAACAGGGGTCTGGGGGACCCGTAAGCTCTGACGTTGGTGCAAAGTGCCTGCAAAGATTACGAGCCTCTGTAGACCGTGGAATACACGATTACAAGGAAGCTCTAGCCGACGGGGTAGCACCTGAACAGGCACGACTGCTCCTACCCGCTTACGCTATGTATGTGCGATACAGATGGACGGCCTCCCTCAACGCACTCCTCAACTTTGTTATCCTTCGAACGTCACCCACCGCGCAATACGAAATACAACAATATGCATTTGCGGTCGCGGAAATAGTAAAGCAACATTACCCTATTACATATAAGGCATGGAATGAATACCGTAGTTAAGTCGCCGCGAGCTCGAAAACGAGCTGCCAAATGGAAGTTAGCGGGTATGATCAAAACAGAGCGAGGATGCGTGGATTGCGGATATAACGCACACGCTGCTGCTCTACAATTTGATCACATAACCGACGATAAGAAAGCAAGTGTGTCTAATCTTATCCGCAGTGATTATTGCTGGAAAACGATATTATTAGAGATGGAAAAGTGTGAAATTAGATGTGCTAATTGTCATGCTGTTGTGACTTCTCATAGGAAACTCTCATATCATGAATTTCAGAAGTAAGTTTTTTGTTTTGACGCTTAAGTTCTACTAAGTCTACAAGAAAAATCTTGTTTTCTGATATCAATTGTTCGTTTTGATTTTTTAATACAAGAAGATCGAGATGAAGTCTCTGATTCTCTAAATGAACACTTTCAAGTTGGTCTTTTACCGCGTCGAGGGCAGTAGAAATAGAATCCACAGCATTCTGACCTGCCTCTGAGTAAAGACTGGCTATTTGGGCAACATCTTTCCTTTTATTGAGGGTCCAGGTAAATAAAGAGGCTATCGGAACCGACAAAAGGGCAACGAGAACAGCAACAAGACCTACATCCATTATTTTTTTTCCCTTATGTATAGAATCATATCAAGCGAACGAATTGTTGAAGCAAAAGATACACAACTAAAGATAAAGAATATAAACCAGAACAATAATGGGTCTTCAATGTGACACTCAGTGTTAAAGGCTTGGTATACTTGTAGGCACAGAACAGCAAGGCCTGCCGCAGCAACAAAAGCCCACGAATACATTTGACCAAAGAAGTAGAATGACGGATGTTTTTTAGGATTACACAACAACGCAGTCAAAAGAATAGAACTTGCTAGAATGAGATACACTTCTATAACGTGAAACAACACACTGCTAATGGCAGATCCATGTGTTTCTGGGAAATATGGATCAATAAGTCCATAGATGCCTACTGCCATTAATGCTAGTGCTGTATATGCATCAAAGGGACGATCCCTTAAACCTTTTGGTATGTACCGCCATAATTTACGCATATTAAGTTATAGTTTCTGTAGATTACTCTACAGAGCTACCCTTTCCATATCTAGGATCTTTGGTGTCTAAGTAGTTTTTAACTACTGGCAGTACTGCAACTAGTGCTGAGACGAGAACACCTAGCCAAATCTCTCCATCAAGAGGAATGCTTCCTCCATTTGATGTAAAGACAACAATAACTGCTGTAATAAGTGCTGAAACAAATACATTGAACCAGGACTTGATCATATTTTTTGTTTGTAAGGACATGTTATTACCTTTCTGTTATATGTTCATTATAGCATTTTATAATATATGTATATGTCAAGAGCAATGCTTCGCATATGTATGTTTATATATAAGTATGTTGGTCATATTGAGCAAAGTTTAATATATTTATATATACCTGGTTTTATGTTTATATATACCAAAGCCCCTTTGGATTAGACAAAAGTTTAATATTTTTTAATGATGTACGGTACGCAAAAATTATTGCTTGTCAAGTCCATAATAGTGAGCACTCATGTGACATACCTCACAAAACTAGGTGTCCGCTTTGCCCTATTTTCAGGCCTTAAATGTCAGACCCCTGTGGTAGACTGATGTCAAGAAAGAAAAAGAAACCTAAAGTAAGGAAATAAAGTGAACAATATCCAATGGTTAGAATCCAAGAAAATGCAAGCATTCAATGACAGAATGACAAAGAATCTAGAAATTCGTCAGGCTAAGTCAGAAGAGATGATGAAGAAAATGGGTTACACAAAGTAACCAAAACGTTATACAATTGAATAGGACATAACGGACATCAGACCCCCTAAATGTCAGACCCCCGTGCTAGAATGAATACATAACAACAAAGAATCTAAGAGAAAAGAAATAAAATGAACAACATAAATGCTAGAGAATGTAACCACTTCCTGTGCCTAATGTCTACACCTTGGAAGGCATCTTTCATAGTTACCCGCTTTTGGGATAATGGTCAATCTACCGTAACGCATGTGTGCAAGGCTCACATGGACGTAATGTCCGAGATCCTTAATGGTACATATACCATAGAAAATGTGTCGTAGGTCACACAAAGACAAATCGGACATAGTGGACATTCATAGTTCCAAATGTCAGACCCCCCTGATATAATGAATCTATAATTAAATAAATGGTAATGAGCCTAGCAAATAAGGTCGCAAGACATGAGCCTAGCAAATAAGTACCCAAGCAAAAAGAATCTAAAAGAAATGAGAAATAAAATGAACGTATCAACACTAGACAAGAATCTAGTCCTCGTCTGCATCTACTGTTCCGAGGTACTGTGCAACGTGGTGTGCTTTGACTGTAATGAGTACAAGGGTGTAATGACCATGAAAGAATGGGAAGAATACACAAACGAAACATGGGAGGCCTAATCATGAAGAATCTAATCAGCCTTGATCATGAGACATATGACAACAAGGCGCAACGTATTTCTATTCGTATTGTTGTACCCGCGATATTTATTGTATCGCTTGGCATGATCATATCATTGGTGCAAGCACTCTAAAACATGTTGGTACCAAAGGCTTTTTGGATACCCTGAAAAGTTGTTTAGTACCAACGCTTTTTGGATACCCTGAAATACGTTGGTAACTAAGGGTTTTTTGAGGACTTGACAAACCTAAAAAAAAATCGCCGGGCGCGTTTTCCACAGGTTATCCACAGACCTTAAGATGTTCTTAAGTTATCCCCAACTTTTCCACAAGTTGTACACAGCTTGTACACAAACGATATCCGTAGCAAAATAGGCGAAAGTCAACTAAAGAATTTTTATACAGAGAAAACTCAACTGATATCGTTGTTCCTGGTATTGCATATTGCGATATCCGTTGCCCATTCCGTCCTATTATCGGTCAATGTCAGACCCCCGTGCTAGAATGTAAACATAAAGAACAACAAGAAAGGATCAAAAAAATGATCACTGTAAAAGATATCAGGAGTTGCGAAATCTGCTCCAATCACACCAATTGGGTTACCTGCCCAAATTGCTTCGATATGGAATGCGAAATCTGCCTAGACGCATATGGGTGCGAGGCTTAATTCCTCCCCACAATGTGATACAGATCACATAATTAAATATCAGACATAACGGACATCAGACCCCTTAAATGTCAGACCCCCAGAGTATAATGTAAATATAAATAACAAACGAAAGGAACAAAAAATGTTCACTTACCTAATTACCCTTACCAATGGTCATACCATGCGTGTCGAAACCGCAGGTGACCCTACCAGCCACCCTTCATTCTTTGGCCGTGTTGCCAATGTGGAGACACTAGGACAGTCTGACAAATTGCTCAGCCTAGTCTAGGCCATCTAAACTTTGGTGAGGGTGGGTGAATAACTACCCTGCCCTCACTAATGTCAGACCCCCATGCTAGAATAAATCTATAACCAACCAAAAAGAAATGAGAAATGAAATGAAAAAAATCACAGTAGAAGTTATTTTTTCCACAGGTGGGGAATTCACTCACATTGTAGAGGTATACTCTGATAGTCAATGCCTCGCCGTACTAAGTGGAGTCCTATCCGCAGGTGCGACTATAAAGTCATTCGAGATTGTCGAGGTAGTCTAATGATGACTCGCAAGGACTATGTGCGTACCGCCGAAATCTTGAACTACAAACTGTATACGCTAGGCGTATCCTCGCCAGAGGTGAAAGAGGCAATAGAAGAAATTGCCGATGACTTTGCGGAATACTTTGCAGAGGATAACGAAAGATTCAACCTTGACATGTTCATGTCAGCCGTTAGGAGATAGTGATGACTACCATAACCGAACCACCATGGATGACCGTAACAGAATCGGGAACTCAATACGGTATCGCTTGGATCGTAGCCCTAGCACCACGGGGTAGTGCAAAAAATGGCTACGTCTATATTCCCGAGGGTCACCCTTGGCGTGAACGCGCATATTGGGAAATTGACAAGACTCTTGATTGGGACAATGAACTAACCTATGGGAAGGAGAATTGGATCGGATTCGACACCATGCACTACCGCGACGTTTGGTTAGAAGAAGAATACGCCGACTACGATCATGAAAACACCTACAAAGTTTTTTGGACTAACGAGAAGGTTGCAAGAAAAGCGCGAGAGTTAGCACTTCTCGTTTCTTGGATAGGGGAAAAGTGATCAGATATTCCGAACTCACCAATAGAGGCCAGGGCTTGCTAGGTGTGGTCATGGTAATAACTATTCTAGTCCTCATGGGATTAGCAGGATGGATCGAGGGGATGTCATGAAGGTAAAAATAAATCATCCACTAGCCGACACCATGTCAGTGGTCGAAGGAATGGGAACGTATTCCAATACAGAGCACAGAGAGTTGGCATTCTTTTGGCAAGGTCAATGGGTAACTACACCTATACCCGAATTTTCTAGGTGGCATGATGGCGCACCGTTTGAGTCTGAGTCGTGCGTCTATCCTTGGGTACCAATTGAAAACATCGAAAGTTTTCTAGAAATCTATCAGCCCTAAAGCGTTGGTAACTAACGGTTTTTGGCTAGCTGTGAAGCACACCCGAAATACGTTGGTAACTAAGGGTTTTTGCGGCCCGGCCCGTTTTTCCAAAGGTTGCTGACAGGGGGGGTTTAAGAGGGTTAAGATAAGAACCCCTATTCCTCAAATGTCAGACCCTGGTGGTAGGATAAAATTATCAAACCAACGAAAGGTAAACTAAATGTCCCCTACTCAATCACAAGAAGCAGCCTTGCACACCGCAGGCTATACCGCAATGGGCCACGCCAGCCCCACCCTAATGTGCCTGACCACCCCTCTGGAAATGATCGGCGCACCCGATTGGGATTCCCTGGTGTACTACGCCATCAATTACCAACTTTGTGATTGCGGTTGGCACTAGGACTAGGGGAGGGGGAAACCCCAAACTCTGGCCCCGGCCCGTTTTCCACAGGTTATCCACAGCTTTAAGTAAGCCTGTTAAGAACCCCTAAAATTGTTGCCAAATTGTTACAAATATATGTTACCAAACTGTTATAAAACAAAAACGGACATAACGGATATTGGACTATCCAAATGTCAGACTGTCAGGCTATAATGTAGACATACAAGAAAAAAGAAATGAGAAATGAAAATGAACAAATTAGCCGAATTTTTTGCAAGCGCAGGGATTCCAGAAATCCAATTCTGCGACATCTGCTCCAACCCTACAAATTGGGTTATGTGCGCCGAGTGCGAAGAAACGCATTGCTGTATCTGCTTTGAGGCCTACGGTTGCTAACCGTTATTCAAATGTCAGACCCCTGTGATAAACTTCAACTATAAATCAACAAAAGAAATGAGAAATGAAATGACCATAATTAACAAGATTTTTGCCGACACCTTTGCTTCTGGTGGAGTGTTTGACCGTATGGGAATTGTTCCCACCACGGAGCAACTTTCTTCCCTGCTGTCTGCCGAAGAAAAAACCGATAACGCACAGTCCCATTGGATTGGCAACGTCGATGGCGTTCGTCGTTGCACAGATTGCGAGATCGCGTCTTGGAACGCATGGAAAAGTTTCTGCCCCGTGTCAGACCCTAATGCTAAGGTGTAGTCATGAAACAAAAAATAGTCAGAAAAATAATCGTCCTTCTTAATCTACAAACCAAGTTCGTGGAGGTTCCATTCTAATGACAAAGCAATTGTTTATCGTTCACCCAGGAACGGGTAGCATTCTTAATCTGTCGGATAAACTCTATTTGGTAGACTCAAGCAAGATCCCAGGATTCCCCGCAGACTTTGAGGAATACATCATAGACAATGCTGAGGACATTGGATATCGCCTAGACAATTTCAACATGACCAATTTATTTTTTGGAGGGGCAGAATGATTGCAACAATAGATAACTACCGCGTAAAGTGGGAAGGTGGGCACTACGCTCATGTTAAATTACCAAGTGGGGCATGGGAGCCATTTTCATTCGCATGGGAAAAAAACAAACCAACACAATTAGATTTTACCGAAGCATTGGAAGGATGGATAAATGATAATGACTAAGTTTATTTGCGACATGTGCGAGACAGATGTTAATCCGCAGTCCACTATGTGGGATGAGTTGTGCGTCTACTGTAACGAAATGTGTCTAGTTGCTAACCTTGAAGTTATCCGAAATGAAATTCGAGAGCATGAATTGGACGAGGCAATTTTCAAGCCCCGCCTCGCTGCACAACTTGCCAAGCCCGAACCTTGGATAAACTAAAGTGAACAACAGGGAACTAACACAAAAAGAATTCGACACCGCTACCAAAATAAAATTGGCCATGAGTTGCTTGTACTCTGATAATCTATTGGGCGTGGAGGAGTATCTAATAGATGCCATGATGACTATTCGTAGGGAGTAAAAACGTTGGTAACTAAGGGTTTTTTGATGGTTGTGAAACACAGCAAAAACCGTTGGTACTAAAGGGTTTTTCGGGCCCGGCCCGCAGCTTCAATTTGTCAAGTCTTTAAGAGGTGACTTAAGACACCCCAAATTCCTACTGCCAATGTCAGACCCCCCTGGTAAGATAAAACTATAAATCAACGAAAGGTAAAAACTATGTGCGAAGATTATCCCTGCTGTGGCCATGCTATGGGCATGTGCCGTGAAGAATCAAAAAGGGAAGGTTACTACTACGCAAAATTTTCCAACCCCAACTATGACGAATACTACGACCAGGACTAGGGGAGGGGGAAACCCTTTTTCTGGCCCGGCGCATTTTTTCCTAGATGTCAAGCCTTTAAGATGTGATTTAAGACACAGTATTTATTTTCACCAAAAACCGTTATCAAATTGTTATACAAATGTTATTCCATTTTAAAGCAATGTGTGCTAGGATAATTACATGTTGAAAAATCACAAGCGAACGTCAGAGCAGATCCGTTATTGGCAAGAGCTACGCCGTAGTAATGCCTCTGCCAAGCATGTCAATAAATCAAAGTATTCACGCAAAAAAAAGCATAAGGAAAATTCCTATGAGTGAAATTATTTTTAGTATCCTATTCCTGATAGTGTCCATATTTATTGTTGCACTTGCCTTTGATTCTAATGGCTAATGTCAGCCCTCTGTGATAGGATCATTCCATGATAAACAATACAGTTAGTAATTACCGTGAAATTGCATCTTTGGCTACCTTCGCCCAAATTGAGCAGGCTAGTGTTTGGTACTTTGAAGCACAAGAGGTTGCGGAAGACGTAGCAGAATTGCTAGGCGCATCCTTAGAAATTGGGGCCAGCGTGGTATCGTCATTCTCTCCCCGTGAGCGTTGGGCAAGTAATGTCGCTAAGGCGTATGCGTTCGCTAATGGTAAGCCCGTAATTGGACTTTCCAATAATCTCGCAATGGCTCAAAAGTCTTTGGTCATGGGATTCGACGCACTCAATGGTCAAAAGACTAATGCGTTCGCTAGAGCAATTGCAGGAGATCATGACGCAGTGGTCATTGACGTTTGGATGATCAAAGCCGCTAACCTAGATTCTTCTAAGGGTGTAAATAAATCACAGTACAAAGAATTGTCTGAGGCCGTTATCACAATTGCAAAAGAATTGGGACTAACACCGCGCACCACTCAAGCACTTATCTGGATAATCAAAAGGGGTAACAATGTCTAGGCAAATAAAAAATGCCGATGAACAAGATGCATACACAAAGTGGCGTAAATATCTTTGCTCAATGTCACGCGCGGGAGCGGTAAAGAAAATAAAAAGGCGTACACACAAAAGAGAACGACAAGAGTCAAGACTAACAATAAAGAGTGAAGGCTATGAATTTTAGAATAAGTTTTATAGATCAAGAGGGTGAAAATGGTGACGTAGAAATCTCAATTTGGACGATGCAAGAATTCCAAGTCGCAATAAATACATTAGCACAGTTACATTTTTTGATAACCAACATAGAAAGGTTGAAAAACAATGCCTAAAGTAAATATGCCAAGAGCGTCCTGGGACGCTGTGCTGTCATGCCTTGACATTTTAATTAAACAAGGTTACTATGTCCAAGGGGAATACAATGAAATTGAATCACAAATAGATAGG